>AACY020533870.1_pt1 | contig 18677 bp, 14 predicted proteins | sample 267378 | NCBI WGS metagenome assembly AACY02 (sample SAMN02954345, study PRJNA13694) | marine metagenome | biome: aquatic; feature: ocean; material: water; isolation source: isolated as part of a large dataset composed predominantly from surface... | reverse complement strand
ACCCGACCGTTCGCGATCACAGCGACTCGGTCGGCGAGGTGCTCGGCCTCCTCGAGGTAGTGGGTGGTCAACAAGATCGTCGTACCCTCGGATTTGAGCCCGGCGATCAGGTCCCAGAACTCTCGGCGGGCTGCCGGATCGAAGCCGGTGGTCGGTTCATCGAGGAACAGCACCTCAGGACTCCCGATAATGCCCAGCGCCACATCGAGACGCCGGCGCTGCCCACCGGAGAGCTTGCCGTTGCGCGACTTCGCCTTGGCCTGAAGTCCCACGGCCGAGATGACATCATCGGGATCACGCGGGCGAGGGAAGTATCCCGCGAAGTGCTGGACCGCCTCACGCACCGTCAGGTCACCGAGATCTCGGTCGGCCTGCAACACGATGCCCAGGCGAGCCCGCCAGTCGATTCCACCCGTGGCCGGATCGACACCCAGGACTCGGGCCGTCCCCGAATCCGCGCGGCGATATCCCTCGAGGATCTCCGTGGTCGTGGTCTTGCCCGCACCGTTCGGGCCCAGGAGCGCCAGGCATTCGCCAGCAGCCACCGTGAATGACACGTCCGCAACCGCGACGACATCGGCGTACGCCTTGCGCAGATGCTCGACCTCGATGGGTTCCACAGCCACCTCCTCCGCGAGAGTAGCAACGCTGGATGAGTCCATAAATGAAGACAGACGCAACACCACAACCAACGAAAAAGACCCAGGGGATCAACCCTGGGCCTTTTTCGCTGGTAGCGGGGGCAGGAACCGTCGCCTCGCCACCACGAGGCTCCTCCCAAATCCTGACGCAACACCACAACCAACGAAAAAGACCCAGGGGATCAACCCTGGGCCTTTTTCGCTGGTAGCGGGGGCAGGATTTGAACCTGCGACCTCTGGGTTATGAGCCCAGCGAGCTACCGAACTGCTCCACCCCGCGTCGGAGTAACTCGCTTACTATACGCCTGCCGTGCAATCCAGGGAAAATCGGGTCAGTCGGTGCCGAACTCCATCGCCGCTCGGTCCAACAGCCCCTCGCCCTCGAGGGTCGACTCCGATGCGGGCTCCGGAGTGCTCGCGATCGCCGCCGCTCCCCCCGGCTCCAGATGCCCGACGAGTTCCACATGACCGCCGAGCAGCACACCCTGGCCGGCATACATCTCCAGTTTGGCCCTGGTGTCGGCGATATCCAGATTGCGCATCGTCAACTGCCCGATGCGATCCGCCGGGCCGAAGGCCGCATCCTCCACTCGCTCCATCGACAACTTGTCTGGGTGGTAGCTCAGGGCCGGACCTCGCGTGTCGATGATCGAATAGTCGTCGCCGCGGCGCAGTCGCAGCACCACCTCACCGGTCACCGCGGAGGCAACCCAGCGCTGCAGTGATTCACGCAGCATCAGCGCCTGCGGATCCAGCCAACGTCCCTCGTACAGCAGTCGACCAAGCCGACGACCTTCCGCGTGATAGTTGGCGATCGTGTCCTCGTTATGAATAGCACTGACCAATCGCTCATAGGCGATGAACAGCAGCGCCATCCCCGGCGCCTCATAGATCCCGCGACTCTTGGCCTCGATGATGCGGTTCTCGATCTGATCGGCCATACCCAGCCCGTGCCGGCCGCCGATCGCATTGGCTTCATTGACCAGCGCAACAGCATCATCGATTTCGACACCATTCAACGCAACAGGTCGGCCCTGCTCGAAGCCGATCGACACGTCCTCCGCAGCGATCTCGACCGTCGGGTCCCAAAAGCGCACGCCCATGATCGGTTCGACGATCTCGATCGACACATCCAGATGCTCGAGGGTCTTCGCCTCGTGGGTTGCACCCCAGATGTTCGCATCGGTGGAATACGCCTTCTCCGTGCTGTCCCGATAGGGCAGATCATGCTCGGCCAACCAACGCGACATCTCCGTACGACCGCCGAGTTCATCGACGAACTGTGCATCCAACCACGGCTTGTAGATCCGCAGATCAGGATTAGCCAGCAACCCGTACCGATAGAACCGCTCGATGTCATTGCCCTTATAGGTCGAGCCATCCCCCCAGATGCTCACACCGTCCTCGAGCATCGCTCGCACCAGTAGCGTGCCCGTCACCGCGCGTCCCAGCGGCGTCGTGTTGAAGTACTGCCGACCACCGGCACGAATATGGAAAGCACCGCAGGCGATGGCCGCGAGCCCCTCTTCCACCAGTGCCGATCGACAGTCGATCAGGCGCGACGCTTCGGCTCCGTACGCCATCGCTCGGCCCGGTACGGATGCGATATCCGGCTCGTCGTATTGGCCGATATCGGCGGTGTAGGTGAAGGGAATGGCGCCCTTGTCCCGCATCCAGGCGACAGCGACGGAGGTATCCAAACCCCCGGAGAAAGCCAAACCGATCCGTTCGCCGATGGGAAGGGAGGACAGCACCTTGGACATGCGCTGACCCTATCCGCCCCGCGGGATGCTCAGCCGCCCGGCGCCTGCTCCGCGGGAGGCGGTTCCAACGCCGTCACCCGCGCGTCGAGTTTGCGATACCGCTCGCCCACGAACACCGCGGAGATTCCCAGGACGGCGGAGACGACCAGGGTGAGACCAGACGACACGATCTGCAGCAGCGCACCGCCACCCGCTCCGATCGCGTATCCGATGGGTGCCGCACCGGCCACGATCGCGCGCCACCTGCGACCTTCGGCAGCAAGGTTCAACGTCGACACGAGAGGCCCATTGATCGCCACAGTCTGCACCGCGACTCCCAGCACCCGGACAAGCACGACCGCTTGGATTCCCTGGCTAGCCGCCAGCAGTGCGATCACCCCGTAGCGGACGTCACCCCTGTTATCGAATCCGACCACGATGATCGAGGCCGCGAAGACGAGCAGCGCAGCTTCGGTGATCAGTGCCTGCTGGCGCAACCGCTGCTCACCGATATTCCGATCGACAAGCACACGCCGGATGCGCGCCGTGATGAGCACCGCGAGCATGAAGGCGGCCAGGCTCACGATGCTCGGCAGCACTGGATCTCGTTGTTCGCCCTGGGTGATTCCCAGGGAGATGATGATGAGGTTGCCGGTCTGGTTGGCGACGAACACGTCGTATCGCAGATAGGCGACGACGTCGATCCCACCGCTTGCCGCCGCGAGCAGGAGCACCAGGCTCACGCCGAAGAAGAATCGCTGGTGATACAGCCGGTGCAGGTCGGTGCTCATCGCCCCCCACCGTAGCGATCCCGACCCGCGCATCACCTACCGTAGACGTATGAAACGCGGGGGATTGCGCAACAGCACCGGGATCATCACGATCGTCGCAGGTCTCGCCCTAGCGGGCGGGCTCGCTGGATGCGCGCCCGATTCGTCCACTCCCCCACCACCCCAGACCTCCGGCTCATCGTATCCCTCTTCCACCACCGACGCTGGCCTGACCCCACGGGGGCCCACCGTCAGTGGAACCGTCGAGCGGGTCGTGGACGGCGACACCGTGCGTGTGGTCGTCGACGGCCAGCGTGAGGACATCAGCGTTCGCCTCATCGGCATCGATACGCCAGAGACCGTCGCCCCCGGACGCCCGGTGGAATGCTTCGGTCCGGAGGCCAGCGCGTTCGCCGAGCAGGTCCTCGACGGCTCCCGCGTGCTCCTCGAATTCGATCCGACGCAGGGTGAGACCGACCGGTTCGACCGCACCCTGGCCTACGTCTGGGTGGTATCCCCTGCCGGCGAGACCACCTTGTTCAATCTCGCCGCGATCACCGGTGGCTATGCCCGCGAGGCGCAGTACGCCGCACCCTATGCCTGGCAACCGCAGTTCGTCGCTGCTGAATCGGCAGCACGAGCCCAGGGCGTCGGGCAGTGGAGCGCCTGCTAGTTCGCCCGCTAGGCCACCTGTCCGCCGCCGGTCAACCGTGCCTCTGCGGCCGCGGCTCGACGCAGCGCCGCCTCAAGGTCGGCCTGCGCCTCTCCGTAGGCCGCGAAGTCACCACGTGCCAACGCAGAACGACCGCGGTCATAGGCCTCCTGGGCCTGGCCCAGTGCGATCTGCAACTCCACGAGCGGATCGACATCGGGTTCGGGCCCTGGATCCGGTGTCGGTGTCGGACCCGGTTCAGGATCGGGGGTCGGCGTGGGGTCCGGCCGCGGCGACGGATCGGTATCGAACACAGCCGCCAATGCCTCGTCGAGCGTATCGGCGAGCGCGACATTCGATCCGTATCCGGCCAGCACCTTACGCAGCAGCGGATAGCCGTCTTGAGCTGCGCGCAGATACACCGGTTCGACATAGAGCAGGCCGTCATTGAATGGCAGCGACAGCAGATTGCCCAGGTCGACCTCGGAGCCACCGCGACGCAGCAGGGACAGCTGCGAGGCGATCTCAGGATCCGCCTCGAAGTTGTTCTGCACCTGGGTCGGGCCGGGGATCGTGGTGTTCGACGGCAGTTGCAGCACCCGGATGGTGCCGTAATCAGGTCCCGGCGCTGAGTCCACCGCCATGAACGCCGCAAGAGTGGGGCGTCGCTGCGGCGCGAACGTCGTCGTCAGCGAGAATGCTGGTTCGTCGGTGCCGGGCATCTGCAGGGTCAGGTAGTACGGCGGCTGGAACTGCTGGATCGCCTGCGTCGGATCGAAGGGCACGATCCAGAAGTCGGTGCCGTTGTAGAACGTCGCCGGATCCGTGACGTGGTAGCGCGTCATGATCGTGCGCTGCACCTTGAAAAGATCCTGGGGATAGCGGACGTGCGCTTCGATCTCCGTCGGCATTTCGGAGCGATCTTGCACGATGCCCGGATACACGTTGCGCCAGGTTTGCAGGATCGGATCGGACTCGTCCCAGGCATACAGCGTCACGGTGCCCTCGTAGGCATCGACGGTCGCCTTGACCGAGTTTCGCATGTAGTTCAGATCATCGCGCGGGCCGAGCGCTGCCGATCCGGTACGCACGGTGATCGAGTCACTGGTCGCCTCCGACAGCGAGACTCGTGACGAGAACGGGTAGTCGTTCGACGTCGTGAAACCGTCGACCAGCCATACGATGCGTCCGTCGACCACGGCAGGGTAGGGATCCTGGTCGAGCGTCAGCCAGGGGGCGACCTTCTGCACGCGGGTCAGTGGATCGCGATCCCACAGGATGCGCGACTCCGGGTTGATCAGGTCCGTGAGCAGGATGTTGGTGTCCTGGAATTTCGTCGCGAACACGATCCGCTGGAACAGCGAGCCGATGGGCGAACCACCGCCACCCGTGTAGGTGTTGTTGACCTGACCCGTGGGGCTGGCATCGTCGGGGTAGTCCAGTTCGATCGGCGGCGCACCTTCGGGAGCACCGACGATGGAGAACTCCGGGGACAACTCGCCGAAGTAGATGCGCGGCTGAGTGATTCCCAAGATCCCCTCGGGCGGGATGTCCAACTCGAAGAAGTCCGGATTGCCATTGGACAGTGCCGTATTGTCATAGGCGGCGACGAATCCGAAACCGTGGGTGTACACCGCGTGGTTGTTCGCCCAGTTCTGCTGATTGACCGGGATCGAATTGACGTCGATCTCCCGCAGCGCGACGACAGCGCCGCGCAGGTCATCGTCGAGGTCATAGCGATCCACATCGAGTTTGTCGGTGAAGGAGTAGTACGAACGGATCTGCTGCAACTGGTTGAACGTGGTGGACACGAGCGCTGGATCCAGCAGCCGGATGTTGTCTAGTGTTCCCGCGCTAGCATCGAGGACCTCCTCGGTGGGTGGGCTGACCGAGCCGGGGTAATCCTGCACCTGCGCATCCGCGATGCCGTAGGCGTCGCGGGTTGCGGCGATGTTGTTGGCGATGAAGGGCTGCTCGCGAACGAGTTCGCTCGGGCGGACCTGGAACTGCTGCACGATCGCCGGATAGATCCCGCCGATGATGATCGAGGTGAGGATCAGCAGGCCGAGTCCGATCGCCGGCAGAATCCAATTGCGGACGAACATGTTGACCACGAAAAGCGCAGCAACCAGGAGGGCGACGAAGGTGAGGATCGTCAGAGCCGGAAGAACCGCGTTGGCATCGACGTAGGTCAGCCCGGTGAATCCTTGAACCAACGCTTCGCTCTTGATCGCCAACCCGAATCGGTCCAACCAGTAGGCGGCTGCCTTCAGCACCAGGAAGATCGCGACGAGTGCTGACAGGTGGACCTGTGCGGCCGCACTGGCGCGGTCGCCCTTCGGTTGCAGGCGGAGTCCGCCGTACAGGTAGTACACGGCGATGGCGAGCAGGATGGACAGGATGATTGCTGCGAACGCGAATCCGAGAACGAAACGCAGGAAGGGATAGGTGAAGGTGTAGAACGCCACGTCGAGGCCGAACTGGGGATCGGTGATCCCGAATTCGGCGCCGTTCATCCATCGCTGGAATGTTCCCCATTCCGCAGACGCGGTGATCCCGGTCAGCAGGCCGATCAGCAGGGGGATGATGATCAGAGCCGGGATCTTGAACGGCTCCAGCGTCATGCGGTAGCGCTCCAGGCTGGCCTGCTCGGGCGTCAAAGTGGCGACCTTCGGTCGCAACCGATAGGCCAGCCACATCGTCCCGCCCACGAGGAACGCCATGGTGAGGCCGAACGCGAAGAACATGATGATGCGCGTGGTCAAGGTGACGGTGTACACACTGGTCGCCTCGACCGAGTCGTACCACAGCCAGTCGGTGTAGAAACCGGTGAAGATCACGAAGCCGATGACGATTGCGACGAGGACGATGATCGTGGGCAGCAGCACTCGACCTCGTCGTGGGGTCGCAGAACTCGGGGCAGGCGTGGCAGTGGTCACCATTCCAACTTACGTCACGAAAGCCGCGGTTTCCCGGCGGGGCAGGACACCAGCCCCTCGCCAGCCTGCCAGCGCTCCAGTGCGACGAGTGCCTCGTCGAGGCTGGACACGGGAACGACGGTGAGGCCCTCGGGGATGTGCCCCTGCGCCTCGTCGCAGTGTTCACGGGGCATGAGGAACAGCGTCGCTCCAGCACCACGAGCGCCGGCGAGCTTCTGCCGGATACCGCCGATCGGCCCCACCACCCCGTTCGGATCGATGGTGCCGGTCCCGGCGACGAAGCCGCCACCGGTCAACGACTGCGGCGTGAGCTTGTCCACGATGGCGAGGGCGAACATCATCCCCGCGCTCGGACCGCCGACATCGGTCAGGGTGAATTCGATCGGAAACTCGGCTGAGTACAGCAATCCGATGGTGATGCCGACGTAGGGCAACTGCGGATCATCCGGATTCGGCGCACTCACCACCTCGACGTCGACCTCCTCGCCGTCACGGAGCACGGTGAAGGTGAGGGAGGCGCCGATGGGTTTGGCACGCACCGCGTCACCGACTTGAGCGGGAGTCGTGACCGGTTGACCGTCGACGGTGAGGAGTTGCTCTCCTGCGCGCAGCAGTCCATCGGCGGGTGCCCCCACCACCACCGATGTGATCACCGGATCCGCGATGACAGGCCTATCCAACGCCTGCATGGCAGCCGCGATGGCATAGGACTGCGATGTGGAGAACAACACCGCGTTGCGCTGGCGAACCTCGTCACCGGTGACATCGTCGGGATAGAGGAGCTCCCGGGGCAGCACTGCCTGATCGGAATTCACCCAGGCGGCTAATGCCTGATAGATCGTCAACGGGCTGCGCGGCGCACCCGATTCGCGCACCGTCGTCATGTCCAGGTGACCGTCGGTGGGGAAAACCTCCGTATCGGATATCTCCACCAGCGGAAGGTCATTGACCTCGCCGATGGTGTTGAAGGTCGGCCCCGGTGACACCACGATGAACGGCACCGGCAGTAGCGCGGCAACAGCCGCGAGCACGATCACCACGCCGAGGGATACCAGTGCGGTGCGAGCGCGGGTCGACAACCGCCGCCAGCCACGCGGGCTCGGCGCCGACTGGGGCTGGGGACGCAGTTCCGTCACGCGGGCTGATTGCCCCGCGAAGGCGGTGTGGCATTTCCGCGATAGCGACGCTGCGCGAATCCATCATTCACGCGTCGACCTCGAGTGCGGGCTGTGGGCTGAGCCGATTCACGCGGAACGGGTCGACCCATCGCGGCATTGAATCGAGCCTGGTTGCTGATCGAGGTGTGCACATCTACGGCGCGCTCGGGTCGACTACGCCACGCCGCCCAGGCTAGGGCGAGCAGGGTCGCCCCGAGCGGGATCAACCACCACAGCAGCGCCGACACGATGTGCACACCTTCCGTTCGCGGGATGAGGCCGGTTACGGTGCCAGGGTCACCGCGGCCTTCAACTGCGCACAGGATACGCCCGATCCCCTGACCGGTCCTCCCGGCCATCGAACCCCCGGCTTAGCGCCGGTGCCGAGCCGGTGCCCGAGGCGGCGTCGAGCCGGTGCCCACTCTCCGTCCAGGCGTTACCGTGGGGGTATGACCAACCCCTTCGACTTCCAGGCCCTCGGTGCGATGCTCCAGCAACTCGGCGCCATGATGCAGTCGGGGGGTGCAGCCAGCGGCCCGGTCAACTGGGAGTTGGCCATCAGCACCGCTCGCCAGGGGGTAGCCGCCGTGGGCGACCCGGGGGTGAACCCCGCGGATGAGGCTGCTACCAGCGCTGCGGTCGACCTCGCCGAAACCTGGCTGGATGACACCACCGACTTCCCACGCGCGGCGACGTCGTCGGCGAGTTGGAGCCGCTCGGGCTGGCTCGAGGAGACCCTGCCGGCGTGGCAGGGCATCGTCGGTCCGATCGCCGAGCATGTGCAGGCGGTGACCTCCAGCGGACTGCCCTCGGGCGATCTGTCGAATGTCGAACTCCCCGAACAGTTGCGTGATGCCTTCCCCGGCGGCATCCCTCCCGAGGCGATGTCGATGCTGGGTCCGATCATGGGAATGGCCCAGCAGATGGGGGCCAGCATGTTCGGCATGCAGGTCGGCCAGGGCTTGGGGGCCTTAGCCGGTGACGTGCTGTGCTCCTCCGATATCGGCATTCCGCTGACCAGCGACCATGTGCCCACGCTCGTGCCGGCGAATATCGCTGCGTTCACCGAGGATCTGAGCATCGATGCCGATCAGGTCCGGCTCTATCTGGCGCTGCGCGAAGCAGCACATCAGCGCCTGTTCGCCCACGTGCCGTGGCTGCGCGCACGATTGCAGGGCGCCATCGACGACTATGCCCGCGGGATCCGCCTGGACACCGAACGACTCACCGAGGCGATGGGATCGCTCGACCCCACAGCACTGAGCGATCCGAATCGCCTGAGTGAGCTCCTAGGCGAGGACGCGTTCACGCCCGAGGACACCCCCGAGCAGGCCGCGGCGCTGTCTCGGCTGGAGACCCTGCTGGCCCTCGTCGAAGGGTGGGTCGACGATGTCGTGAGCCTCGCCGGGGACGCCCGGCTGCCCGCATCGGTGGCTCTCGCCGAGACGATGCGCCGCCGTCGCGCTGCGGGCGGGCCGGCGGAGAAGACCTTCGCCTCCCTGATCGGATTGGAGCTACGCCCCCGTGCGCTGAGGGAAGCCGCGACGGTGTGGCGGCTGCTACGCGAGACCAACGGTGTGAGTGCGCGCGACGCCCTGTGGAACCACCCCGACCTGCTGCCCACCCATGACGACCTCGCCGACCCCGAGGCGTTCGTTCAGCGGGCGTCGGCAGGCGCTGAACTCGATGCTGATCTGAACGCCGAACTCGAGGCGATGAGCGATGACACCGGCGCTGACGGAAACGGCGATGACGGAAACGGCGATGACGGAAACGGTGCTGACAGCGACGATGACGGCAACCGCGCCTGATCTGCACGCCGATGCCCACGCGGTGTTGACGCGGTGGCGCGCCCAGGATCTCGGACAGAACGCGCTGCGGCTGGCCTATCTGGAGCACCTGGATCGCCATGTCGATGCCATGTGGCGAACGTGCCGGGCCGGGCACCTGACCTCGAGTGCTCTCATCGTCGATCCCACGGCCGGACAGGTACTGTTGACCCTGCACCCGGGGGTCGGTCGGTGGTTGCAGACCGGGGGCCATTGCGAGCCTGACGACGCCGACCTGATCTCAGCGGCCGAACGCGAAGCACGCGAGGAAAGCGGCATCGAGCAGGTGTCGATGCACTCCGACCCGCTGCGACTCGACCGCCACCAGGTGTGCTGCCGAGGTGACGATGGACAGCGCACCCTGCTCGATCACCTCGATGTGCAGTGGTTGGCGCTGGCCGATGCCCGCACGGCCCCCGTTCGCAGTGACGAGTCACTCGATCTGCGGTGGTGGCCCTGGGATGGGCTACCCGATGGGCCCACCGGTGCGGATGCATCCGTGCGAGCCCTGGTGGCTGTGGCGCGCCGGCGGCTCGACAACTGAGTCCTTCCCCGACGTGAGCCCCCATCGGGGCAGGGCGTTAGCCCCCATCGGGGCAGGGAAATTCTTTCCCACAGTAGGTGGACAGCGATCCTCCACGTCAGCACACCGTCGAGCCCGATCCTCAGCAGTTGTCCCCACCTCGATCCACCGACTATCCACCGCTGTGCGGCTCGTTGTCACCAGGCTGTGAACACCTTGTCCACATGCGTGGTGAAATCCGTGAACGAACGTGATTGACCGCGCCGGGATCCACCCCCTACCGTCGTGCGCTGGCCCCCGGGATAACGGATGCGTGCACGCCAGGGGAAGTCGTGCACATATCGCGAGCCCCCGGGGGCTTTCCCCTGCCCCGCAGCGATTTTCACCCGCGCATCTCACGAGGGGTGCATCAGCGTCCGGTGAAGCGTGGTTCGCGTCGCTCCTGCGCTGCGGTCAGACCCTCGGCCAGGTCGTAGGTGGCCAGCGTGACCGCCTGGACCACACCCTCGGTGCGCAGGGCGTCATCGAGATCGGTCGGTGGATGGGCCAGGGTCGCGCGGGTCAATCGGGTGGCGATCGGTGCGCTCGCGGCGATCCCGTGGGCCATCGCGAGTGCTTCGGTGACCAGGTCGTCATCGGCGACCACCCGCGACACGATGCCCAGCCGGGCCATCTCCTCGGCGTCGATGCGCCGGCCGGTCAGCAGCAGATCCCGTGCGGCGCGCAGCCCCACCACCGACGGCAGCAGATACGAGATGCCCATCCCCGGATGCAGCCCCAACCGGGTGAACGGCACCGAGAACGCTGCCCGCTGCGCACCGATGGCCAGGTCGCAGGCCAGCACGATGGCCGCACCGGCACCGACCGCGACCCCGTTGACCGCCGCGATGCTCGGCACGCTCAATTCCCGAAGACCCAGCCAGGTGGCATAGAACGGCAGCATCCGATCACGCAGATCGGCGACGCTCGCCCCGGGCTCGGCACCGATCCAGCCGAGATCTCCGCCGGCACAGAACGCCGAACCCTCCCCGGTGAACACCACACAGCTCAACTGCCCCGTCCGGTCCCGCTCACGCAGGTGCGCCACGGCATGGGAGAAGGCCTCGGTCATGTCGGTGCTCATCGCATTGCGCCGCTGCGGATCGCGCAGCGTGAGCACGGCGACACCCCCTCCGTGATCGGACACCCGGACCAGACCGGTCACACCAAAATCGACATATGTGGGCAATTGGGACATGACACGCCTCCTCGGGGGCTCCGGGTGCACCGATCGGCGCACCGGCTGTCCTAGGGTGTCAGCGGGCCGCCGCGGGCGGACCCCCGGGTGGCACACCCGGCTGCCCCGGCGAAGGCACCCACCCAGGGTGTCGGACCAGCGAACGGAAAGGTTGGCCATGGCCGAGTCATACACAGGCGAGGCGTACTGCGTGAAGTGCAAGGAGAAGCGCGAGTTCACCGGGAATGTCGAAGAGACCAACGGTCGACGCTTCGCCAAGGGCATCTGCCCGGTTTGCGGCACCAAGGTGACCCGCATCCTGGGCAAGGCCTGAGCACACGCGATACACCCAGCACAGCGCACGGGATCGGCGTAGCCTCACGGCTCGTGGATTCCCGACAGTCAAATAGTCCAGACGTCCTCGACGGCGTCGATCCCCGACAGGTGGTCGACGCCGTCGAGCGCATTACGGCCATCCCCTCCATCGGCGGCACTCCCGCCGAGATCACCGTCCAGGAGTTCTTCGCCCAGGCCTGGACCGATGACGGATTCGACGTCGACACCTGGCTCCTCGATCTGCCCGAGCTCACCGGACGCGCCGACTTCCCCGGGATGGAGGTCGACCGCTCCGCAGGACTGGGGGTGCTCGCCCGCATCCCCGGTGCCGGCCCGGGTCCGGCGACGTTGCTGCTCGGCCATACCGATGTCGTCCCACCCGGTGATCTCGCGGCCTGGCACACCGATCCATTCACCCCCGTCGTGGCCGACGGCCGCATCATCGGTCGTGGCACCACCGATATGAAGGCGGGCTTGGTCGCCGCGTGGTTCGCCGCCCGCGCCGTGCACACCGCAGGAGTCGCGCTTGCCGGGGACATCTACCTCGCTGCCGTCAGTGGTGAGGAGGACGGCGGATTGGGCACCTACGCACTGCTCGATCGCCTGGCCACCCGCGGTATCGATATCGCCCACTGCATCATCCCCGAACCCACCGATTTGGACATCGTGCCCGCCAATGGCGGTGCACTGACGTTCCGGCTGATCGTGCACGGAGCAGCCACCCATGCCTCACGCCGCAGCGAGGGAGTCAGCGCGATCGAGAAGTTCGCGGTCGCACTCGCGGCCCTCACCGAACTCGAAGCGGTGCGCAATATCGATGTCGACCCGCTCATGCGGCGCTGGGATATCGCCTATCCCCTGTCCATCGGCACAGTTCAAGCCGGGGACTGGGCCTCGACCGTGCCGGATCTGTGCGTGGCCGAAGGGCGCTTGGGCGTCGCCTTGGATGAAACCCCCGAGCAGGCGCGCGCAGCCCTCGAACACGCCGTCGCAGCGCTCGCCGACACTGATCCCTGGCTGGCCGAGCACCCGATCGAGGTGCAGTGGTGGGGCGGGCAGTTCGCCCCCGGACGCACCGATCCCGCCCATCCCCTGGTGACGTCGATCGCGGCCGCGCACGAACGGGTCACGGGTCGGGCACCGGCGATCTATGGCGGGCCCTATGGCTCGGACTTGCGACTGCTGGTCGGCGCGGGGATCCCGACCCTGCAGTACGGGCCCGGGGATTCCGCAGTCGCCCACGCCCCGAACGAGTGGGTGAGCATCGACGATGTACTCACCTGCACCCGCACCATCGCGGGCTGGCTCACCTGACGGTGGATGAACCGACTGTGGATGAATTCGGCGGGTTGGGCGCTGGCAGTGCAAGGGTGAGCCATGCACGATCACGCACCTTCTCACCGGCCCGCGCTTCCCCACCGGCCCTGGCTGCGCCGGGATACCCCGATCCTGTGGCGTTCGGCTCGCACGATCCAAGTCGGCGACGCCGATCGCACGGTGCTCATCAGCGATCTACCCCGCGATGTCCTGCTGTGGGCTCGCAGCCTGCGCGGAGATCGCACCCTCGATGAATGCCTGGCTGCCTGCCCTGATGTCGATTCCGGTCGCACGATGCTGCAGGCGTTGTGCAGGGCCGGAGCACTCGACGATGCAGCACGCACATCGCACACCACCGCCCTTCTGCCACGCGCGCTGCGAGACCGCGATCAGCGACACGCGGCCGCAGCACGACTGGCCTATGACGATGAGCGCGCGCATCTCGCGGTAGATGCGAGGGCGTTGGCTCGCATCGGCATCTTCGGTCAGGGAGCACTCGCCCAGGCGATACGGATCTCGTTGCGGCAGAGCGGAATCGGCCATGTGATCGACATGACCCCGCCCTCGTCTGCAGCGCGCATCGGCCGCTCACAGGCTGCCGAGATCGACCTGTTCGTGCTCGCACACACCTGGCATCCGGATTCATTCGACGACGCCGGATGCCTCGCTTTGGATGTGCCCCACCTTCCGGCAGCCGCCTGGGGCACCCGCGGCATCGTCGGTCCGCTGGTAGTTCCCGGACGCACACCCTGCCTACGATGCGGACTGTTGCGCGCACAGGACGGCGATTCGGCATTCGCCACGCTCCACCTGCAGCGCAGCCATGCCAAGCCCGACATCATGGCGATCGATACCGCGCTGGCTCTTGCAGTCGCCGCGCACACGGCGATCATCGTGTGCGCCTGGGTGGAATCACTCGGGGAGGAACAGTCGGCCTCTGGTGGATCGCATCGCCTGCACCTGACGATGCCTGGCGGGACTGTCACCTACGAGGAGTTCGCCGCACATCCCCTGTGCGGCTGCGGATGGCGGGATGAGCACGTGGCGTAAACCGCCATCGCGAGCGCTCAGATACTGACGAACGTCTCGATCTCGTCGAGGCTGGCCCGGACGCACTCGGGGCAGGTTCGGCTGATGCGGCCCCGTTCGCGGGAGTAGCCCCAGGTCGCCGGTGCGATGCCCAGTCCGCCGACCTGCCCACAATCGCTGCAGCAGACGGTGATCGCTGCGATATCGAGGTCACTCGAGTCGACGGCGGCTGTGACATCTTTCACACGGTCCATGATGGCCATGTCACGACAATATCTCAACTATGTCGCAGATGGCGCGCTTTGCCGTCTCAGGATTCCCTGGGAAACCCCGACCGCCCAGGGTCGGCGATCAGGGCCAACAGGGCCTCGCCGTAACGGGTGAGCTTGTCCGGGCCGATCCCGCTGATGGCCGCCAGTGCCGCGATATCGGCGGGCCGCTGCTCGGCCAGGGCCTCGACGGTGGCATCGGTGAGCACGACGTAGGCGGGCACTGCTCGTTCACGCGATTGCGCGAGGCGCCAGGCTTTGAGCGCTTCGACGAGGGCCTCATCGGCGGTGCCCGGACAGGTCCGGCATCGTCCGCGTGCCCGCTCAGCGGGGGTGACCAGAGCTTTCGCGCACACCCGGCAGGTCGCCGGGCCTCGGCGGCGAGCCCGATCAGCACCCGACTTGGCTCGGGCTGGGCTGGCCACCGAACCCGGGAACGCATCGTCGAGGAACCGACTCGCCCGACGCTCCCGCCCACCGGGTTGGCGCGCCCGCGCCCAGGTCACCACGAGCCGCTCCCGTGCACGGGTCAGCGCGACATAGAACAACCGCCGTTCCTCGGCCAGGGCAGCGGGCGAATCGGCCTGCCCGTGCGGGAAGCCGCCCTCGTTCATGCCGGCGACGAACACCACCTGCCACTGCAGGCCTTTGGCCGCGTGCACCGTGGTCAAGGTGACCGCATCGGCCGTCGGTGCGTGCTGCGCGGATTGGCGTCGATCGAGCTCGTCGATCAATCCGGCCAGGTCGGTGCCGTCGGGCATACCCGCAGCGAGTGCGTGCAGGCTAGCCAGGGATTCCCACCGTTGACGCACCGGACCGGTGCCCCGCGGCGGCTCCGGGGTGAAGCCCATGACGGCGAGAACAGCGGCGACCTTCTCAGGCAGCGTGCCATCGTGGGATTCCCCTGATCGTGCCGCACCGCGCAACCGGGTGATCCCCTCGCGCACCTCACCGCGATCGAAGAATCGCTCCCCACCGCGCACCACGACAGGCAATCCCCGCTCAGCGAAAGCCTCTTCCAATGCCGGGAGCGTGGCGTTGATGCGCACGAGCACCGCAATGTCGCCGGCGGGTGTACCCGATGCGATCAGATCTCGGGCCAGATCGGCGATGCCGGCAGCCTCGGCCGGTTCATCCGGATAGGCAATGACTTCGGGTTTAAGGCCGTCCCCGCGTGTCGGCACCAGGGCACCGGTAGGTGAATCCAGTTGCGCCAGAACGGAGTTGGCCACCTCGACGATCGGCGTCCGGCTGCGATAGTTGCGCACCAGCCGCACCTGCGTGGTGCCGGTGAACCGGGCGGCGAATCCACGCAGGAACGCATCATCGGCTCCGGCGAAGGTATAGATCGTCTGCGCGCTGTCACCCACGACGCACACACCATCACGCTCACCGAGCCACAGTCGCAGCAGTCGATCCTGGATCGCACTGACGTCCTGGAATTCATCGACGGTGAAATGTCGATAGGTGCCGCGCACCTCGTCGGCGATATCAGGCCGATCATCGAGGATCGCGACAGTGAGCAGCAGCACGTCATCGAAATCGATGACACCCTTCTCGGATTTGATGTCCTCATAACTCGTGAAGACCCGCGCGATATCAGCGGCATCGAGTGCGGTGTCGCGGCGGTGAGTCAACGCGAGCGCGACATATCCATCGGCGAGGGTGTTGGACTGCTTGGCCCAGGTGATCTCGCCGATCAGTTCGCGCACCACCGCCGCATTGCTCGCCACCTTGGCGCGCGCGGCGGCCTCACCCACCAGTGGCGCGATGCGCCCAGCGACCTCAGGGATGTTCCCACCAATTGCGCGCGGCCAGAAGTAGCGGAGTTGGCGCAACGCCGCCGCGTGGAAGGTGCGCGCCTGAACACCCTCGACCCCCAGTCGGGCGAGACGTTCGCGCATCTCACCGGCCGCGCGGTTGGTGAAGGTGACGGCGAGAGTGCGCCGGGGGTCGTGCGCCCCCGTGAGGGCGGCGTAGGCGATGCGATGGGTGATCGCCGTGGTCTTGCCGGTCCCGGCCCCCGCCCACACCACGACCGGCCCCTCGACCGCGAGCGCGACCGCACGCTGCTCATCATCGAGGGGGTCGAGGATCGCGTCGGTCACGCGAGCATCGTGTCAGGTCGGGCCGACACCCTCCTCGCTCGAGGGGAGGCCGAACACCGAGACATACATCTTCACCGCTTCCACGCGCGGGTTGATGCTCGTATCCCCCGTGAGCCCGAGTTCGGTGAAGACCTTGTGCACCATCCGCTCCACGCTGCGCAGGGTGCTCCCCCGCCGCTTGGCGATCTCGGCATTCGACCAGCCCATGGCCAGCATCCGCAGCATGGCGATCTGCGCCGACGACAGCGACGCGATCGGTGATTCCTCAGCACTCACCTCAATCGAGCCCTGGTTGCGCAGGGTGTCCTCGACGACCTGCAGGAGTGCGGCCGCATCCGTCACCGATGCCTTATTGACGAACGCCGCATCCTCGGGCAACTGTCGCGGCAATCCGGCACTGACCTGATTGGGGTAGTTGCTCACCACGATGAGCGCGAGCCACGGAGCTTCCGCGCGAAATCGGTTGGCCAGGTCGACCCCGCTCACGCCCTCGCCGAGGTGGATGTCGACGAGCACCGCGTCCGGGTCGATGTCGGAGAACTCGTGTGCAGCTTCGGCAGGAGTGGCAGCCGTCGTCACGTCGAAGCCCGCCGACTCCAGCGCATGCGCCATGAGCGATCGGGTGAAGGCGTCGTCTTCGACGATCAGTACGCGCCGGGCGACCTCGCTCGGCGGAGCCTGCCCAGTCGACATGGGGACATCTTCACGCTCTCCGGGTCCCGGGAACACCTTGAGTGTCGGTTTTCTCTTAGGCATTGTTGCCGCTCCCGGCAGGATGGAGGCATGGCGTCGACCTATCGCGGCCGTGTCACCGGCTGGCCGATCCTCGCCGTCACCTTGCTGGCCGCCTTCCAGCAAGGGCGAATTGATCGAGTCAGCTTCGACTGGTCGGCTCTGGAGGTGCTGGTCATCGCGGGGTCCAGCGTCGCCGCGTTCGCAGCCGTGACGCTCATCGCCGCAGCCGCCACTCGCGGGCGCCCCATCGGCGCCGTCGCGACCCTCGCCATCTGGGCCGCTGCCAGCGCCGCGAGGGTTGCCGTGCTGATCACCGCACCGGCCCTGCTCGGTCTCGACGCCGGTCGCCCGATCGAGCAGATCCCTGGCCTATTCGCGATTACGTTCCTGGTCGCGGTCGCGACCTCGATGGTGACCGAGACGCAGTCGGCGCACGCGCGATCACTGGCGGAGTTGCGTCGCCGGCAGCAGATCCTGGCTGAGCGGACCCACCGGGATGCCCACGATCTCGCGGCGGCACGGTCACACGTCCATGACGCCATCGAGCAGCAGACGCGCCCAGTCCGCGACGCGTGCCAGCAGATCCTCGACCTCCCTGACAGTCCTGATGCCGCCGGTGACATCCTGCGCCAGCAGGTCGCCATGGTGATCCGCCCGACGAGTCAGGGTCTGCTGCGGGAGGACATCGAACCCCCACCGCCTGAGATCAGCGGGCTCGATGCACTCGCGAGCCGGCCCTCGTTCGCCGAGCGCGCCGGACAGTTCGCTCGGCTGGCTTCCAGCCCGGCCGCGCTGCGCCCGCTGTGGCCCATCCTTGGCGTGGCGATCATCACCGTGGTGGTCCTCGGCAATGTGCCGGGTGTGGAGGTGCTGTGGTCGGTGTATCTGATCGGGTTGTCCATCACCATCGCCGCCGTGATGGCAGTGACGGCGCTATGGCGGTGGCGCCTGCGACCCAAACCGGAGGCCCGTTTCGCAGTCCTCGGAGTCCTGCTCGCATACACCGTCATGGGCCTTCTCGCTCTGGCTGTCCTCCAACTGCTCAACGCCACCACCGAGCTGGACATCCCGATTACGCTTTATCTGCTCATCATCGTCGTCTCCGGTCTCACTGGTTCGGCGTATCAGGGCTGGCGCACCCTGCAGCGGCAGGCCGAACTCGACACCAGCGCGGCCATCGCGGCGATCGCTGGCCTAGACGCGCGCCTGCGTCGGGAGGTGTGGTTCGAACGGCGTCGGCTAGCCAGCGTCCTGCACGGCCGGGTGCAGACTCAGTTGATGGCCGCCGCCGCCCACCTGTCCCAGGACGCCGCCCAGCCAACTGAGGTGGACGTGGTGACGCGGCACATCAGTGAGGCACTCGAGGCCCTGGACACCCTGCGGGAGTCAACCGAGGGTGTCATCGTCGATCCGG
>AACY020172601.1_pt1 | contig 18710 bp, 19 predicted proteins | sample 267378 | NCBI WGS metagenome assembly AACY02 (sample SAMN02954345, study PRJNA13694) | marine metagenome | biome: aquatic; feature: ocean; material: water; isolation source: isolated as part of a large dataset composed predominantly from surface... | reverse complement strand
TTTTTTGTTATAGTGGTTGAAGCGATTTTCCATCCTCCAATCGATACAGTCTTATCAGTTGGGTTGTACAGTTCAACCCATTCTAAAACGGATTTTGAATCATCACCTGGCGGATTTGTATCTATTTCATTGATAACCACATGATCTGCTAAACTATCAGAAGCGTATGACGTTCCAACAAGTCCAGTCAGAAGTATAGCTGCAAATAGTCCAGCTAGGGGTATAATACTCATTTTCCTATCAAAATAGTTTGAAGTCCGATATCATTTTAGATCTAAATTGAGCAAAAGTTGAGCAAGTTGTTAATTGAGGATACATTTTATTCATAATGCGCTCAGATACCTAAAAAACATGTGTAGGATTTCTAAGTTTGAATATCACAATTTGGGCATTTACCCTGTATGATTTTATTGCCACAATGAGCGCATATTCCTTCTGGAATTTCTTGTCTGAGTTTTAGATTTTTTCTACCAACATAGACCTTAATTCCAACATAAATCGCCACTGCGATTATCACCGAATAGATTAATGCCAGTCCAGTGCCAAGCAGGCCTATCATGAAAAGCAGAATTCCTGCAATTAAAATCCATTCGCGTTTTGCACTCATACTCATTTGAAAAAAATCTTGATTAAAAATCATAGTATTAGAAGTGGGATCGGCCGGATTTGAACCGACGACCTCAGGTACCCAAAACCCGAATCATACCAAGCTAGACCACGATCCCGCTTGAGTCTGAAAATTTTTTGCCCCAATTTAAGCTGCATGATTTTAAATAACTATTCTAGTCAAGTGCAAACATTGCAATTAGATGATTATATCAAAGCAGGTAAGATAGCATCAGAGGTTCGTGAGTTATCGAGAAACAAGGACTGGGTAGGAAAAACTCTCTATGAGATCTGTGAAACGGTCGAATCTGAAATTAAATCACGAGGCGGAAAATGTGCATTCCCAGTAAATGCAAGTCTAAACGAAATTGCAGCTCACTATACTGCAGAACCTAATGACCCGATAGTATTGACTAGCTCTGATTTGATCAAAATAGATCTAGGAGTTCAAATTAACGGATACATTGCGGATACTGCAGTATCTGTGTCTTATGATCCACAATCATCATTATTAGTCGAAACTGCGGAGGAGGCCCTAAAGGCGGCAATGGCAATTGTCAAAGAAGGAACCAAGTCAGGAGACATTGGAAAAACAATTCAGAAAACAGTAATGCAGTACAATCTCAAACCTATTGCGAACTTGTCAGGTCATTCTTTGGAACAGTTCACAATTCATGCCGGTAAGTCAATTCCAAATATGTGGTCAATTGGCTCATTTGCACTATCACAAAAAGAAGCGTACGCATGTGAACCATTCGTCACCACATCAAAAGGATTAGGATTTGTAAGGGAGGGAAAAACAAAGAACATTTTTGGTCTTGTCTCCCGTAAAAAGACAAAAAATGAAAATGCTAACAAAATGGTTGACTTCATATGGGATAACTTTAACACGCTCCCATTTGCATTAAGATGGATTACAAAATCATATGAAGAAAAAGAAGCAAGATCATTACTTGAAGAATTAGTTAAAAACAAAATTGTCAGGGCTTATCCAGTCCTCAATGAGGCTAACGGTCAACGTGTAGCACAAGCAGAACACACTTTCATTCCCACACTAACTGGTGCTATAGTTACTACTTTGTAGGCTCGCCAAAAATACGCGCTATGTTGGTTGCCATTTTGCAAACATCACAGCTACCTATTTGCATGAAAAGATAATCTCCTTCCTGAAAAGGTCTCTTTTTTTCCTTTTTACAGATTGAGCACTGTTCAATAGTAAAGGCAATTAGCGGTTTTTCTTTTTTTGAGAGTTTCATTGTGGAACTCCTAGAGTATTACCAACACCTATGACTAAGACAGTCTGTCCTGTGTTGGTATTCTCTTTAATCATATTACGGATTTGCGATTCAACTTCCTCTGCCTTTTCTGCAATTTCTTTTGTCATCAAAGTGATTGCTTCCTTGATGGTTTGTTTTATAACAATAGAGTATATCGGAATTTTGTTCTGTGTAGCTATTTCTTCTATTTGGAATCTATCAGTACCAATTCCACCGATAGCAGCCCCAAATCCCTGTGCAATAGTTCCAGAATTTTCACCTTCCATTTTTACTCCTGCATCAATCATTATTATGAGGTCTGGCTTTTTTTGTGCGACTAGTAATTCTACTGCATCGCCAGGTCTTCCAACAGTGGCACTTGGACCTTCGGCCTTTAGTAGAATTATCCTTCTATCTTCAATGACGGATTCGGCATAAACAGTTTCTAATCCAATGGGTTTTTTTTCTAATGATAGCATCATTTTCCCTACAACCATAGGACCTATTCCATCACCCAACGGTTGTCCTGCTTTTAATGCTGAAACCGCGGCTCGAAGTGCCTCTGCCTGTTCCATCACAAAAGGAAGCATCATTTGTAACGGCAAGATAAGCGGAAAGTTATTTTGCTTTTTGGCAGTAAGAAACAAGTGTCTTACTACCTTGTGTAAGAGATTCAATGTTGTTACAACCTCCAGTAAATTTTGGATTTTGCTAGTCTCTAGCGGTGTTAGATTTTTGCCCAGTTTAAGAACTTGAGATTTGGTATATTCCTCACGAGAACGCAGAAGGTGTTTTATTTTTGGCATAATCCCAGTTGGATCTAGATCAACTGGCATTATTGTAAAGTACTCCAGATAGGAGTCAATTCTTTTAGTGTTATCGTCTGATGATTTATTTTCTAAATAGCCAAGTAGTTCCTTTCTTGTGTATTCCTTGTATTGATACAATTTTTCTATTCCCTTGTTAATTTCGCTAGAAGTTACCATTAGCTGAATTCTCTGACCGTAAAAGACAAAAATTACAATTGGGACAATCCAAACAAGCCACATTATAGGATTTGATGAATCGTTGTTATTTCCAAACAGATTATCTAGTGAAAAAATTTCTGTAAAATCCAACATACTGAATCTCGAATTGCCAAATTAATGGATTTGTCTAATAGTTCAAAATTACGGTCAGAATTTCAAAGAAATTGGCTGTCGGGTTAAGAAATAGAAAGTGCTCTTTATATAGCCTAGATAAGTCAAGTGCTAACGTATGCCACAAACAAAACCAATAGTAAGTATTGAAAATGTTGTTGCTTCAGCTTCAGTAGATCAGAAAATGGATCTAAACGAGATTACTCGTAATTTTCCAGATGTAGAATATCACCCTGATCAGTTTCCAGGATTAGTCTTTAGACTAAAGAGTCCAAAAACTGCTACTCTGATTTTCACATCTGGTAAGATGGTCTGTACTGGCGCAAAATCTGAAGAAATGGCCAGAAGTGCAGTAAAGTCAGTTGTTCAAAAGCTCAGAAAAGGAGGAATAAAGGTAAAAAAAGATGCTGTAGTTGACATACAAAATATCGTTGCTTCAATCAATCTCGGTGGAAAAATTCACCTAGAACAAGCAGCTAGAACATTACCTCGAAGTATGTACGAACCAGAGCAATTTCCAGGTCTAATCCATCGAATGTTAGACCCCAAAACAGTAATCTTGCTTTTTTCATCAGGAAAATTAGTTTGTACAGGAGCTAAAAAGGAACCAGACGTATACCGCTCAGTCAACAACCTACATTCATTACTTGAAGAAAAGAGTCTAATGATCTACGACTAGATCTTTTATTTTATTTTCGTTCCCAATGGCACAGATTCATCAACACTAAGCCAGAACGGTTTATCATCAAGATCAGCTGCCAAAAGCATGGCGTTAGAATCTACACCGCCAACAGTTTTTGGTTCTAGATTTGTTATTGCAATTACTGTTTTGCCCACCATTTCTTCTGGAGTGAAAAATTGTGCGCCTCCAATTATCAAACTCCTAGTTTCGCCACCAAGATCTATGACTCCTTTAATTATCTTGGTTTTACCAGGTATCTTTTCAGCAGATACGATTTTAGCCACTCGAATATCAAGCTTGGAAAAATCATCGTATGTTATGGTCATAAGTGATGATTTCTACTAGTGCTTAAAATGAATTTCGACTGATCAGAATGATTTTGTTAAACAATATTTGGCAGATTGGCAATATTGCCACACAACTAATTTATCTGAAAAGGATTTGGAAAAATAGTATGGCCAAGTTCTTTACAGATGACATTGACCTGCTTATCAAGCAAGGTCATGGTGATACCAACAGACTAATCAAGATTAAAGAAGAATTCGTCCGAACGAAAATAGTATCAATAGAGGATAGAAAATACGTTGAGGGATTGCTCATGCGCTATATCCATACCACTGACGTACCAAAAAATGATAAGCCCAAGGCTCAACACGTCATCTCTACTCCTTCAGTAATATTACCAACTAATCCTCCTAAAATTATCGAAGCCAAGCCAATTCCCAAAGTTCAGGAGTCAATAATCAAAACAACAAGTAAGAGAAAGATTCGAAATATTGCCATTGCCTCAAGTCTGACAGCAGTAGGAGTGTTAGCAGTGTTTTTCATCGCAATGAATCCTGATTTCACCATTAGCATACCGGCAACTCCCAAAGTTTTAGAAGTAGATTCTGCATCTTACTCAAAAGGCGATATAATTTCAATTTTTGGCAAAACAAAAAAAGTAACTTCTAGTGTAAGGTTATCCATTTCAAATCCTTCCGGAGAGCAAATTTGGACAGAGACTGTTAATGTCAAATCAAATGGGATGTTTTCCACACTTGTCATAGCGGGCGGTCAAGGTTGGGATCAAGATGGCAGATATACTGTTACATCAGAATATTCAGGTAATTCAGATACTGCTAGTTTTAGATTTAATCCCGCGAATCAAGACTAATATTCATGGATAAGTATTACCTCCCATGACAGTCATAGAGGCCGCAATTACAATCAATTCCTCTGTTGACAAAGTTTGGGAGCTAATTGCAGATCTTGACAATGAGCCAAAATTCTGGAAGGGTACAAAATCAGTTAGAACATTATCTAAAGAAGGTAACACTGTAAAGCGTGAGATTGTAATTGCATTTAGAGATTCCAAATGTATGCAGACCATTACTATGCAACCAAAACAGAGAATTCTTGTAACATTCACCGAGGGAATAGTTAACGGCACAAAAACCATGCAACTAATACCTGAGGGTGAAAAGACCAGACTGGAAACAATCTGGGACATAAAAATGACAGGTATGTTAGGTATGTTTACTGGAATGGTCAAAAAACATATCAAAAATGGAACGGAGCAGGCTCTAGAATCAATAAAGCGAGAAATAGAGAAAAGAACATGATCTTGGATCTATTGAATTACTCCTTTGTGGTAATTCTAGTTGCCATTTCAGGAGTATGGATATCGCTAATAAAATCAATGGCTGACTCGTTTCGATTAACTCCCATGATGGATGAATTTAATCACAGTCTACACAGCAACCCAAAAGTTTCAATAATTCTACCAGCACGAAATGAAGAGAAATTCATTGCAAAATGTCTTGATTCGCTATTAGCACAAGACTATACAAATTTTGAAATAGTTACTATTGATGATTCTTCAGAAGACCAGACTGGAAAAATAATTTCAGAATATGCACAGAAAGATCCAAGAATAATTCACGTTACTGCAAGAGCCAAACCAGACGGATGGATGGGAAAAAATTGGGCATGTATTGAAGGATACAAGAAAGCAACAGGTCAATTACTACTATTTACTGATGCAGACACTAAATTTGAGAATAACGTAATATCGTTAGCAGTAGGACATTTGGAATCATCTGAACTTGATGCATTAACTGCAATTCCAAAAATGAATTGTTTAGATAGATGGACTAAAAGTACTCTGCCGGTGATTTCCACATTTTTACATACGAGATTTTCTGCAATTCGAGTAAATGATCCTACAAAGAAAACGGGATATTTTTTTGGTAGTTTTTTCATTATCAGGAAAAAAACTTACGAATCCGTTGGAACCCATGAGGGAGTCAAACACGAAATAATAGAGGATGGAGCTTTGGGAAAGAAAGTCAAAGAGTCAGGATTTAAAATGAAGATGGTCAGAGGCGATCATCTAATTGAGGCAGTATGGGCAAGAGATGGAACCACACTATGGAATGCACTAAAACGATTAATGGTTCCTTTATTTTTGCAGGATGCTAAAGTTGCAATAGGGATTTTCTTTGCAGTATTATTTTTGTTATTTATGCCATATGTCTTTTTGATCTATTCAATACCTTTTGCTACAAGTTCGGATTCGTTTTTTTCATTACTAATCACATCCATTATTTCATCTGGATTACTTTTTTCAGCCTGTGTAGTTGAGGCAAAGGCACTAAAAATAAAAATGAAATACAGTGTTTTTGCGCCAGTTGGCAGTCTCGTAGTAGTTAGTGGATTTTTGGCAGGGATACTACAAGCAAAGACTAGTTCATCAGTATCATGGAGAGGTAGAACATATTCAATGAAAAATCAAAATCCTGATTTTATCAATGTCTAGGCAAAGATTATAGGCATACCAAAATAGTTCGATATATTGAACAAGGCCACCATAGTTTTGGGAGTATTACTATCTACTTTGATTGTCTTGGTATCATACAGTATCTTTCTGAATCCCTCCATACAGGTACCATCTAGTGAAAAAATTTCCGATAATACAAAAAACGAACTAATGGCGCAAGATAAAGGAGAACTATCACTAATCGAAATATTTGAAAAAAGTGAATCAGGAGTCGTAAGAATAAACGTCAAGAGGCCTTCTAATGACACAAGAGGTATTGGTGGAATTGGTTCAGGTTTTGTCTATGACGACAAAGGACACATAATTACCAATGATCATGTGGTAGAAAATGCTGAAAAAATCACTGTCACGTTTTTAGATGGAAGATCATACAAGGCCAAAATAATCGGAAAGGATCTTTTCACCGATTTGGCAGTAGTCAAAGTAAACGCTAGTTCAGAAGTACTATCTCCTCTACCCATTGGTGATTCGTCAATGCTTCATGTGGGTGAACCAATTGCAGCTATTGGAAATCCATTTGGTTTATCTGGTTCCATGAGTTCAGGAATTATTAGTCAAGTTGGAAGACTTTTACCTTCTCAAGATAGAGGTTTTCAGATACCCGACATCATACAGACTGATGCTGCAATAAATCCCGGTAATTCTGGAGGTCCACTTCTAAATATGAAAGGTGAGGTAGTTGGAATCAATACCGCAATACAATCTGAAACAGGTGATTTTGCAGGAGTTGGATTTGCCATTCCATCAAAAACTGTCCAAAAAATCATACCAGTGTTGATTCAAAATATGACATATCATCACCCATGGGTTGGAATTTCTGGACGAGATATTGATCCAGATTTGGCAGACATATTGAACCTAAAAGATGCACGAGGATTTTTAGTGATAAATGTTTTAGATGATAGTCCAGCAAAAAAAGCAGGCCTTCATGGATTTAATGAAACAAAAGAGGTCGATGGAATAAGATACCAAATTGGCGGAGACATAATTTTAGGAGTTGATTCCAAAATAGTTAGAAAAATTGACGATATTTTGATTCATTTACAAAGAGAAAAGAAAGTGGGTGACGACATGGTTTTACAAATTTTGCGGGATGGTAAAGTCACAGATATTGTAATAAAACTAAATGAGAGACAATCCTCTATTCTAACACTTAACGGTACTAGTTCATCAAACTCCACTCAAAGATAAATACCGCAACTAGCGAATATTCTTGTTGAGTGATCTGGTGATGGCATGTGAGCCACTAAATCATGTTTTAGATGGTAAAGAGATTTCAAAAAAACAAATCTATGAAATCCTTGAATCGACTAAAAATAATCCAAGTGAGTTATACTATGCATCAAGCACAATACGTAATAAATTCAAATCAAACACAGTTACTTTTTCAAAAAAGGCATTTTTTAATATGATAAATTTATGCAGAGATTTTTGTGGGTATTGTACATACAAATCAGAGCCAGGGGAACAAAAACTCTCCTTAATGAATAAAAAAGACATTCGAGTATTAGCAGAACTTGCAAAAAAACATCACTGTACTGAGGCTCTATTTGTTACAGGCGAGAGGCCTGAAGAGAAATACAATATTGCCAAGCAGTGGCTCAAAGAAAACGGGTTTGTAAGCACTGCGGAGTACTTAGCTCATGCATCAGAGATCGCTCTAGAAGCAGGTCTGTTTCCACATACAAATGGTGGCAATCTAACAAAATCTGAAATGAATTCTCTAAGAAAAACAAATGCCAGCATCGGAGTAATGCTTGAGAATTCTAGCGAAAGACTCAGTGAAAAAAATATGCCACATGTATTAGCTCCAAGTAAAAATCCAAGAGAAAGACTAAAAGTATTACAAAATTCTGGTGAGCTCTCAATTCCTACAACAACTGGGGTTTTAGTAGGAATCGGTGAAACTCCATACGAATTAATTGAATCACTTTATGCAATTAGAGAAATCCATGATAGATATGGCCACATACAAGAAATAATTTTACAAAACTTTCAGCCAAAAGATGATACTCTAATGAGAAATACTCCCTCAGCAGAGGAAGAGTATTTCAAAACTATGGTTGCCCTAGCAAGAATAATCATGCCAGAAATGAATATCCAGATACCGCCGAATTTGTCACCTAATTCCTATCAATATTTCTTGGATGCTGGGATTAATGATTGGGGTGGCATATCACCCTTGACTGCGGATTATGTCAATCCAGAATTTAAGTGGCCGGAAATTGATTTTATAGAAAAATACACAAAAGACGCAGGGTTTGATCTAAAAGCAAGATTTCCAGTATATCCAGAAATGATGAAAATGATTCCTTCTGAACTTTATCAAAAAATGATACCTATAATGAATAAAGACGGACTAGTCATAGAGGATTATTGGAGATGAACATAGACTCTTTACTAAAACATGCAGATCCTCTGGTTGCAGAAGCATTAGATCATGCATTGTCTGAAAAGGAGATCACTATTGCAGAAGCACTAAAACTGTACGGTGCTCGAGGTCTTGACTTTCACCTAGTAGGTATGGTTGCTGATGAGCTTCGAAGGCGAAGAGTTGGAGACATAGTAACTTTTGTCGTAAACAGAAACATCAATTTTACAAATGTGTGCATAAAGCAATGTGGGTTTTGTGCGTTTAGTAGAGATTTTCGAGAGGAAGAGGGATATTTTTTACCAACCGAAGAGATAGTCCGTCGCGCTAAAGAAGCTCACAGTCTTGGAGCTACAGAAGTTTGCATTCAGGCTGGACTCCCACCAGATATGGATTCCAATACTTATGAAAACATTTGCAAGGCAATCAAATCTGAAATTCCCGACATACACATACATGGGTTTTCACCTGAAGAAGTTCTTTATGGCGCAACACGCTCTAATTTATCCATTAGAGAATATCTGATGCGACTAAAGGATGCAGGTGTTAACACTTTACCTGGGACTGCAGCGGAGATTTTAGATCAGGACTTGAGAGATAAAATCTCGCCTGGAAGAATCAGCGTTAATGATTGGACAGAGGTCATCAAGACCGCACATAGACTTGGAATTCAAACTACTTCCACTATCATGTTTGGGCATATTGAGACTCCTGAAGACAGAGTCAGACACATTGCAAAGATCAGAGATATTCAAAAGGAAACACGTGGTTTTACTGAATTTGTTCCACTAAACTTTATTCATTCTGAGGCTCCAATGTACAAACATCAATTACATGAAGGAATGAGTCGCGGGGCATCTGCTAATGATGTTTTGCTAACACATGCAATATCTAGAATCATGTTAAACAATTCCATCAACAATATTCAAATGTCTTGGGTAAAAGAAGGTCCCAAAATGGCACAGGTGTTACTTCTCTGGGGAGCAAATGACTTTGGAGGTACCTTGATCAACGAATCAATATCCACATCAGCTGGTGCAACATATGGTCAACTACTCAAACCAAAGGAAATGCGTAGACTCATTCGTGAGATTGGAAGAATTCCAGCGCAAAGATCTACATCATATGACATACTCAAAATATACGAATCCGAATCAAAGGTAGAAGATTTGGATCAAGTTGATGCATCCCAATTTGGATCTTACTTTGAGCTAGTCAAGATAGACAAGTACAGATACAAAAATCCTAGGACAAAATAGTTGTCAATTTGCAACGATGTAATCGCTCAATCTCTTCACAGAGGAGCAGATGAGTGCGAATCAGTTTTTTGTGCAAAAAGAACTATCACTGTTAGAATTACAGACTCGGAGATTTCAGAAATAAAAGAAAGCTATGATAAATCCATAGGAATTCGCTTAATCAAAGACAGAAAGATATCTTCAGCCCAATCAAATGTACTAGATTCAAAGAAAATAGTAGAGGAAGCATTTCACGGTATCAGTAAACTTAGTCGTAGAGAATTTTGGAAGATGTTTCCAAGTGAAACTAAATTCAAAACATTAGAAAAAACAAATGATTACAAGATTTGGAAAATCGACACTATCAAGGCATCTGAGCTTGCTCAATCCATGATAGATGCCACACTACACAAAAAAATCACTCGTGTTTCAGGTTCTCTGAACATAACATGTGATGAATTCGAGGTGTCCAACACAACAGGTCTTCATAGATCAGAAAAATCTAGCTATATTTCCGGATTAATTAATGCAGATTCTGAAATTGCAGGTTCCGTCTCAGGTTTAGGTCAATTAAATTCTAGAACTTTTGATTTGTTTGATCCTCAGAAAGTTGGACATGATGCCAAAGAAATGTGCATTAAATCAATTAATCCAGAGACTGCAGAATCCAAGATAACCAGCATAATCTTTGAGCCACATGCGGTTGGAGAATTATTGTATTTTGTTCTAGGTCCAAATTTCCATCTCAAAACATTTTCTGAGGCAAGAAGTTGTTTTACAAAAATCGGCTCAAAGATTTCCACTGAATTATTTAGTCTCATCGATGATCCACACGTTCCAAATAGTCTAGGTGCAAAGTCATTTGATGATGAAGGCGTATCAACGGAACAAAGATATTTCATTAGAGATGGAATTTTTGAGGAAACGTATTCTGACACATATACTGCTCAAAAAGAAAACAGAGTGACTTCAGGAAACGCATGTAGATTTGGAGTTCCGCTTGGTCGTTCCACTGACCCAATTCCAGTATCAGCACCGCATAATCTAACCATTGTTTCAGGTAATCAAACTCATGAAGAAATCATAAAAAATACTAATGATGGAATACTTGTTGGCAGATTATGGTATACTTACCCTGTTAATCCTCTTAGAGGAGACTTTTCATGCACTGCCAGAAGCGGGATTTTTCAGATTAAAAATGGACAGATTACTCCAATTAAATCAATTAGAATCATTCACAATTTACTAACAATGCTGGAAAATATTTCTGCAATCGGTAATGATTCCAAAGTGGTTCTACCTTGGGCAGGATTACCAGTAACATGTCCCACGATAAAATGTGATTGTATGTCTTTTAGTACAATCTAAGAGAAGATTAATTATCATATTATGAGAACCAATATCATGTGCGAAACCCTTGATGAAATACATGCAATGCAGTTAGCTAATGCAATTCGTAAAAAACGGGCTCAGGTAGAACCCAAACAAATCACTATTACTCAATAGCACAATTATCGCATGATTTTTTAGAAATATTCAGTCTAGCTCAAAAAAATTTACCGTAAATCAAAAAAAACATAAACTAACCTTAATTAAGGTAAAGTACGGTACTATACAGTACATGAAAGCACGCCTTACATACATACCTCTAGAAGTTGCAGATCAGTTAGGAGATTTCATCATATCTAGAGATGAGCAAGTAATGGATGCAGTAAAAGCCCGTGCGCGTGACTTCAGTACTTTGACCGTGATAAAATTACTATATCAATTGAGTTGTAGTCCTCTTGCATTTTCTGAACTCTATGAATCATCAAAGATTAGGATGAAAAGATCTTTTCTGAATTATTTACATTTCTGCCTAGATTATAATTTCATAAAAAGAGAATCTACTGGGGATTCAGTGAATTATTCCATAACAGAAAAGGGCAGAATAATGTTAGGCTTGTTTCTACAAAAAAGTAATTAGAGACTCAAAAATCCAAAAATACAATGGTGAGAAAAATTCCAGATGAGTCAGTACATGAAATAAAGAAGATTCCATTAAAGAATCCAATAATATTTGCCGGTTTTGTGGGACCTGGTCTTGTAGGACCATTGGCAATAGGACACATCATAGAGAAAATGAAGATGACCGAAATCGGCTATTTGCGTTCAAGATATCTTCCAGCATCAACAGTTTTCATTCAAGGAAGACTAAGACATCCTTTTAGATTCTATGCCAATAAAACTGGAAATATTTGTTGTATAATATGTGAGGTGCCATTAAAAGCAGAAGGACTATACAATATAGCTTCGATAATTTTAGACTGGGCACAAATTAAAGGCTGTAAAGAATTTGCAATATTAGATGGAGTAGCTGCTGAAGTGCATGACGGGAAAACATTCTGTGCAGCTGAAGAAGATCTGTGCAGAATAATGCAAGACAAGGAAATTTCCATGATAACTCAAGGATTCATTTCGGGAATTCCCGGAAGTATTCTAAACGAGTGCATAATACGGAAAATTCGCGCAATCACATTATTAGTCAAGGCAAGTCATGCACATCCAGATCCACTAGCAGCTGCAACCTTGATAGAGTCAGTTAACAAAGTGTATGGTACAGTAATTGATACAAATGAACTTCGAAAGCAGAAAGAAAAGATAGGAACTGAATTTCGTGAGTTGTCTGAAAAATACAAGGAACATAGACTGTCTGATTCTGGAATGTATATGTAGAGATACTCAAAATAAATCTCTATGATCACATACAAATCTGCCGGTGTTGATGTTTCTAAAATCAAAAAAAGTCAATCAGCCATAGGAAAGATAATCTCCTCAACTCATTCTGGAACAGTAAAATCAGGATTTGGCCATTATGCAGGATTAGTTGAAATTCACGGTAGAAAATATTTAGCAACACATACGGATGGTGTTGGTACAAAGGTTCTCATTTCAAATTTACTCAAAAAATACGATACCATCGGAATTGACTGTGTTGCAATGAATGTAAACGACATCATATGTATCGGTGCGAAACCCATCTCATTTGTTGATTACATAGCTGCCAATAGCAATAATGAATCAATATTTGTAGAAATTGCAAAAGGCTTGGCAGTAGGTGCTAAAAAATCAGAAATGCCAATTGTTGGCGGTGAGACAGCTATCATGCCGGATTTGTTTGAGGGAAAAAAATTTGCATTTGATCTTGCAGGAATGGTAGCTGGAATAGTTGATAAAACTAGAATAATTTTGGGCAACAAGATAAAGAGCGGCGATGTGATCATCGGAATTGCAAGTACCGGAATTCACTCTAATGGATATTCGCTTGCAAGAAAGGTATTATTAAAAAAATATTCAATCTCGGATAAAATTAAAGGCGTTGGAAGGATTGGTGAAGCTATGCTGACGCCCACTGAAATCTATGTCAAAGTAGTTATGGATATCGTAACCAGGTGTCAAGTTCATGGTCTTGCAAATATCACAGGTGGAGCATTTACGAAACTCCTCAGACTCAAAAAGACAGGATTCGTTTTAGACATGATGCCAGAACCGCCAAAAATAATGCAATTAATTGAAGATTTAGGAGTTACACATGAAGAAATGTACAAAACTTTCAACATGGGTGTTGGTTTCTGCATCATTTCACCAAAGAATCAAGTTAATGAAATAATGTCAATTTGTAGAAAACATGGAATGATGTCTTATGAGATAGGTCACATTTCTGATAGAACCGGTGTATTTTTGAACAGTACAAAGTTGCAATAGAATTTTACTCGTATCATTTTTAATCTCCCAGATTTTATAAAATCGAAGAACGTTGGAATCACATTTTGTTCAAGTTATTGTTTCTGTGTGTGTTTTACTTTTTGCTGCCAAGATAATGGCAGAGGTATTTGTGAGAATACGTCTCCCAATTGTGTTAGGAGAATTACTAGCAGGAATGATTGTCGGACCATTTGCAATTGGTGCATTTTTAATGTTTCAAGGAGAGCACTTAGTAGTTCTTACAGAAGAAGTAAAAACTCTTGGCGAGATAGGCGCCATAGTTATTTTATTCATGGCAGGCCTAGAGATGACTCCAAAAGAATTCATCAAAGGTGGTAAGGCATCATTAACAGTAGGAACATTGGGTGTCATTGTTCCTTTCTTTCTGGGATTCTTCATATTCCAGTTTTTTGGCTTTAATGCCTTTCAAGCAATGCTAGTAGCAACTGCATTAACGGCAACAAGTGTTGCGATTTCAGTGCAAGTATTATCAGAATTTGGTAAGATCAAGACTCCAGAAGCACGATTAATCATCGGAGCGGCAGTCATAGATGACGTATTGGCAATAGCTGTATTATCAGTAGTTACATCTATTGGCGGAACTGGTGTTGAAGTTAATGTTACAGATGCAATATTTACAATCTTTAAGGTATTAGCATTCTTTGCAGCAATGGCAATTACTGCGATTTTTTTGATTCCGCGTATGGTCAATTCAAAAATATGGAAGGCCGGAGGGAGTATCGAGGGAATCGTAACGGCGGCATTTTTTGGAGCCGCTGGATTGGCAGCTTGGATAGGTCTATCACCAATACTAGGCTCATTTGTCGTTGGAATGGCACTTTCTACTACCAGAGTATTTGAGAGAGTTGAACACTATATTGGAAAACTGGGTTTGATTTTTGCCCCATTATTTTTTGCAATAATTGGGGCGCAGGTAGATTTCAGAGGAATAAATTTTGAGATAATTTTAATCGGCACTGTAATAATCGGTGTTGCCATAGTATCAAAGATCATTGGGTGTGGCTTACCTGCATGGTTATTCCTTAAAAATTCTAGTCAGTCAAGAAAGGTCGGAATTGCAATGATTTCAAGAGGAGAGGTCGGACTAATTGTGGCAGGTATCGGACTGTCAAGTGGAGTTTTGGTTTCAAATATCTATACAACTATTGTAATAATGGTTGCGGTAACTTCATTGATAACACCTATTTGGTTAAAGTTTGAATATAGAAAAGAAATAACTGAAAATCCAGCTGGACCGAGTTAGATTCCAGATATCAAATAATATTAAATTAGAGTGTTAAAGTCGGTCAATCGTTGACAGACGAAAATTTTATCGACATGTGTGCAGTTTGCAAGCAAGGAGTTGCAAAGGAAAACATGGCATATCAAAAAGGACGGGTTTTCCACCCTCAGTGTTTTGAGGTACATGGAAAGACTTTTCCGATAGTCGATCCAGATTTAGCTCACCTTTCTGCAAAGACCCGCATAGAACTAGTACAAATGAGGAATCTCAAAGCCAGAGTTGATGCAGGTTTATTGTCCATTTCAAAGCCTTCAAAGAAGATGAAAAGCGCCAAGAAATCCACCAAGGTAAGGAAACAAAAAAAGACTAGGAAACAAAAAAAGACAAAGAGTAAATCATCCAAAAAGAGATCCTACAAGTCAAGACGCTGATTCTAAGGAATTTAAGACCACTATACCATTTCCGATTATGCAAAATCCAGTTTTTTCCAAGGCATGTGTCGAGATTTCTCAAAATCTGCTTTCTATCAGAGATGCGACTAAGGAGCAAATAAAATCACAGATAAAAAAAATATGTACAAAATATGCTCTAGAACGAATCCCAAAAAATCATGAAATACTATCTACTGTCTCTGGAAGCGACTATACGAAACTACAAAAAATTTTACTCAAAAAACCTGTAAAAACGGCCTCAGGGGTAGCCGTGATTGCATTAATGCCAAAACCTTATGCTTGCCCCCATGGGAGATGTACTTATTGTCCTGGAGGAATAGAATTCAATTCTCCAAATTCTTACACAGGTAATGAACCTTCTACGATAAGTGCAATAGAAAATCAGTATGACCCTAAAAAGCAAATTATTGCAAAGCTCGAAAAACTAATTGCATATGGGCATGATCCCTCTAAAATGGAATTAGTCATAGTTGGTGGTACGTTTCTTTTTATGCCAAAAGACTACCAATTAGAATTCATAAAATCATGCTATGATGCTCTAAATGGATTTGAATCAGAATCATTGGAAGAGGCAAAGCATGCAAACGAGACATCAAAAATTCGTAATGTAGGATTTACAATTGAAACTAAGCCAGATTATTGCAAACAAAAAGATATCAATATGATGTTGGAGTACGGAATTACCAGAATCGAAATAGGTGTTCAGAGTCTTCAAGAATCAGTTTACAAAATTGTCAATCGCGGTCATACATATTCTGATGTCTTGGAATCATTTCAAATATCAAAAGATTCAGGATACAAAATCGTGGCACATATGATGCCAGGATTGCCCACCATAACCCCGGAATCAGATATTTCAGATTTTAAAAAATTATTTTCAGATGACTCGTTAAAACCAGATATGCTCAAGATTTATCCGTCACTAGTATTAGAAAATACACCAATTTATCAAGAATATCTTCAAGGAAAATACACTCCTTATTCTGATGAAGATATGATCAGAGTTCTAATTGAACTCAAGAAAAACATACCAAGATGGGTGAGAATAATGAGAGTGCAGCGAGAAATTAGTCCTAATGAAATAATTGCTGGACCAAAATCTGGCAATCTCCGACAAATAGTACTTGATAAACTAAAAAAACAAGGTACGGTATGCAAATGTATTCGCTGTAGAGAGATAGGATTTACCAATGAACCGCTATTAGAACCTACGATTCATCGCGAAAATTATACATCATCTGGTGGTAATGAAGTGTTTTTGTCTTATGATGACAAATTAGATAGAATCTACGGATTTTTGAGATTACGCAAGCCAAGCAACAAGGTACATCGAAAAGAAATTACTGAGAATTCTTGCATAGTTCGTGAATTACATGTTTATGGAAAATCAATGAAGATAGGAGAAAGAGAGGATGGACAGATTCAACACTCGGGTCTAGGAAAGAACCTAATGAATGAAGCAGAAAAAATCTCAAGAGAAGAATTTGATGCAAAGAAACTTTTGGTTATCTCTGCGGTTGGAACTAGAGAATACTATAGGAAAATTGGATATAGTTTAGATGGTCCATATATGGTAAAAAAATTGGATTAATTGAGTTGTCAGAAGAAGAAAAAATCATCATAGGCAAAGGCACGTGGATTGATAAACTAGCGTCAGAAATGATTGAACGAGAAAAGCAGATCGGTCGTGACACAAAATTACTCAAAGTTGAATCAGGTTTGGGTGCCTCTGGAATTCCCCATATTGGAAGTCTAGGGGATGCAGTCAGAGCATTTGGAGTCAAGCTTGCATTAGAAAATCTAGGTTTCAAATCAGAGCTCATCGCATATTCAGATGATCTTGATGGACTCAGAAAAATTCCTGAGGGACTACCTAACACATTAGAAGAACACATTGCAAAACCAGTTTCACTCATTCCAGATCCATTTGGGTGTCATGATTCCTATGGAATGCACATGAGCAGTATTTTACTTGACGGATTAGACAAATTAGGAATAAAATATAATTTCGTTCGAGCTCGCGATACCTACAAAAACGGATTACTCAGAGAGCAGATTCACAAAATTCTTACAAATTCTGAAAAAATAGGTAACAAAATTGCAGAATTAGTAGGACAAGAAAAATATCAAAAATTCTTACCATATTATCCTGTATGTGAAAAGTGCAATAGACTTTACACTGCACAGTCTTACGAATACGACAGTGATAAGCGAGTTGTAAAATACAGATGTGCTGAAGCAGAGATTGGCTCAAAAATTCTCAAGGGTTGCGGTCATGAAGGTTCTGCAGACATATCAAAAGACTTGGGAAAGCTTGCATGGAAGGTGGAATTTGCTGCCAGATGGCATGCATTTGATATACGATTTGAAGCATATGGAAAAGACATAATGGATTCAGTAAAGGTAAACGATTGGGTATCTGACGAAATTCTAAATCATCCCCATCCACATCATGTAAAATATGAAATGTTTCTAGATAAAGGTGGTAAGAAAATTTCAAAATCTGCAGGTAATGTTGTTACATCACAAAAATGGTTCCAATATGGAACACCTAAATCTATGTTGTTGCTCTTATTCAAAAGAATTACAGGTGCGAGAGAGCTTGGATTCGATGATATTCCAACTCTGATGGACGAATATAATGAGATAGAGGATATCTATTTTGGAAAAATCAAATTAGATAATGAGGCAAAATTATTCAAGACGAAGGGTTTGTATGAATACACAAATCTATTGAATCCACCAAAAGTTCCACCTACTCACATTAATTTCAGATTACTCATAGAATTATGCAGAATTTTCAAAGAAAATCGTTCAAACTTGGTTACAAAAAAATTGATAGACTATGGAACAATTAAAAAATCTGAACCCCACATAGACGAACTAATTGAATTAGCAGGTAACTATGCAGATGATTTTGAGGATGAAGAAATTTCAAAGATAGAAATCAATTCAGAAACAAAATCGGCTCTTTCCAAATTAATTACCATATTAGAATTAGATAATCAACCGGAAGACTTGCAAAATACTATTTACAATATCGCCAAAGAGAACAATGTACAACCAAAAGATTTTTTCATGATATTATATCAGATAATAATTAATGCAAATCGTGGACCAAAGATCGGTCCTTTCATAATAGACATTGGAAGAAAAAA
>AACY020557275.1_pt1 | contig 18713 bp, 17 predicted proteins | sample 267378 | NCBI WGS metagenome assembly AACY02 (sample SAMN02954345, study PRJNA13694) | marine metagenome | biome: aquatic; feature: ocean; material: water; isolation source: isolated as part of a large dataset composed predominantly from surface... | reverse complement strand
TGGATTGCTCTGAGACTAAACCCGTTGGTAAACAGCTCGGCTATCAGTCTGATTTTGATGATGGCAGTCGCTCAAGATTGTTCTATCCCTTCGTGAAGGCTTTTGGTGGTGTTCATCGTGAGTTTAGTTTGCTGAGCGGGTACAACGATGACCGCTCTCAAACTGCCGATTACTTTTATACACAGATAGGGACATCACGCGTCAGGTATTTTGAAACTACGGCCAATTTTAATTCTGAGTACGGGGCTAACAAAGTACCGCTATACTGCTTCGAGATAGAACGCGCTTATATTTTTCCAAAAGTCTAATCCACCAGATCTGAAATTTGCCAGAAATTCAATCATTGGTAGCCTATTCACAGTAACTAACCCAATGAGGAAAAATAGATGGAAACTCAATCAGTAGACCCAAGAGAAGCGTTTGTTAAAGAAATCACTGGTGAGTCAGATGTTGCTAACTGCTCTTCTTCAGACTACGAAAGGATAGAGGATGCGTTTATTGATGGCGCAAGCGAAATGGGGAAATACCTTGAACAATGTGAAGCACTTCGAGCGGCAGGCTTTACTGAGCTGGCTGACAGCCTAGTCACGTTAGACAATCATCGCCAAGCCTTCGATTGGGCGCGTGAAAACCTCTAATGCCTTTGAGCATCCCTTCTAATTAATACCCGCTTAGTGCGGTTTTTTTATTGCCATTAAGCATGATAAAAGGCGCTTAATCGCGCCCTTATTCTGAATAATCCAGCAGTGTAATAGCGGCTTATTCTTCTTGTCGACAATGCTCACAAGCATTACAGCTAAAACAGTATCGGCAACCGCATCCTGCGCCACCTTCGCTCACTCCGCAATCACTGCAATTGAAGAGAGAACTACAGTCCCACTTGCCGGATTGATTAAGGCATTGAGTGCTGTCACCTTCGCTCTTTGTTACTGGCCCTAGGATATTCATCGTCATCTTGTACGCTCCTGCTTTGAGTTTCTAGCAGCTTCTCTCACAGATTCCAAACGACACAAATTTCTAGGGAATCTCTCAAACGGGGATTGATGTTGTTCTGATGGCTCAAGTACGACAGCTCCGGGACGCGCTTTACCCCAGGCTGACAACTCTGTTAGGCGATTACATGGGAATTGTGATTTTGGCCAATGCCCGGATAGACATGAAGCGATGTTGAGATGTGTGTTAAGCACTGACATTGATACGAGTATTTTAGTCCGGGACATCTCCTGCTCCGGGACATGATTTCCCTAGGCTGACAACTCAGTAAGGCGTTAACGTGTTTTGAGTGGGGACGCGGCGATTAGTTTAAGTAGGGGAGGGCTAAATTCAATCTTTGATTCGGTGGAATCACGCTAAAAATATTAAAGTTAACCCTTTACATTCAGGTTGTTAGGTGTGATTTAGCTTGGTGCAAATTTGTAGGAATTTGAATGGAAGATCTAAAACGGAACCTATCGGTTCCGTCTGCGGCTTGTATCTCTTAAGAAAGCACGCACTCAATGCCTTTCTTATCAATCATATTAAGCAATCTTAGCGCGGCACCCTGTGGCTTAGACTTTCCCTGTTCCCACTTTTGAACGCTCTCGTTGCTCATATTCAGAATCGTAGCTAGGACACCTTGGCTAATGTGCTCACGCTCTCTTAGATTCTTTATTCGCTCTGCTGTCATTTCATCTAGCTTTGCGCTGAGTGCGAGCGCATCGATTTTTCGCATGGTTAGCTGATCCATCGTGCCATTTTTAGCTAAACGCTGAGCCAGTTTGTGCATTATTAAATGTTAGGCAGTATATGAAAACTATCGCATTCGTGATTGGGTTCCTCACTGTTATGGCGATCGCTGCTCCGCGCATTGCCGCAACGGACCCAGAGCCGATGGGGGCGGAGGCCAGCCTCTACCTCTTCGGCTTTTTGCTCATGGTCATTTGCGCTCCGGTGTTCCATTTCTCGGTTGCTCGGAGGTCAGTTCCTTGCGGCTGGTTTGTCGCTTTGTGTGTCGGCTTGCTCTTCAGTAGCATCTTCTATTCTGCTGCCGCATCAGCCTCTCCCGCGCTCTCATTGGCGATTGTGATCTTGGCAGGTTATTTAGCGTCAGCTCTCGTGTCGTGGGTTGTGCTTAGGCTCTTCCGGTTACTTCCTAATAATTAAGGATATGCCGCGTGAAGCTGCGACCCTATCTCCAGTGTAGAACTGCCCATTTCAGTACCTAGTTAGCCCGATTGTATTAATTGCCCCATTCGGAGTTACGGACGTCACAGTCTTTCCAATTTAAGCAATTCAGTTAAGCAAAATTTAGTAATGATTAAAAGAGTCCACTATTACTAGAACCGTGCATGTCGTAGAGAGATAAAGCACAATATATTTCAAGTAATTAGTCCTCAATCGTTTAAAGAACCCCATACCGTAAAAAAGCAAATTCCTATAGCATGATTAATACCAAATAGTACGGATGTGGCAGCGGCCAAGTCCAACAATCGATTGATGCCCAGCAAACAGCACAGGGCATCAATACTAAGACGTTAAGTACCAAGGAGTTGAAATGAGCCTCTTAAGTTTACTGTTTAAGAAAAAGCAGCCTTCCTTACAGAAGGCGGATGGCTCGCCAAAAACCAGTGGGGAATTAATCGCTGAAGTAACAGACGGTGCCAACTTAGTCGATGGTAAGCAAACTTGGGAGTTGGCTGAGGCACAGAAAGATGATCTTGAGGCAATGAAGCGCTGTTGTGATGCTGAACTAAAGACCATGGAAAAGGCAGGCTTGGTCCCCGCACCTTATTATTTTGAGCGTGTTGCTATTCTTTCTAGGAAAAACAAAGACTATAGGCAAGAAATATACTACTGCGAGCAATATATTGAAAAGGTCGAGGCATTCTATTCTAAAAATGGGACAAACAATATTGCTGATGTAAGAAAAGGACCAAGGTTTAAAGCGATAGTAAAGCGACTGCAAAAAGCAAAGGAACTCTATGCCAGGTAAAGCACTTAACAAACGCAAGCACTCGGATCAATCTTCAAATTGCCCGGTGTTGCGGGCGTTATGCCCTACCCACGTAATTCCATAGCGACGGGAAAACAATGAAAAAAGAAATTTACTTGCCGCAAAACAGTGCCGGGATATCAACAGGCGAGTCATCAAAATGTTTGATGGTTGTAGGTGCAAATGGTGCAGGGAAGTCTTCGTTCGTTGGTCACCGATAGAAATATGCAGACTAACAATCGGTGTGATTTACATAACTTGTAAAGCTAATTCAGATGCTATATGTTGTGTTGTGGTGCTTGAACAACCACCGCATATAGTGTTATCACATTGGGAAGACCGAGGAGACCTATGAGTATTCAAGCAAAATTTCTTAAGTTTCACGATAAGATTAAGATAAGCCGTGAAGATAAAGAGTACAAAGATGCTCGTGAAAAGGATGACAGCATCTTAAGTGCTATAAAAATTGCTTTAAAGGACGAAGGCTACCCAGTAATAGAAGACTTTCTTCAAGGATCTATGTCAACAAGTACTGGGGTCAAGAATCCGCGTGAAGATTTCGACATTGATAGAGCTATAGTGATTTCTTTTGATGGTTCACCAGATGACCCTATCAAAGTTAAAAAAATCGTTCTGAAGGTCCTAGAGGACCGAGGCTTCAAAAACGCCAAGATTAAAAAGCCATGTGTAACCGCCGACTACGCTAGTAAAAATCTACATATCGACATCCCGGTTTATCGGGAGCAAAACGGTGAGTATGAATTAGCTGTAGGCAAAAAGAACTCTAGCGAAGGCAATAAGGAATGGTCTGACTCGGATCCTAAAGGGCTAAAGGACTGGATAAATAACTCTTCAGCTTACCTTGGTTCAGCGAGTAAAAAGATTGAGCAATATAAGCGAATTGTTAGGTACCTAAAGCGCTGGAGAGATCACAAATTTAGTACAGATGTTGCTAAGAAAGTGTTTTCCATCGGCTTAACCGTGATGGCAAAAGAGCAATTCTCGCCAAGCTTTGATGATAGTGATAAAGCTAACGATTTAGTTGCACTACGAAACACTGTAAATGCCATGTTGAGTGGTGGTTATTTTAGTTATCAAGGTGACGAACTTTATAAGGTAATGGTTTACTTACCCAAATCACCATATAGAGATATCTTTGATGGTAGCAGTCTAAATACCGGCACTCAGTTCTATAACAAGCTGAAGTCGTTAAGAGATAAGTTAGATAAAGCTATTAATGAAACAGATTTGGTGGAGCAGTGCAAGATACTGAACCAAGTGTTTGGCGATGATTTTGAAGTACCTAGTAGTTCATCCAGTGTTAAAAAGGCTGCATACGCCACAGCCGGAGCCTCAGGTACATCGCAGGGGGCTTAATGATAGCATCTGAGGAAATTGTTGAGCATTTAATCAGCAGAGGCTTTGATTGCAAAGCACAGGACTTTAACGGGGCTGGTGCTATTACAGTCAGCCTTGAAATTGAAAAGAAAAAAATAGAACTGATACACTTTCTAACATCTGAGATCACTGGTTTACCTGTTTTTTTTCTTATGAATCCGCGCGATGTTGGTCATTTAGCGCATGTCCTGAGTTTCAAAGCTGCTGATGTTGAGTATGGCAGTATCTGTGTTAATGATAAGGATTCTGTTTCAGTAAACTTCAATATGCCATTGCTGGCGATTGAGGAGTCTCTTAATCGCCACATAGGTATTTTGAATAGAGCGGTTACTGATCCTGATTGGAACCGGAAAGAGCTATTACGAGAGTTTAAATCTTGCTGGTTAAATGTTTGTGATTTTGATGAAAGACCCGTACTTTTTACTAATGATGGCGGGGCTCTGGAAGAGATAAATGTTTATAGGCCTGTAAAAAATTTTAAGTTTGGCGTTAGGTCCTACTATTTGGCGCAATCTCAAAATAGTGATCTAGCAGCAGCGGCGAAAGTTTACTGGCAGGATAGCTCTGGAAGAAATCTTGCTGGTAAAGCTGTAGTTTTGCCTCTAACTGAAATTGAGCCAGCACCGTTAGAAAAAGAACAGCTTACAACTTGGTATTTAGCTGTCTTGTTGAAGCAAGAACCTGATCTTCTGAAAAAATTGCGTGAGAATTATGGGAGATGGAAGACTCAAGAGTACTGGATTGTTTTCAATGCTCAAGTACCATCAGGAACGGTCTGGTTTTGCTTATATTTCAAAAGCAAAAAAGGTAAACAGCAATCTTTGCCGTTAACTGAAGCTCAGCTAAAACACTGGAAGGTTAAGGCTGTTCCTATAAGGCTTTTTAATAAAGAAGCTGTGCTGCCAAGAGGTGGTGCAAATTTAGATCTAGCGACAAGCAAGGTTGCCTTGATTGGTGCTGGGTCTGTAGGGAGCGAGATAGCACACAAGCTTTCTGCTGCCGGAGTTCAAAACTTAGATATTTATGACCATGATATTTATCAGATAGATAACTTATACAGGCATATCTTACCTGAGGAGTATTTGAATCTAGAGAAATCTTACGGCCTCAGTTACCACTTAGCTCGCCAGTTCTTATGGTCCAAAGCTGTTCCCTCGAAAAAGAAACTACTGGAACTCAGAAACTCTCAGTTAATTAGCTCTTATGATTTGGTTGTTATAGCCATTGGTAGCCCGACTCATGAGCGACTTTTTAAAGAGTATCTTTTGGAAAAAGGCATAAAAGTTCCGGTCATTAACACTTGGCTTGAAGGTTTTGGCGTAGGTGGTCATGCTGTACTAGATATTCCGGATAGTAAGGGTTGCTTACTTTGCGCCTATGTTTGTCCTGATACGTTGACCAGAGGGCTTAACTCTAACCTTAACTTCATCGAGCCAAACCAAGACGTCACTATTAATATGTCAGGCTGTGGTGAGCAGTTTATTTCCTATAGCGCTATTTGCTCTGCGCAAACGGCTTTAATTGCGAGCGATTTGGCTATCAAATACCTAGAAGGGAAAATTACTGCCAGTTCAAAAGTTTGCTGGAAAGGCAGTGAACATGAAGCAGTGGCTCATGGAGTATCGCTGACTAATCGGTTCTATCAATTTAGTGACTCTTTGCAGATTAAGCCTTTGATTCATGAGGATTGTGATGTCTGTAACTGATGAAGATATCTTGTTTTCCAGTTCAAGCGTTGAACTACGAGTTAACAAGCAAGTCTATGAATGTTGGTTGACACACCGTCAAATCAAACGGAAGGATACGGAACAGTTTGGGGCGTTGATTGGTTCACGAGCTGAAGGTGAATGCAAGATTTGGATCGACAGGTGTACAACACCAAAGAAAAAAGATATTAGCCAGCGAGCAAGGTTTGTAATGAGAGACCCATCTCATCAACAGGCAATAGACAAAGCATTTGAACAATCAAATGGTGAGCTGGGTTATATTGGAACTTGGCATACGCACCCACAATGTGTACCAGTACCCTCAATTATTGATTTGAATGACTGGGCTCAATGTACGTTGCGGAACCCTGACAGGCAACTTGTGTTTGCAATAGTGGGGATTGAGCAAGTAAATGTTTACATTAGCATTAACGGTAATTTAGAAATAGCAAAGAGGAACATTGATGGGTAATAAGGCTGATCAATTTTGTAATCAGGCGGCAAGCTCACCATTAGATTCGATGGATTCTTTCGATCAATACTTCGACAATCTTCGAAACTTGGTCAGTTGGAACCGTGTAGGGATTTTAACTGACGAAGATGATAGGAATACCATCATTTTGCTAATGTTGAACGAAGAATTAAGTGCCACAATGCGCCTTTGCCTAGAGCCAAATGTGATTAAGACTTGTATAAATACCTTATCTGCTGAATCTGAAACAGTTACATACAGATGTCTTCAAGGTTATGCAATAACGCGCGATGATTTAACTCATTTACATAGTATAGCGAGTATCTGGGGGAAAGCGGAGGCACAGAGCGCTGAGCTAACGTTAGATGAGTTAGAATCGTTGTTCATTCGTTTTGAAGGAAAAAGGAAAAAAACAGGCCGTGGTCCAGACTTTACAAAAGACACCAAAGAGACAGTTTGGCGGGATAGTTTTGGCCGTTGCATGTTTACGGGGTGCGGTGAAAAGCTTGATTACGATGAGGTTTCAGGTACGTCAGGTAACTATGCATACTTAGCTCACAATGTTGCTTCGTCTGAAAAAGGCGCAAGAGGGATTACCGAGTTATCAGAAAAATTGTCAAATGATCCGAACAATGTGTTGCTCTTATGTGATAAACATCATCGGTTAATTGATAAGGTTGCCGCTACTGACTATCCTGCATCGACACTGTCTGCGATGAGGAAGGAATTCGGTCTTATTGCAAATAGTTTATTAGATGGCTTGAAATACCAACCAATCCCTGTTTACGCTGTATTGTGGCCTGTAAATTCTCAAACAGTTTCTCCCCCTTCATACCTGCAAGTTGCCAACAGTCTTTCTAGAATTAAAAGAAGGATGCACCAGCAGATCAACATATTAAGTCATAATGAAGAGCTTTTAGTTGAATCACCAAACGTATTTTGGGCTCTCATGCCGAATATTATTCAGGCTTCCGCCGATAAGATTATCCAACAAACCAAAGAGTTTGGATTTAATGCTGCGTTGTTTGGTTTTGGACCAACTTCAGCGCTTATTGGTTTGGGCGCAAAAATTGGGAACAAGAATGCGGTTACTCCGATGCTTAGATTTAGAGAATCTGGCAATTGGTCATGGCCTGCAATAGATCCTGTCGGTGAGTTTTATGACGTGGTTGGATTTGATGAACTAGAAAAAGGAACTGATTTTGTAATTAATATTGCCTTGACGGCTGAACCAGAAAGCTTAGTTCAAGCTTCTAAATCAGTTTGTTCGAAGACTGGTGCCCAAATGATTACAATTCGAGCGAAGGAACAGTTTATGGGCAATGGCGCAATATCGCATCCAGATGACGGAAAGGCTTTTACTTCTCTTCTTCAGTCAATGTTTCATGCCCTCAAATCAGAGTATGGCGCACAAACTATCCATTTGTTCCCTTGTGCATCAAACGCTGCATCAGTGTTTATTGGGCAAGCATATGATGTACATCACCCTAAGGTGATTGTTTATGATTTTGACAGTGGAACGATGGTGCCAAGAATATGTTTAGAAAGTGATAACCACAAGTGTTCCATATCATCAATTTAATACTGTTGCTGAACCTGTCCACTTCAGTAGCAAGATCGTAGCGGCCCCCTGTGTCATGATAGTTGTCCAGATCTTAAAGTGATCTGTACCAATTAGACAGAACACTTTACGACACGATTTTATGATACTAAAAATTATCCATATTTCTCTAATTTAAGTGATTGCTCTAAGAAGGTTTTGTCCCTCTTTGAGTCAGCGAGTTCTTCGCTGACTCAGTTATGCCCCATTATCAGTTAGACCAAATACACTACAGTTTTGAGTTTCAAATCTGTCACAATTTCCTAAATTGCATATCTATTCAACTCATTGACCTCAATCTCAAGCTAAAATAAATAAGGACATTTCTAAAGTCATTTAGGGGTCAGTTATGTGGACGAAAAAAGGCCATCGAACTGGGCAGAAAAAGCCCTTTAAGCTCGAGGATATCTGGCGTATCCGCACTAGACTCGAAATCGAAGGTAATATCATGGAGCTAGCGTTACTTAATCTCGCTATTGATTGCAAGTTACGCTCATGTGATTTACTCAGGATGAAAGTAAGGGATATTTCGTCAGGTGGTATTATCCAAAATCGTGTCCTTTATAGCCAAAGTAAAACGGGTAGAGAGGTACAATTTGAAATCACGTCACGCACGGCACAATCGTTAACCCAGTGGTTTATACACAGCCAATTAGCCATTTCAGACTATCTTTTCCCAAGTCCTCGAAAGTCGGGCAGACCAATGAGTTATAGCTGTTATTCAACAATCATTCGTCGTTGGGCATCACAACTTGGCTATGACTCTCACCTGTATGGAACTCACTCTATGCGAAGAACAAAAGCAACGTTGATCTATGCTCGAACAAAGAACATACGAGCCGTGCAGCTACTACTAGGCCATGTCAAGTTGGATAGTACCATTCGCTATCTAGGGGTAGAAATGGAAGATGCATTAAATATATCTGAAGATATAGAGTTTTGACGTTACCCGTAATAAGTCTATATACATCGGTAGGTTGTAAGGTTAGGCATGAGCAAAATGGAGAACCCTGCGCTGCAAAATAGATAGAAAATCTTATTTATAAGGTTTATATTAAACATAATTTTAATGACTTTATAAACCGAGCTATTGCTTGAGAGGATTCCATGTTTGCAGAACGCTTAGAACGAGCCCGTAAGGCTGCCGGGCTATCCATGAATGCATTAGCCAACGAGGTAGGACTGTCCGCTAACGCCATTAAAAAGTATGAACATGGCACGGCTATGCCTTCTTCTTCAAACCTACTAAAACTCGCGAAAGCGCTCGATGTGCGCACTGAGTACTTCTTTCGTCCAACGAAGGTGAAACTAGAGGGCGTAGAGTACCGCAAGCGTGCTAGTACACCAAAGAAAGTTTTAGACCGAATTAATGGCGATGTTTTAGAACAAGCTGAACGTTGGCAAGAGCTTTTAGAGTTGTATCCCGACTCAGTGAAGCCTATCCCTGAGTTTACTTTACCAAATGAGCTTCCAGAACAAATCTTTAGCTTAGAACAAGCGGAAGACTTGGCTATTCAGATGCGCCATGCTTGGGAGCTAGGGCTAAACCCTATTCACGATATGATCGATACCCTCGAAGCTAAAGGGGTGATGATCATTACCACTGATGTGGAAACTGATAAGAAGTTTGACGGTTTAGCGGGCAAGATTGGTAGCACTCCTGTAGTGGTGATCTCTACCGCCCAAAGTGGTGACCGTCAGCGCTTCACCTTGGCCCATGAACTTGGGCACTTAGTCGTGCATGGTCGTTTAGCTGAAGGGATTGATGAGGAGAAGGCTTGTAATGCCTTTGCTGGTGCATTTCTTTTACCTACCCAATCACTTATTGAACACTTGGGTGAAAAGCGCCGTCATATTGAACCGCGTGAATTACTGATGCTAAAGCACGAATACGGTATTAGCATGCTAGCGGCACTGTTTCGAGCTGGCCAATGTGGAATAATTACGCCTGCGACTCAGAAAAACCTATTTATGCTGTTTAGCAAAAATGGCTGGCGAACGGAGGAGCCAGGAAAAGCTTACCCGCATGAGTCGACTTATCTACACAAGCAACTCGTTTATCGTGCGCTAGGTGAGGAGTATATTGGGGAATCAAAAGCCGCAGAGTTACTGGGAATGTCGGTTTCTAGCTTTCGTAAAGAACGAAAGTTGGAGGTGCCGACTCAAGCACAGTTAGCTCAGGAGGCTAGCCGTACAGCAGCTGCTAATTAGTGATGCCAATATCCTCATTGACATGGAAGAAGGTGGTTTACTGGAAGCAATGTTTCAGTTGCCCTATGACTTTGCAACGCCAGATATTCTTTTTGTTGAAGAACTTGAAGAAGATCATCCCCACCTTCTGGATTTAGGGTTAGCGCTAAAAGAGGTTTCTGCAGAATCAATGATGTATGCCATGCAGCTAACGGGGACCTATACCCAAGCGAGCCGAAACGATTGTTTTGCCCTTGCTTTAGCAAAGCAAGAACAGTGTCCTTTACTGACCGGTGATATGGCACTGAGAAAAGCAGCAGAAAAAGAAGCTGCCATTGTTAAAGGCACAGTTTGGCTAGTAAGCCAACTGGTGGTTCATCAGCAAATCAATACCGAACAAGCGCGAGCAGCCTATAAGCAGATGCAAGCCAATGGCAGGCGTCTACCTTGGCATAACGCAGAACAAGCTTTAGTAGAACTAGAGCAAGTAAATTAATAATTAATAGGTTGCCCTCATAAAGTGCAATTTAGAACGATCAGGAATTCTAATAATGACAAGTTTACAACAACGTGCCGAACTTCAACGCCAAATATGGGCGATTGCCAACGATGTAAGAGGCTCAGTGGATGGCTGGGATTTTAAACAATATGTACTGGGTACGCTGTTTTACCGTTTTATCAGTGAAAACTTTGTCAACTACATCACAGGCGGTGATGAGAGCGTTAATTATGCCGCCATGTCTGACGATGATGAAAACATCAAGTTTGCTAAAGAAGATGCCATTAAAACCAAAGGCTATTTTCTTTACCCTAGCCAGTTGTTTAGTAATGTTGCTGCCAATGCACACAAAAACGAAAACTTAAATACCGATTTAGCTACTATTTTTGCTGCAATCGAAAACTCAGCCAATGGCTATGATTCAGAAAAAGACATCAAAGGCTTGTTTGCAGATTTTGATACCACTAGTAATCGTCTGGGTAATACGGTAGAGGTAAAAAACAAACGCCTAGCTGCGGTGTTAAAAGGCGTGGCAGGTTTAACCTTCGGTAATTTTGAAGACAACCAAATTGATTTATTCGGTGACGCCTACGAGTTCCTTATCTCCAACTACGCGGCAAATGCTGGTAAATCCGGTGGCGAATTTTTCACCCCTCAGCACGTTTCAAAATTGATCGCGCAACTTGCCATGCACGGCCAAACCAGCGTCAATAAAATCTATGACCCTGCGGCGGGTTCGGGCTCGTTGCTGTTACAAGCCAAGAAACACTTCGATGCGCATATCATTGAGGATGGTTTTTTTGGTCAAGAGCTCAACCACACCACCTATAACTTGGCGCGTATGAATATGTTTTTGCACAACATTAACTACGACAAGTTCAATATTCAGTTGGGCGATACCTTAATCGAACCGCATTTTCTCGATGACAAACCCTTTGATGCGATAGTCTCTAACCCGCCTTATTCGATTAACTGGATTGGTAGCGACGACCCAACCCTAATCAACGACGATCGCTTTGCGCCCGCTGGTGTGCTCGCGCCTAAATCAAAAGCCGACTTTGCCTTTGTGCTGCATGCGCTCAGTTACCTATCAAGCAAAGGTCGTGCAGCGATTGTTTGCTTCCCCGGTATTTTTTACCGTGGTGGTGCTGAGCAAAAAATTCGTCAGTACTTGGTTGATAACAACTATGTTGAAACCGTGATTTCACTGGCACCAAACCTGTTTTTTGGCACCACCATTGCGGTGAATATTTTAGTGCTGTCTAAGCACAAAACTGACACTACCACCCAGTTTATTGATGCCAGCGGTTTGTTTAAAAAAGAAACCAACAACAACGTGCTGACTGAGCAGCACATTGAAGACATCATGAAAGTGTTTGCCAGCAAAGAGAATGTAGAGCATTTTGCTAAATGCGTTGATTTGGATGTTATCGCAGGCAATAGCTACAACCTTTCGGTAAGCAGTTATGTGGAAGCTAAAGACAACCGCGAGCTAGTGAATATTACAGAGCTTAATGCTGAACTTAAAACCACCGTCGCTAAAATTGATGCGCTTCGCAGTGATATTGACGCCATTGTTGCAGAGATTGAAGGTGAGGAGCTTGAGGCATGAATCATTTGAGTTACATGGAAAAACTGTTGGATGGTGTAGAAGTTGAGTGGAAGCCATTGGAAGAAGTCATTCATTCCCTAAAAACCGGGCTGAATCCTCGTCAAAACTTCCAATTAAACACTAGTGATGCTCAAGGATATTACGTAACCGTCCGAGAAATTCAGGATGGAAAGATCGTTTTTCTTGATAAAACCGACAGAGTGAATGACAGAGCATTAGAGCTCATAAATGGCCGTTCTAAGTTAGAAGTTGGTGACATATTATTTTCCGGAACCGGAACGGTTGGGCGGACTGCGATAATAGAAGAAAAACCTGCTAACTGGAATATCAAGGAAGGGGTTTATACGATAAAGCCCATTCAAGAAAAAATTCTTCCCAGATTTTTATCACATTTATTAAATTCGAGTGAGATAGTTAAAGACTACAGCAAAAAAATCGTAGGAAACCCTGTAGTTAGTCTGCCTATGGGCGAACTAAAAAAACTTTTAATCCCCATTCCATGCCCAGATAACCCAGAAAAATCCCTGGAAATCCAGGCCGAAATAGTGCGCATTCTGGACGCATTTACCGCCATGACCGCCGAGCTGACCGCCGAACTTAACATGCGGAAAAAACAATACAACTACTACCGCGACCAGTTGTTGGGTTTTGAAGAGGGTGACGTTGAGTGGAAGACGCTGGAGGAGGTCGCGCACTTTGCGAATGGAAAAGGACATGAGAAAGATATATCAGAAGATGGTAAGTTTATTGTTGTAAATTCAAAATTTATCTCCACAGATGGGTTAGTTGCTAAGTACTCAGATAGCCAAATATGCCCTCTTTTTAAAGACGATATTCTACTGGTAATGAGTGATCTACCCAATGGTAAAGCTCTCTCAAAAACATTTATTGTAGATGAGGACGAAAGGTACACGTTAAATCAGCGTATAGGTGGAATTACCGTTAAAGATAAGTCTGAAATTTTGCCTAAGTTTTTACATTATTTTTTAGATAGAACACCACAGTTGCTTAAACACAATAATGGCGTTGATCAAACAAATTTACGTAAAGGGCAGATCCTTGAAGTTAAGGTACCAATTCTTCCACTCCATAAGCAGGAGCATATAGTTAGTATCTTAGATAAATTTGATAAACTCACAAAATCGCTTTCGGAAGGTCTCCCACGCGAAATTGAGCTACGCCAAAAGCAATACGAGTATTATCGTGATCTGTTGTTAAGCTTTCCTAAATCAGATGAGGCAGCTTAATGAGTAACACGCTAACGGAAATAGCAGAACAGCTTAAAGCACGTCAAAACAAGGTGCAGTTGATCTATGCCTTTAATGGCACAGGTAAGACGCGTTTGTCCCGTGAATTTAAAGAGATCATCGCGCCAAAGGAAGATGGACAGGATGATCTTGATGGTGCAGAGCAAGCGCCACTTTCGCGCCATAAGATTTTGTATTACAACGCGTTTACGGAAGACTTGTTTTACTGGGATAACGACTTAGATGCTGATGCAGAGCCGAAGCTAAAAATCCAACCTAATACGTTTACCGATTGGATTTTGCAAGAGCAAGGGCAAGACATGAACGTGATCAGCACGTTCCAGCGCTATGCCAACGATAAACTAACGCCACGCTTTAATCCGCAATACACGGCTAAAGACAAAGACGGAAAAGATGTTACCGTGAAAGCCTTTTCTGAGGTGACGTTTTCACATCAAGGTGGCGATGACGAACCAGATAGAAAAATTAAAATATCAAAGGGTGAAGAAAGTAACTTTATTTGGAGTATTTTTTATTCATTGCTCGAACAAGTGATTAGCATCTTAAATGTACCTGAAGATGCTGGCCGCGAAACTGACCAATTTAACCAATTACAATATGTGTTTATTGATGACCCAGTGAGCTCGTTAGATGACAACCATCTAATAGAGTTGGCTGTTGATTTAGCTCGTTTAATTAAGTCGAGTGATTTCGCTATTTCTGGTCTTAAGTTCATCATCACCACTCATAATCCGCTTTTTTACAATGTTTTGCATAACGAGTTTAATCGAGCACCCAAGTTCGTTTTGCGCAAGCTCGATGATGGCAAGCATGACCTGATTGAGCAAGAAAATGACTCGCCCTTCTCGTATCACCTGCATTTAAAGAATGAATTAATGAAAGCGGCAGACTCAGGCGATATCCACAAATACCACTTTAATTTTTTGCGAAATGTACTCGAAAAAACGTCAACGTTTTTGGGGTACGAAGAGTGGGGTGAGCTGTTGCCCGGTGTCAAAGGTAATAGGGCCAAGGGGCAAGTAAACCCCTATGCACGGGTTATTAATTTATATAACCATGCAAAACACGCAGGCCATGAAGTGGCCGAAGTCGAAGAAGATCATAAGCGCGTCTTTAAGTTTTTAGTGAAAGAGATAGACAATATTTATAAAGGCATGCGCACTCAACAAGGGACACAGGCTTAGGAATAGATATGGCAGAATACAAAGCAATCGCAGAGTCTAAAAATTACATTGTTTTAGATAAATACACACGCCAGGACCAAATTGCTGAAGGCTACCAGAGCGAAGGTGATCTAGAGCGTGAACTGATTCAAGACTTAGCTAATCAGGGCTATGAGTATTTACCTGCGCTAACCACGCCCGATGCCATGATGGTGAATGTGCGCAAGCAGCTACAAGCCCTTAATAAGGTCCAGTTTACTGATGGCGAGTGGGCTCGCTTTTGCGAGCAATACCTGAACACACCAAGCGACAATATTCTTGATAAAACTCGCAAAGTGCACAGTGACTATATTTTCGATTTTGTCTTTGATGATGGCCATATAGAAAACATCTACCTGTTTGATAAGAAGACCATTGCTCGTAACAAAGTGCAGGTCATTAAGCAGTTTGAGCAAACGGGAAGCCATGCCAACCGTTACGATGTGACGATTTTGGTTAATGGTTTGCCTTTGGTGCAAATCGAGCTGAAAAAGCGTGGTGTGGCAATCCGTGAGGCGTTTAATCAAATACATCGCTACAGCAAAGAAAGCTTTAATAGCGATCACTCCTTGTACAAGTTCTTGCAGCTTTTTGTGATCTCTAATGGCACCGACACGCGCTATTTTGCCAATACCACCAAGCGCGACAAGAACAGCTTCGACTTTACGATGAACTGGGCGAAGTCCGACAATACACTGATCAAGGATTTAAAAGACTTTACTGCCACTTTTTTCCAGAAAGAGACCTTGCTTGAAGTGATCTTGCGTTACTCGGTGTTTGACGTCAGCAATACCTTACTTGTAATGCGTCCCTACCAGATTGCCGCTACAGAGCGCATTTTATGGAAGATAAAGAGCGCGTTTAACGCTAAAGACTGGGCTAAGCCTGAAAGTGGGGGTTACATTTGGCACACCACGGGTTCAGGAAAAACACTCACCAGCTTTAAAGCGGCACGTTTGGCCACCGATTTAGACTGCATCGATAAAGTATTTTTTGTGGTGGACAGAAAAGACCTCGACTATCAGACGATGAAAGAGTATCAGCGCTTCTCGCCTGATAGTGTGAACGGTTCAGACAGTACCGCAGGGCTTAAGAGTAACCTGGACAAAGACGATAACAAGATTGTTGTTACCACAATCCAAAAGCTCAACAACTTAATCAAAAGCGAAAGCGATTTAGCTATCTACAACAAGCAAGTCGTTTTTATTTTTGATGAGTGTCATCGAAGCCAGTTCGGTGAAGCGCAGAAAAATCTGAAGAAGAAATTCAAAAAGTACTACCAGTTTGGTTTTACCGGTACGCCAATTTTCCCTGAAAACGCCTTGGGTGCTGAAACCACGGGCAGCGTGTTTGGCCAGCAGTTGCACACTTATGTGATCACTGATGCCATTCGTGATGAAAAAGTACTCAAGTTCAAAGTGGACTATAACGATGTTCGTCCGCAATTTAAGAGCATTGAGACTGAGCAGGATGATAAGAAGCTTAGTGCGGCGGAGAATAAGAAAGCCTTCTTACATCCAATGCGCATTGGTGAAATCTCGCAGTATATTCTGAGCCATTTTAACCAGAAAACACATCGAGCCTATTCTGGCGCCAAAGGGTTTAACGCCATGTTTGCGGTCAGTAGTGTTGATGCGGCGAAAGCCTACTATGAAACCTTCAAAACATTGCAGGCCGAGGCTGAGAATGGACCTACAAGTAAACCTCTGCGCATTGCAACTATCTTCTCATTTGCTGCCAATGAAGAGCAGGACGCCATTGGTGATATTTTAGATGAGAGTTTTGAAGTCAGTGCCATGAACAGCAGCGCGAAAGAGTTTTTGAGCGCCGCGATTAAAGATTACAACGCCATGTTTAAATCTAACTATGGCGTGGACAGTAATGGCTTTCAGAACTACTACCGTGACCTTGCTCAGCGCGTGAAGAATCAAGAAATAGATCTGCTCATAGTGGTGGGGATGTTTTTAACGGGCTTTGATGCGCCTACGCTTAATACCCTGTTTGTTGATAAGAATTTGCGCTATCACGGCTTGATGCAGGCATTTTCTCGCACTAACCGCATTTATGATGCGACGAAGACCTTTGGCAATATTGTTACCTTCCGTGATTTGGAACAGGCAACCATTGATGCAATCACCTTGTTTGGTGACAAAAACACCAAAAACGTGGTGTTGGAGAAGAGCTACAAAGAATACATGGAAGGCTTTAACGATATTGCTACTGGCCAAGCGCGTCGAGGTTTTGTTGATATCGTCAAAGAGCTGCAAGAACGCTTTCCAAACCCAGAAAATATTGAAAAAGAACAAGATAAAAAAGAGTTTGCCAAGCTGTTTGGTGAATACCTAAAAGCAGAAAATATTCTACAAAACTACGATGAGTTTGCTGGATTAAAAGCACTGCAAAGCTTAGATACCAGTGATGAACAAGCTGTTGAAGAGTTTAAGTCAAAGTACTATCTGGACGATGCTGACATCGAGGCAATGCAAACCATCGATATGCCGAGCGAACGTGCTATCCAAGATTATCGCTCTACCTACAACGATACCCGCGACTGGTTGCGACGCGATAAAGAAGGTCAGGATAAAGATAAGTCAACGGTAGACTGGGACGATGTGGTCTTTGAAATTGATTTGCTTAAATCGCAAGAAATCAACCTCGATTACATTCTTGAACTGATTTTTGATCACAATAAGAAGAACAAGAGCAAAGAAGGCTTGATTGAAGAAGTTCGTCGTATGATCCGCGGTAGCCTTGGCAATAGAGCGAAAGAGAGCTTGGTGGTTGATTTTATTAACCAGACAAACCTAGATGAGATCAATGACAAAGCCAGCATTATCGACGCTTTCTTCAAATTCGCCCAGGCGGAGCAGAAGCGCGAAGCCGATGCCATTATTGCCTCTGAAAAGCTCAATATCGATGCTGCCAAACGCTATATTGCGTCATCACTCAAACGTGAGTACGCCTCTGAAAATGGCACAGCACTTAATGAGGCACTGCCCAAACTTAGCCCATTGAACCCACAGTACCGAACCCAGAAGCAAACGGTTTTTCAGAAAATTGCCGCTTTTGTTGAAAAATTCAAAGGTGTGGGTGGGCAGTTGTAGTGATATGAAGAGCTCTTTTCACGTAGTTAATGCTTGATGAAAAGAGCTCGATATTTTTAAATTAGTGCTGTTTTTTTTCGAGATAGCAGATATGAATATTCAAATTAGTTTAATTATTATGCATTTTCTGGATAGGTCATTGGCCCACAAATGGAGCTAATAAGTAAAGCTACTAAATGATTTCTGTCCCAAAGTTACTTAGAATTGCCGTTGTGGTGTTGGGGGTTGTTTTGGTGAGCTTGCTCTCTGTACAAAGAAAAGAGGCTGACGTTCCAGCCTGTTTTAACTATCCACACTGTAATTGTATATTTAGCTCTTAACGCTTGGTTTAAGTCACATTCCCTTTCGCCTGAAGATATTGAATTAAAGGCGCATAATCGCCGGCATCAGCTTGGCGTAAGCTCGCAATGTACTCACCCCGCTCTTGGCTTTGTTTATCCAAATCTGTATTGGACCAAACTAAAGGCTTTTGTTTGAGTAGTACCATTCGTATGTAGTCCGTCATCACTCGCGAGTGACGTCCGTTGCCGTTAGGAAAAGGGTGAATTTTAACTAACCTGTGCTGTATCCGAGCCGAGAGTTCTAGGCTGTCATAGTGTTCAAAACTCATCCAGCATTTGATGTCTTCCAGTAAGTTGTATAAATCTGGGCGGATATTCAGCGGATCGACACCAATGTTCAACTCTCGGTG
>AACY020564110.1_pt1 | contig 18756 bp, 23 predicted proteins | sample 267378 | NCBI WGS metagenome assembly AACY02 (sample SAMN02954345, study PRJNA13694) | marine metagenome | biome: aquatic; feature: ocean; material: water; isolation source: isolated as part of a large dataset composed predominantly from surface... | reverse complement strand
ATGAGAGATATTTAATTGAGGAAATATGGAAGGATGAAAAACCTGAGCTGGAAGGAATGTCGCAAGATGATCCGATCTTAAAAGAGATTGTGGATAATGAAGAATGGACTGCAATTCAAATAGGTCAAGAAGGTATTGACTTTTGCGATGCTATGAGTATTTCAAATAGAGAAATTGCAGGTAATACTTTAGTTGAATTTTCTCATGCTTGGTATGAAAGGGATGAAATACCTCCTACCATGGATGAAGCATTAGCATGGCGCGATGAAATAGCTGGATCTCACCCTGAAATTGATCAATTTATTATAGTGCATGGTCACCTTCACATACCACGCCAAGAGTCTAAAGAAAATTTAAAAATTTTATGCCAAGGCGCAACCGGGTTACCTTTTGATGAAGACCCGCGGGGTGCTATTGCCTTTCTTACTTTTGGAGAATCCTTTAATTGGGATGTGGTTAGGTTTGATTACGACTCACAATTCACGATCGATCTACTTGAAAAGCGCCAACCTCCGTTCTATAAAAATCTACAAAATACTGTATTGTATGCCTCGATTAGAAATGATATCTGATTTCAATTTCTACTATTAATAAATGCTATACTTTGATCATGCAGCTACGACACCTGTCCATCCTGAGGTTATTAAAAAAATGGATCAAGTGTCAAAGCGTGATTTTGGCAACCCTTCAAGTGTTTACTCTTCTGGGAGGGCTGCAAAATCAGTAGTTGAACTAGCGCGAAATGAAATCGCAAATATGATTGGCGCAAAACCCTCAGAAATTTATTTTACTGGAAGCGGGACTGAATCAAATAATATTGTATTATGGTCTTTATTGTACCAAGAAAAAAAGCATGTAATTACATCAGCAATTGAGCATCCGGCAGTATTAAAAGTTTTGGATGAATTGAGTTTTTTTGGTATTTCATATGATATTTTACCGGTTGATAGCACTGGGCTAGTTAATCCATCGGATTTGAAATCAGTTATTCGAAAAGATACTGCATTGGTTTCGATAATGTATGTTAATAATGAAGTAGGAACTATTCAGCCAATTGAAGATTTAATTGATATTGCAAAATCTTTTTCAATCCCATTTCATTCTGATTGTGTTCAAGCGGTAGGAAAGCTTCCAATTTCTATCAATACAATTGAAGCAGATTATATGAGCTTCTCAGCACATAAATTTTATGGGCCTAAAGGAATCGGATTTTTATACAAAAAGGAAGGTAACCATTTAAAGCCTTTAATAATAGGCGGTAGCCAAGAAAGCAATTTGCGCGCTGGAACCGAAAATATAAGCGGTATTGCAGGTTTAGGGGTTGCTGCTCAATTAGTCAATACAAATTTAAATGATAGAATTAAGCATTTGTTACAACTAGAAGATTATTTTAAAACAAAACTAACTGATCAACATCCAGAAATAATTTTTCATGGCAACCACTCAAAACATGTACCTGGTTTATGTAGTATCGCCATTCCAAACCACAAAAATGAAGCTGTATTAGCAAAGCTTGATCGCAAAGGAATTGAAGTGTCAAATGGATCAGCCTGCTCATCTGGTGTTGTAGGACTGTCTCCAATTTTGAGCGCGATGGGTATTAAAGATTTAGCCAATCAATCAACGATTAGAATAAGCTTTGGGCGTGAAAATACAATAGCGGATGTGTCCAAATTAATTGAATCTTTAAGTGAAATTTTAAATGACTGAACCAATAATTGTTGGTCTTAGCGGTGGCGTTGATAGTTCCGTAACTGCTCTATTATTAAAAAAGCAAGGATTTGACGTTGAATGTGTATTTATGAAAAACTGGGAAGGGGAAAGTGATCAATGTACAGCTGAGGAAGATTATAAAGATGCGCTAGCTGCATGCAACTCAATTGATATCCCAATTCGTTCTACTAATTTTTCTAATGAATATTGGGATGGGGTATTTAAAAATTTTATTGATGAATATTCAAAAGGGCGCACGCCAAACCCAGATATATTATGTAACAAAGAAGTAAAATTTAAAGCCTTTTTGAACTATGCTGCAGATATTGGTGGATCTAAAATAGCTACTGGGCACTATGCTAGAATTAAAGAAGATGATCGGTCATTTAAGCTACTTAAAGGAATTGATCTAAATAAAGACCAAAGCTATTTCTTGTATCTACTAAATCAAGAAATGCTTTCAAAAAGTCTTTTTCCAATTGGAGATATAAGTAAACAAGAAGTTCGTCAAATCGCAAAAGAAAATGGGTTATTAAATCATGCAAAAAAAGACAGTACGGGTATTTGTTTTATTGGCGAACAAAAATTTTTTAAAGATTTTTTGAAAAAATATATACCTTCAAATCCAGGTATTGTAAAATCAGTGGATGGTGAGATTTGCGGTGAGCATGACGGGCTAATGTATTACACAATGGGGCAGAGAAAAGGTCTTGGCATTGGCGGTGGGTATGGCGATAATAAAGCTGCATGGTTTGTTTCTGATAAGGACTTTAATAATAATATATTAATTGTTTCTCAAGGCAGGGACCATCCCTCTCTTTACCATAAAAATCTTAATGCTGATTCTCTTCACTGGATTAGTGGCAAAGCTCCAAGTAGAAAAAGACGGTTAACCGCAAAAATTAGATACAGGCAGCAAGATCAGCATTGTAAAATTACCTCTATGGATGAAAATACTTGTAGCGTAGAATTTTCATCGCCCCAATTTGCAATTACCCCTGGGCAATCTATAGTTTTTTATGATGGGGAAGTCTGTTTGGGAGGTGCAATAATTAATGGCAGATCTTAATTCAATAAATGATGAAACAATTGATTACTTTTTGTAGTTTTTATGGTAATTATGTATAAAATTATTTCTAGAATAAGCGCTCTCTATCTCTTTATAGCATTTGCAGCGGGTCAATTGCGTTCCGAATTGCCAGTACAATCTCTACCTGTCAATGTGTATGGTATTTCTCATGCTAGAAATACATCAATCTTTGATCTAAATCGATTGTCGATTTCAAATAGTTTTGGCATGAGCATGACTAGCTTTGGTAATCAATCTATTTCAATGGGATCGTATAATTCTCATATTAATTACTTAATCAATGATAAGGTTAGGCTTTCTTCTCAATTCACCCTGATGGCGCCAATGAATGGCCTCAACCCCAATACTCAAAATGGATTGAATGGGGCAAAAGTGTTTTATGATACATCCATTGATTATAAACCAACTGAAAATATGATAATAAAATTCTCAATGAATAATTATCCAAGGTATTATAGAAATCCATATTCTAGATTACTTCTTAGAAGATAGTGGCAAAGATTAGTCCTAGAAAATCATCGCGATTTAATCTAAATCGAAAGAAAAAGTCAAAAGTGAAAAAAGCTAAACAAATGGGTATTATTAATGCAGGAATAGCTGTTATGTCAGTTTTGCTATTTGCATTTATATTCTCTTTTTCAAATAGACAAAATCAAACCGGTGTTCCAATTAAAGCGGTAACCTTTCCTTCAAGTAATGAAACACCTAAGCTCGCAACAGAGATATATGAGGCAAATCCTGTTCTAGATATTGAAGTTGAAATTCTTAATGGCTGTGGAGAGCCAGGTATTGCAGCAAAATTTTCTGAATTTCTGCGCGTAAAACGCGTTGATGTTGTTCGATCTGAAAATGCAGATAATTTTGATTATGAAAATACCGTCCTGATCCAAAGAAATGAAAAAACTTCTGGATTAAAATATGTGGCAGATGCACTGAACTTTGATATTAAAAATTCCAAACAGGTTATAACCTCTATTGACCCAAATTCAGATGTAGATATCACTTTGGTTATTGGAAAAGATTTTAATTCTATTAATTCAATCAAATCCTATTTGAACAATTAAATTGATATCAGTGTCCACTGATAATAATATTTCAACAGATTTAGCAGATACAATAGCTCAGCTAGCTATTGATAAAAAGGCTGATAAGGTCATTGGTGTTAATTTAAAAGGACTTACTTCTATTGCTGATCATTTTATTATTTGTTCAGCTGATACGGATGTGCAAATAAAAGCCATTGCGGATGGCATCAGAAAAAATACTACTAACAAACCTTTAAGAATTGAAGGTTATGAAAAAATGAATTGGATTATTTTAGACTATATTGATGTCGTAGTCCATATATTTAAAACATTCGAGCGTGATTATTATAATTTGGAAAAGCTTTGGGGCGATGCGAAAATAACTAACTATGAAGATGATGATGATAGATAAAATTATACAGGCTTTAATCGATACGCTTAAAAAATTAGATTACCCTCAAAAAGAAATTAAAGTTTCCTCATCAAGTAATCCCGATTATGGTGATCTATCATCTAGCTTGCCTTTAATGCTAGCAAAAGACCTTGAAAAAAACCCAATTGATATTGCAAAAATAATTATGGATAATATTAGTATTTCTAAAGACCTAATTAAGGAAATAACCATAAGCAAACCCGGTTTCATTAATTTTAAAATTTCAAATAAGTATTACTACACCGCCCTGGAACAAATCCTATCAAATAATAAATTTGGGCAATCAAGTTCCTTTAATGGCAAAAAAGCTAATGTAGAGTTTGTGAGCGCAAACCCTACCGGTCCTTTAACTGTTGGCCATGGTAGAAATGCCGTGCTTGGTGATGTAGTTTGTAATATCCTTGAGTGGAATGGATACAGCGTTACACGGGAATATTACTTCAATGACGCTGGAAGACAAATGAGAATATTAAGTAAGTCTGTTGCGTCGAGGTATCTTGAAGAACTTGGAAAATCATCTGATTTTCCAGAAGGTGGCTACGAAGGGAGCTATATTTATGATATTGCAAAAGATATTATTAACGAGCATGGTGATCAATTAGATAAAGATGATATTTTATTTAAGGAAGTTCCTGAGAAAAATATATTTAAACAGATAAAAAATACCCTTAATGACCTAGGGATAAAGTTTGATGTTTTTTCAAATGAAAAAACTTTTTATGAAAATGGTGATATTGATAAGCTTCTTGATGAATTAAGATCAAAAAATCTTATTTATGAAAAAGATGGAGCAACTTGGTTTAAGTCAAGCTCGCTTGGTAAGGATCAAGACCGTGTATTTATCAAAAGCTCAGGTGAGCCAACATATCGCGTACCCGATACAGCCTATCACAGAAATAAGGTTGAACGTAATTATGATCTTATTGTAGATATTTTTGGCGCTGACCATATGGATACCTATCCAGATGTATTGGTTGCACTTGACGCATTGGGAATCAAAACAAATCATATTAAAGTTTTATTATATCAATTTGTGACACTGCTTAGAGGTGGAGAAAAAATTAAAATGTCTACACGCAAAGCTGATTTTGTCACCTTAGATGAATTAATAGATGAGGTAGGCGCCGATGTGGTTAGATACTTTTTTATTATGAGAGGAATAAATACTCATTTAAACTTTGATTTAGATTTAGCAGCTGATCAATCAGACAAGAACCCGGTTTATTATTTACAATATGCCCACGCAAGAATATGTAATATTATTAAAAGAAATGATGATACTAATCCCACAGATATGAATTACAATTCGGCGCTACTTAAAAATGAATTAGAAATTGATTTATTAAAAAAATTGGAACAATTCCCAATGATTGTAAGTTCGGCATTAGATTCACTTGAACCGCAAACTATAGCAAATTATCTACAAGAAACTGCAGGAAAATTTCATAAATACTATGCAAACTGTCGCATAATTGTAGAGGATAAAGAATTAACGCAATCTCGTATTGCCTTAATTAAGGCCACAAAAAATGTAATTTATAATGGCCTTAAGCTCCTTGGCATAACCGCTCCGGATAAAATGTAAATGATTGACAGTTTAAATATTGAACTACAATACCTTCTGTTTTGCCTCTCAACATTGTTTACTGTTGTTAATCCGCTAGGAATAACTCCAATATTCGCGGCAATGACCGAAAGATTTTCTAATGCAGATCAAATTAGAATTGCAAGGAAGGGGATCATAACAGGATCTACTGTCCTAGTTATATTCACCTTATTGGGTTCTTTCATTTTTAGATTTTATGGTATTACTGTTGAAGCCTTCCAAATAATGGGTGGGATTATTTTCTTTCGCAGCGGCTTGAGGATGTTGGATGCGCAAGTAGGGAGATCAAGAACAACTCAATCTGAAAGAGATGAATTTAAAGATAGCGATGAACTAGCAATTAGTCCGATTGGCGTACCATTGATTACTGGCCCTGGTGCAATAACAGGTGTGGTAATATTATCTGGAAAAGGTTCGTCAGATTTTAGCATTATCACCTTATTGCTCGCGGTAATTATCACAATGACATTATTTTATTGGATATTGAGAGCTGGCAATGTTCTTGCGAAAAGAATAGGTATTACGGGTATGAGAGTGATTGAGCGAATGATGGGCTTGATATTAATGGTAATTGCAGTCCAATTTATAATTAATGGACTTGAGACAATTATTGATAGAATATAATTTTTGTGGAGGCGGGGAGAATCGAACTCCCGTCCGAGATAGAACCTAAAAAAATATCTACACGCTTAGTCAATCAGATTAATCTTGCTTATAACTGTCCTGATGACAAAACTATTATAAACACAGTCTGTTTAATTCTCATCCTGATATCACAGACACAACCAGAACCAGTCTATGTATTTGACGCCCTTTAGTTAAGCCATAGACGCACTAAACTAAGGACGGACCACTTACTTAAGCAGCGGCCATGTAGCCGTTATCGGCATTTATGGTTTTTCCAGATTATTTACGAGATTCTGGGACTCGGCATGCCATTTAGAAAGATGCATATTTCGTCGAAACCGATCGCCCCCATTTTCAAATATCTAAAAAAATAAGGCTCTGAACGCCAACCCAGAGCCTTATTACTTTTTCACTTGCCAACCTCTTTAATTTGAATTCTTTAATGAATTCTGCCAAAAGAGGCCTACCAATATAAATGTAGAAAAAAATTGAACGCAAGAAAGAATATTGAAAAAATGAAAAAAAATTAATTTTAATCCAAAGCTTAATAGAATAATTACCAGCCATACGTTTGACTTCTTTAATTTGGTATAGTAAACTCCAGTATATTAATTGGAGAGACTATGAATAAATTAGATAGGCGACAATTTCTTAGTTCTATAGCAAAACCTGCTGCTGCAGCTTCTGTAGTATTAAGTAATCCCGGGCTAATAGCGAAAACACTCAACAAAGTTAAAGCTCCTAGTGGAGATCCAAAGATTATTGCAAGAGATGAAAGCTATTGGAGAGAAATTCAACAAGGCTACACCGCAGATCGTGCCCTTATTAATTTAAATAATGGAGGTGTTAGCCCATCCCCTACTGTCGTTCAAAATGCTTTAAAGAGATACTTAGATTTTTCAAACACTAGTCCTGCCTATTCAATGTGGAGGATCTTAGAACCTCAAAAAGAAACTGTGCGAAAAAGAATGGCTAGATTTTTTGATTGCGATGCTGAAGAAATTGCGCTTACAAGAAATGCATCTGAAAGTTTACAGATTTGCCAAAATGGATTTGATTTGAAACCAGGCGATGAAGTGCTTACCACCACGCAAGATTACGGTCGAATGATTAATACATTTAAACAACGTGAATGCCGAGATGGAATTGTTATGAAGCAGTTTAAAATTCCAATCCCTGCTGAAAATGAAAATGAGATTGTAAGATTATTTGAAAAGAATATTACGCCAAAGACAAAACTTATATTGATGTGCCACATGATTAATATTACTGGTCAGATATTACCTGTAAAAAAAGTTGTAAGGATGGCTCGTAAATACAATATTCCAGTTATTGTTGATGGAGCACATACCTTTGCCCATTTTGAATTCACGGTAAAAGATCTTGATTGTGACTACTATGCCTCAAGTTTGCATAAATGGCTTTCTGCGCCTTTTGGTACAGGGTTGCTTTATGTTCGAAAGAATAAAATAGCAGACCTATGGCCCTTACAAGCTCCAAGCGAGTGCGCTTCTGAAGATATTAGAAAATTTGAAGAGATTGGAACTCACCCTTGCCCAAATAAAATAGCCATTGGCGATGCTCTTACTTATCATCAAGGGATTGGAAGCAAAAACAAAGAGGAAAGACTAATTTATTTAAGGAATCGCTGGGCAAAAAGGCTGATAAAAAACGATCGGATTAAACTACATACAAGTTTAAAACCTGGCAAAAGCTGTGCAATTGCAACTGTTGAAATAAAAGGTATTGATACTTCAGCTGTAGCAAAAGAGCTTTGGAACAAATATAGAATTTTTGTGGTTGCCATCAATCACCCTGAATTTACAGGCTGCAGAATAACTCCCCATGTTTATACAACTGTTGAGGAGATTGATAGATTTGCTGATGCTATGGAAAGCATTATCAAGAATGGCATTGATTCATAATTCAATATTATAATCTAAAAGCAGCCCCTTAGGGTATAATGAAAAAAGCAGTTATTTTACTATCTGGGGGGCTTGATTCATCTACTTGTTTGGCAATTGCTAAAATGGAGGGTTTTGAGCTTTATGCCTTATCGTTCAGGTATGGCCAACGACATCAATTCGAGATTGGGGCAGCGAAAGAATGTGCCCGCTCACAAAAGGTAGAGGACCATATTATTTTAGATATCGATTTAAGAGCATTTGGAGGTTCAGCTTTAACTGATAACATAGAAGTTCCAAAGAATAGAGATGATTTAGATAATTCTAACAAAATACCCATTACATATGTGCCCGCTAGAAATACTATCTTTTTATCCTTTGCCCTTGCTTACGCAGAAACAATCAACTCTAATGATATATTTATTGGAGTAAATGCCTTGGATTACAGTGGCTATCCAGATTGTAGGCCTGAATATATTAAATCATTTGAAACCATGTCAAACCTTGCTACAAAAGCAGGCGTTGAAGATGAATCAATAATCAAAATTCATACACCTCTAATCGACTTAACTAAAAAAGAAATAATTGAAAAAGGTGATGAGCTAGGAGTGGATTACAGTATTACTCATTCCTGCTACGATCCCAATCAAGATGGTGTGTCATGTGGTTTTTGCGATGCATGCAAATTGAGAAAACAAGGGTTCAAGAGCGCAGGAATAAATGATCCCTTAAGATATGCTAATTAAATGTATTCAATAAAAGAAACATATTTTACAATTCAAGGGGAAGGTTTCCATACAGGTAGATCTGCGGTGTTTGTTCGATTTGCTGGATGCAATCTATGGAGTGGGCATGAAAAAGATCGCGCCAAGGCATTATGTAAATTTTGTGATACTGATTTTGTAGGAATAGATGGCCCTGGTGGAGGAAAATTTGCAACTGCTTCAAAGTTAGCTGATCATATTCTTTCAAAATGGCCAAAAGGAACCAATACAGAGCCTTTTGTAGTATGCACCGGAGGAGAACCTCTTCTTCAAATTGATTCTGAGCTAGTTGAGGCTTTGCATGATAATAAATTTGAAATCGCAATTGAAACCAATGGCACAATTAAACCCCCACAGGGAATCGATTGGATATGTGTAAGTCCAAAAGCTGAAAGTGATGTTCTAATTAATAAGGGTGATGAGTTAAAATTGGTCTATCCTCAAGAAGGTGCGGAGCCTTCAAAATACGAACATCTAGAATTTGATTATTTTTCATTACAACCAATGGATAGTGATCAACTCGAGGAAAATACTAAGAAAACAATTGAATATTGCAATCAACATCCCCTTTGGAGACTTAGCCTTCAAACACATAAATTTTTGGGTATACCTTAAGAAATATAATGGAAATTTATAAAGATATCACATTTGAGGCAGCGCACCTGCTTCCAAATCTTCCCGATGATCATAAATGTCGCAGACTGCATGGGCATTCTTTTTTAGTAAGAATCACTTTAGATGGACCGGTTGAAAAAGAGATTGGTTGGGTCAAGGATTTTTCAGAAATAAAAAAAGCATTCATGCCTATATATGATCAGTTGGACCATCGCTACTTAAATGATATTGAAGGTCTAGAAAATCCAACAAGTGAAAACTTAGCTAAATGGATTTGGAATAAATTAAATGGACAATTAGATGATCTTACTGCAATAGAGGTTAAAGAAACATGTACCTCTGGGTGTATATATAGAGGAGAAGATGGCTAAACCTGAAGGAAAATATTTTGAGTTTGATGATGAGGATCAAATCAATCCAGATTTTTTAGAGACCTTTTCTTTTGATAGCCCAAATCAATATATTGCAACAGAAACCGATGAGTTCAGTGCGGTATGCCCATTTAGCGGACTTCCGGATCTAGCATATGTTAAAATTGAATACTATCCAACGGGTGGTAAATGTATCGAGTTAAAATCATTGAAATACTATTTTGTCAGTTATAGAAATGTTGGCATCTATCAAGAAGGTGCAACAAAAAGAATTTATACTGATCTAAAAAATGTACTGGATACAAAAAAAATCAAAGTGACAACAATTTATAATACGCGCGGTGGTTTTGATACGACATGTATTGAAGGAAAATTGGATTAGTATTTTTGGTATGAAACACAATTCAAATTAGTTAATTTTGGGTCGCTTTTCTAAGAAAGAAACCTAATTATGAAAAATATTATTGAAGATAGGCAGTCAAAATTTATCGGAATAGGCTTAACCCTTGGAATAGCCATTGGTGCCGCTATGGATAATGTGGGACTTGGAATTGCTCTAGGTCTTGCAATAGGAGCTGGTATAGGTTCTTATAAAAAACCTACAGAAATAAAAATTAAATAATATCGGCGAGCCGGTAGCTCAGTTGGTAGAGCAGTGGCCTTTTAAGCCATTGGCCGTGAGTTCGAGTCTCACCCGGCTCACTTCTTCGGTAAGTGTTATTATCGATAATAAACCCACTTTAATCGGTGGGTTTTTTATTTGTTTTTTGTTCTCTTGCAATACGAAACTGGTTATACGCTCCCCAAGCCATTAGCGGAACAATAATTATTCCGCTTACTATAAATAGATTACCAGTAAAAGTTTCACTTATAATTATTGGCTGCTTTCCAGTGGCAAGTAGGCTAATAAAATGATATGGATAGAGAATTAAAGTATAAGCCCATACGATTCTCCATAAGGTTTGATTATGTAATATTTTATTCATGTATCTTCCTATGTAATTTTTTTATCGGTAATAATGATAGCTAATGTACCCTACCCTAAGCATAAATTATATAAAACAAGTGAGGCGTTTACTTTAGTTGCCACAACCCTGTTTACAATCTTCCATGGTTTCAAATGGAACCACGCCACCACATCCACCCCATATAAATTCTTTACACTGTTCCGCATCACTATCATAATAATATCGTGGAAATGCAGCCATGCACAAGCCAGGATCAGGGGTTAAATAACACGTATCACTTAAGGGTTCAGTTTTATCCTTTTCTTGATTATCATTACATCCAGTATTCATAAAAACAACTAAGAATATTAATCCTGCTTTATATCGTTTCATTTATTGTTTAGAACCTAAAGTTTAAACCAACAAAAGGTAAAACAAAAGTGTCGCCACCATCTTCCGATGAAGTACCGCCCAGCAGAGTGCCACCCCAAAGCCCCATTTTTATTTGAGCTGTCTTATTCAAGTTCAATTCCGTTCCAAGCGAAATGGTTGGCACAAAACCAGAGAATCCCAAATGCATAACTGCCTGTCCTGATAAAACATAATAAAAAGAAAGTTTCGATTTTTTATAATAATGTTTCCATCCTGCAGATCCTGTAAATGCCATTAGCATAGTACTTCCACCAATAAAATACTCATCCATTTCTGTCTGTCTAATATTATAGGTATAGCCAATGAGACCAAATCCAGTTTTATCATCAAGAAATCCAAGGGATATATTATGCTTAACAATATCTTGAGCGAAAAGTGGAAATACAAATAATATGAGCCAGGTTCGTTTCATTGTGATTTTATATATCTTTTGTAAAACAAATAAAGACCTTCGCCAACCATAGCATACCCTAAAATAATTGGACGCTCTATGTAATCCATAGCCCGTAAGTAAATCAATACACTACCAAACAATAGCAGCATGACGATCACTATAAAAGGATAGTTTTTATCAAATGTTTTAAACCAGTTCATCATTTTTTCAGCTCTTTTAAAATCCACTCTTCTGGATCAATGTAAATCGAATCAGGTTTCATGCTAGAAATTATATCAAATGATTGGGTTTTCTGATCGACTTTTATTGGTATACATTCATTATTGTCCCAGCATAATTGACTTTCAAAAATAAAGGTGGGCCAGTCTTTCTTTTGAGTCTGATTAATAGTAACTATCGTTTTGCCTTTTCCATTTTTTTTAGGATACCAATTTTGTTCAATTTCTATAATTGGATACCCAGGGCTAAAAATCCATTGATCAAAAAAATATTTGAGATCTTTTCCTGAAACCTCTTCCATAACTACCATAAAATCACTAGTCAATACCGTTTTGTTATTATATTGAGCATAATACTTTGAAACCCCTTTAAAGAATATTTCATCTCCCACTAATCCCCTTAACATGTGCAATACCCATGCTCCTTTAGGGTAATTATTTGAATTCAATAATTTAAATAAATCCCTGACTTCGTAATCAACAATAGGTCTATTGGTAGCTTTAGATTCAAGAATCCTATTTTTACTTTTCTCCATTCTTTCATTAAAATTATCTCTACCATCACTCTGTTCAAAAAAAAGTGCTCCGAAATAAGTTGCAAAACCTTCGGACAGCCATAAATGATGCCACTCTTTTTCCGTGACTGAATCTCCAAACCATTGGTGGGCAATCTCATGTGAAACCGTACCCTCTATATTCCTGCCCTTTGCAATTGCTCCTTGAGAATAAAATATAGCCGACGCATTTTCCATCCCACCAAAACGCGTTGAAGATTGGACGTTTGCTAATTTCTCATAAGGATATGGTCCAATTTTTGTTGAAAAGAAATTCACCATTTCAACCGAACGCATAAAAGATGGTCTGGATTTTTCAGTATCTTCAGGAAAAGTCCAATTTGAGACCTCAATACTACCATCGGCTCTTAAGGATGAAGGGGAATAAGCAAAATTGGCTACACCCAATGTTGTTATATCCATTTCAGCAGCACCAATCACCATATTATAGGTTGGTATTGGAACAGTAGACTTCCATTTCCAGGTACGCCTTGATTCCTTTGGGCCAATTGCATCTAGCTTTGAAGTCTTCGGCTTTTCTACTAGAGCACCATTTGCTATAACTTTCCATTTAGATGGGGCATGAATAGTAAAACTAACCGTAGCCTTATCGCTGGGGTGGTCTTTAGATGGAAACCAAAAACGAGCTCTGTTTGGCCAATTATCCGCAAAGACAGAACGCTTTCCATGTACATTTTCCCCTATAATTAAACCATCATCAGGTTTGCCGCTGTATGCAATATTAATAGTTAGTATTTGATTTGCTTTATACTTTTTCGAATCTATAAAAATCTTTCCCTTTGTATAATTGTAGTTTACCCTTGAATTATTTATCAAAATATTTTGAATACTAAGACCAGTAAAATCTAATGGTATCTTATCAATATTTTCTTTTAAGGCTATAGTAATATTTGCATTGCCAGCGATTTCATCTGACCTTTCACCCAATCCAATCTCTAGATCATAGCTTAATACATCATATTCATTTGAGTACTCATTCTGATAAGGGGCAACGCCTGATTTAATCGGTGCAGGTTCTTGGCTAAGCGAAAAAGGGATCAAAAGGAAAATGATAGATATTTTTTTCATGATTATGTTTGATCGGTCATTAATTGTTGGACTATTTGCGATACTCCCGCTTCAGCTTCTACCGTAATTATATTAAAATTATTACTACTCATATTTTCATTTCCTTTGGGATCAATATAATAACGATCCGCGTAACTTGGAAGATAATCAATTAATCCAGATGCCGGATAAACAGATAAAGAAGTTCCAATAACAATCGCTATATCTGCATTTTGAAATATTGGAATTGCTTCATTAATCATAGGGACAGATTCACCGAACCATACTATGTGCGGTCGTAATTGATGACCTTTTTCGCAGGTTTGCCCTATCTTCATCTCCCAATCAACAAGATCATAAACCAAATTAGGATCACCGCAACTACGAGCTTTATTTAGCTCTCCGTGCAAATGCAGCACTTTTGATGATCCAGCGCGTTCATGTAGATCATCAACATTTTGAGTAACAATAGTTACATCAAACATCTTCTCAAGATCATATAAGGCTGCATGTGCTTTGTTTGGCATGGCGCTATTTACCTGCTGTCTTCGTTCATTATAAAATTTCAGAACTAATTCGGGGGTCTCTATTCCATGCCTGAGGAGTAGCAACATCTTCAATCCGATGATTTTCCCATAGCCCATCGCTATCACGAAACGTCTTTAATCCACTTTCTGCGCTAATTCCCGCACCGCTTAGAACTACTATTTTTTTCATACTAAAAACTAGATAATTATCTTATATCAAAATAAAAAAATTTGCTCTTTCTGATTCCACTATAGTATGTGTATAATAATACATATATGCCTGACCAGTCAAAACTAAAACGCGTTTTATCCCTTATGGATGCTACCATGATAAATGTTGGAGGGATTCTTGGCTCTGGGATTTTTATGGTACCAGCCACCGTTGCATTATACGCATCTTCTAGCTCACTTTTTTTTATGGTATGGATTATTGGTGGAATAATCAGTTTATTTGGAGCACTCTCAGTTGCTGAACTTGGCGCCGCAATGCCTAAAGCAGGCGGGCAATATGTTTACTTAAATAAAGCCTATGGCTCCGTATGGGGTTTTTTGTACGGCTGGTCAGCTGTTGCAGTTATTAACACTGCATCAATAGCTGCGGTTGGCGTTGCGTTCGCTGAATATTTAACATTTTTCTTTTCACTGAGTAACTATGATATAAAAAGTGTCGCTATTGCTTCTATTATTATATTAACAATAATAAATATCGTAGATGTAAAATCTGGTGCTAGATTTCAAAATTGGTTTACGCTTGCTAAAATTGGGTCTATTGCAATGGTGATCATATTGGGTTTGTTTTTAGATGGTGGATCAACAAAAAATTTATCTCCTTTTTTTACGGACCAGTCCTTTTCTTCGCTTATAGGACCTTTAGGCCTTGCGATGGTGGCAGTGCTTTGGACTTTTGATGGTTGGATTTTTATTACTTATGTCGCCGGTGAAGTGAAAAACCCAGGCCGCAATATTCCCTTATCTATAGTCTTTTGTATGATAATTATTGTGACAGTGTATTTGGCTCTTAACTATGTATTGGTATATGCGCTTGGATTTGAAAAAATGATCGGCTCAGAATTAGTAATGTCTGATGCTGCTACAGTATTTTTAGGTGGCTATGGCGGATCTATTGTTACGATCATTATTTTAATTTCATTAATTGGCGCAAATAATGGATTTGTGCTTGCCAGCGCACGCATTAATTATGCTATGGCAGAAGATAATTTATTTTTTAAAAAAGCGGCTATCATTCACCCAAAATATAATTCCCCGGCCAATGCATTAATTATTCAATGCGTATGGGCATGTATCCTTACCTTTACAGGCACTTTTAATCAGTTAATAACCTATATTATTTTTGCTTCATGGATATTTTATGGAATGTCTGCTGGCGCAGTGATAATCCTTAGAAGAAAAAACCCTGAACTTACAAGGCCCTATAAAACACCTTTTTATCCATGGATACCAATTGCTTTTATCTTGTTTGCTATTTTTCTTACCATCAATACAATCATGGAAGCTCCAAGAGATGCAGGAATTGGAACAATTCTAATCGTGGCGGGTCTTCCGTTTTATTATTATTGGAAAAAAAATGCATGATATAAAAAATAAAATCAATAAAGCAATTAATGATAATAAAGATGAGATAATAGCGTTTGTTCAAGAATTAGTCAGAACCCCTAGTCTTGCTAATCATGAGTCTAGTGTGCAGCAAATTATTCATAATAAACTTAATTCCATTGGGCTTAACTCTAAAATTATTCCTGTTATTTTTAGTGAACTTGAACACCATCCTGCATTTAACGATGATGGTTTCTCTCCTGATTCACGAATCAATGTTACCGCAGTATGGAAAGGGAAAAATAATGCCAAGTCGCTTATCTTAAATGGCCATGTTGATGTCGTTCCAATAGGCCCTGAAAAACTATGGGATGATGATCCTTTCTCTGGCAATATTATTGATGGTAAAATCTATGGTAGGGGATCCTGTGATATGAAAGCAGGTTTATCTTCCGGACTTTTTGCAATTTCCATTTTAAAATATTTAGGCTTTGCCCCTGATGGTGATATTATTTTTCAATCAGTAGTTGGTGAAGAATCTGGTGGCTGTGGAACCTTAACAAATATTGTAAAGGGGTATAATGCAGATGCTGCCGTTATACTTGAGCCAACTTCGCTTAAGCTATCTCCAATTCAATCTGGCGCCCTAACATTTAGATTAAAAGTCTCAGGTAAAGCTACCCATGCCTCAATGAGATGGGATGGTATAAGCGCTATTGAGAAATACTCCTTAATCCATCAATCAATCATTAATTTTGAGAAAGAACGCCATGACTCTTTTGATGTTGAATACTATCAATCTAAAGATAGGGTCGCCCCTATAAATATTGGAACAATTGAAGGTGGGCAATGGCATTCTACAGTACCTGAATCCATCATTGCTGAAGGGCGACTTGGAGTTTTTCCTGGCGAATCTAATGCAAAAGCAAGGCAATGCTTTGAAGATCATATAAATAAATTTGCTCAATCAGATAATTGGTTAAAGGACCATCCTCCTGTAATTGAATGGTTTGAAGGGCAATTTGAGTCAGGTCAAACATCATTAGATCATCCATTAATAAAAGAGCTAGGTAAAACATATACTAACGTTTCAAATCAAGATGCCATTATTGAAGGGGTTACCTATGGATCAGACTTGCGCCTGTTTACCAATCATGCTAATATTCCCAGCGTTCTTTTCGGTCCGGGCGATGTAAGGCTGGCACATGCAGCCAATGAAAACATCCCAATTAGTGAAATTTTAATTTCAACCGAAGTAATTGCAAACATGATAGTTAATTGGTGTGGAGGAAATTTTGAATAAAGAATTTGGTTGTCAAGATATGACTAAACCAATAAAGCGCATATTGATAAAACATCCAAATAGCGCATATAAAACCCAAGCAAATATTGATGAGCAAGCTAAAAATTTGAATTATTTTGGCACACCTAATTTTGAGCAATCAATCAATGACTACAATAAATTTCTAAATATACTAAAAAGCTTTAATATTGAAATCCATACCCTACCTGCAGATAACAAAACGAGTCTTGATTCAATCTATACCCATGATCCTTGTTTAATTTCAAATTCTGGGGTGATACTTTGTTCAATGGGAAAACAGTTACGTAAAAGTGAGCCTGAAATGATTGCGAATTATTTTTCTTCAATCGGCATACCTATCGCAGGTGAGATAACACCTCCCGGAAATCTTGAGGGTGGTGACATCGTATGGATAGATGATCGTACCGTTGCTGTGGGTGTAGGCTACCGATCAAACCTAGAAGGTATTAATCAATTAAAATCAATATTAGGCAGTGATGTGGATACGATAATTCCAGTAGACCTACCGCACTGGACAGGCCCCGAAGATTGCCTTCACTTAATGAGTAATGTAAGCCCTATCGATTCTAATCTTTTTTTGGTTTATTCTCGATTGCTACCAGTATCGTTTAGGCAATATCTTCTTGATAGAAAAATTGAACTTATTGAAGTTCCAGATGAGGAATATGATTCTATGGGATGTAACGTTTTGGCTATTGCTCCAAAAAAAGTAATTATGCTTAGTGGCAATTCAATTACTGAACAAAGATTGAAGGATGCGGATGTAGAAGTTCATACTTACGATGGAAGTGAAATTTCAATTAAAGGCGCAGGCGGACCCACATGTTTAACGCGCCCTTTTTATCGAATATAATTTATGTCATACGAAAATAAATTCAACGCAACAACCCAATTGAAGCTATCTCCTTTTTTTGAACGCACTTCTCAACTTAATGAATCGCAAGAATGGAGAAGATGGGCTGGTCATCTTGCTGCCACTAGCTATGAACTAACACATGAAAATGAATATTTTGCTATTCGCACTAAAGCAGCCCTTCTAGATATTACACCTTTAAAAAAATATATTGTTGAAGGAAGAGATGCGCAAAAAGCGCTCGATAATATTGTCACTAGAAATATTGGGATATGCAAAGTCGGGCAAGTTATGTATACAACTTGGTGCGATGAGGATGGCAAAGTTATTGATGATGGAACTGTGCAAAGACTTGCAGAAAACAAGTTTAGAATAACAAGTGCAGAACCAAACCTTGAATGGATTGAATCGAATATTGCAAGAATGGACGTGCAAATAAAAGATGATTCCTATTCTACAGCTGCACTAGCACTGCAGGGTCCAAACTCTAGAGATATCTTGAATGCAGTTTCATCAGAAAGTTTAGATAGTCTAAAATTTTTTTGGATGATGGATACACATTTTGAAGATATCCCGGTGTCAATTTCACGTACTGGATATACAGGAGATTTAGGGTATGAAATTTGGATGAACCCCAACGACGCTTTAGCTGTTTGGGATTTACTTATAGATAAGGGTGCGCCTTTTGGCATAACGCCAACCGGACTACATGCTTTAGATATAGCTAGAGTTGAAGC
>AACY020361929.1_pt1 | contig 18798 bp, 10 predicted proteins | sample 267378 | NCBI WGS metagenome assembly AACY02 (sample SAMN02954345, study PRJNA13694) | marine metagenome | biome: aquatic; feature: ocean; material: water; isolation source: isolated as part of a large dataset composed predominantly from surface... | reverse complement strand
CCGTTGTCATGAGGCGACTGCGATGAGCCTGAGAGGTGGATCGCCTTGTTGCCCGTCCAGTGTTGCCAGATGCGCCATCCCATTGCAGAGCGAGTAGACAATGACTCAGCCAAAAATAGTATTTTCCATTGATTCAGACGGTTGGTGTGAGCAAGCCCGCAAGGTGCCGTCACCGCACTACAACGAGCGGGCCACCCCGAACGATATCTCCCTGCTGGTGGTGCATGGCATCAGCCTGCCGCCTGGCGAGTTTGGCGGTCCCTTCATCGATGATCTTTTCCTTGGGCGGCTCGATCCCGACGCTCACCCCTATTTTGCCGGTATCCATCAGCTGCGAGTCTCGGCACATTGCCTGATCCGGCGCGACGGTGAGCTGGTGCAATATGTGCCGTTTGGTGCCAGAGCCTGGCATGCGGGAGTATCGAGCTGGCAGGGGCGAGAGGCGTGCAACGACTTTTCCATCGGGATCGAGCTGGAAGGGACCGATGAGCAGCCCTACACGGATGCACAATACGAGGTATTGGTCGGGCTCAGTCGAACCTTGTCCAGCCATTACCCCGCCATTACGGCGGATCGCATCGTCGGCCATTGCGACATAGCGCCGGGGCGCAAGACGGATCCGGGTGGCAGTTTCGAATGGCCGCGTTACCGTCAGGCACTCAACTTTAAGTAATTATTCTAAAAATAAGTTTGTGTTTTTAAAACAATGGCTTGCCTTTATGGCAGGCCATTTTTACTGGCTGTTGATTAAATGTTGCCTGTGAGCGATGTCAAAAATATTGGTCTGACCAATTTCTATGAGCTAAATCATAAATCCCTCTCTTTACCCCTTAAGTGGCAAGGTTAATTCTTGATTCAGATCATCTTTTGGGTGGACTTTTCCCATGCCCTCTGCTAATTTTCGCCCCATTCATGAAATTGGTAATACCAATTTAACAAAGCAGCCTCATGCCCTATCTCAAGATTACTCAACCCAAGTTGGCCGACGCCATTGTCGCCGAGCTGGAACAGATGATTCTGGAAGGCAGTTTGCAGCCGGGCCAGAAGTTGCCGCCCGAGCGGGAACTGGCCATCCAGTTTCAGGTGTCGCGCCCCTCGCTGCGCGAAGCCATCCAGCGCCTCGAGGCAAGAGGACTCTTGTATCGTCGTCAGGGCGGCGGCACTTACGTACAAAACGCCTTGAGCAAAGGGATCGCCGATCCGCTGTTCGAGCTGCTCAGCACCCACCCGGAAGCCCAGTATGACCTGCTGGAGTTTCGCCACGCACTGGAAGGCATCTGCGCCTACTATGCTGCGTTACGGGGTACGGACGCCGATTTCGAGCGCATCCGTCAGGTGCAGTCCGCCATCGAGGAGGCCGGTCAGCAAGGCTCGCTGGTCAGCGAATCCGCTGCCGTCACCCAGTTCTATCTGGCGGTGGCCGAGGCGTCCCACAACGTGGTGCTGCTGCATCTGCTGCGGGCCATGGGCCCCATGCTTGAGCAGAACATTTTACGCAATAACGAAATTCTGAATCGCCGTCCGGGAGTGGTCGCCAAGATCCGTCGCCATCGCGCGCATCTGATCGAGGCTATCCTGTCGGGGGCTCCGGAGCGGGCCAGGGCAGCTTGTCATGAGCACCTGGCCTTTATCGAGGACACCTTGTTGGATATGCAGAGGGAAGACAGCCGGATCCAGCGATCCATGCGTCGGATCCGTCAGCAGGAAAACTAATCCCACAAGGCTTTATTGTCGAATGCTTGCGCCCTTCGCCGTGCAATGCCGTGCAATCACAACAAAATAGGAACCAGCCATGTCTGATATCCTGAAGAACGATGTGGACCCGATAGAAACGCTGGAGTGGCTTGCCTCTCTGGAATCCCTGCTGCGTGAAGAGGGTCCCCAACGCGCTCAGTTCATCCTTGAACAGTTGGCCGAGAAAGCCCGCGCAAGCGGTGTGGACGTGGCTGCCAAGGCAAACCGCGATTACATCAACACCATCCCGTCCAGCGAAGAACCGGACTACCCGGGCGACCTGGAGATGGAGCGCCGCATTCGCGCCATCATCCGCTGGAACGCCATGATGATCGTGTTGCGCGCTTCCAAGAAAGACCTGGACCTGGGTGGTCACATGTCTTCCTTCGCTTCTTCCGCGACCATCTACGAAGTCTGCTACAACCACTTCTTCCGCGCTCGCAGCGAGAAGGACGGTGGCGACCTGGTCTACTTCCAGGGTCACATCTCCCCGGGCATCTATGCCCGTGCCTTCGCCGAAGGTCGTCTGACCGAAGAGCAGCTGGACAACTTCCGTCAGGAAGTGGATGGCAAGGGTATCCCTTCCTACCCGCACCCGAAATTGATGCCGGACTTCTGGCAGTTCCCGACCGTCTCCATGGGTCTGGGCCCCATCGCCGCCATCTATCAGGCTCGCTTCCTGAAGTACCTGACCGACCGTGGCATCAAGGATTGCTCCGAGCAGACTGTTTACGCCTTCCTGGGTGACGGCGAGATGGACGAGCCGGAAGCCAAGGGCGCCCTGACCGTTGCCGTGCGTGAAAAGCTCGACAACCTGGTGTTCGTGGTCAACTGCAACCTGCAGCGTCTGGATGGTCCGGTTGTCGGCAACGGCAAGGTCATCAACGAGCTGGAAGGCCTGTTCTCCGGCGCCGGCTGGGATGTCACCAAGGTCATCTGGGGTCGCAAGTGGGATGAGCTGCTGAAGAAAGACACTTCCGGCAAGCTGATCCAGCTGATGAACGAGACCGTGGATGGTGACTACCAGACCATGAAGTCCCGTGATGGCGGCTACGTGCGCGAGCACTTCTTCAACCGTTACCCGGAAACCGCCGCGCTGGTCAAAGACATGACCGACGAGGAGATCTTCGCCCTGAACCGCGGTGGTCATGATCCTCGCAAACTGTTCGCCGCCTTCTCCAAGGCTGCGGCGACCAAGGGCAAGCCGACCGTGATCCTGGCCAAGACCATCAAGGGTTACGGCATGGGTGAAGCGGCCGAAGGCAAGAACATCGCTCACCAGGTCAAGAAGATGGATCTGGGCTCCGTGCGTCACCTGCGCGATCGTTTCAACCTGCCGGTCACCGACGAGCAGCTGGAAACCCTGCCGTACCTGAAGATCGAAGAGGGTACCGAAGAGCACAAGTACCTGCACGCCCGCCGTGCCGCGCTGAAGGGCTATGTACCGACCCGTCTGCGCGAGAGCACCACCAAGCTGGAAATCCCGGCGCTGGATGCTTTCGGTCCGCTGCTGGGTGAACAGGCGCGCGAAATCTCCACCACCATGGCGTTCGTGCGTTCCCTGAACGTGATGCTGAAAGACAAGTCCATCGGCAAGCGCATCGTCCCGATCCTGGCTGACGAAGCCCGTACCTTCGGTATGGAAGGTCTGTTCCGCCAGATCGGTATCTACAGCCCGCACGGTCAGCAGTACACCCCGCAAGACCGCGACATCGTCTCCTACTACAAGGAAGACAAGCAGGGTCAGGTTCTGCAAGACGGCATCAACGAGCTGGGCGCCATGTCCTCCTGGCTGGCTGCTGCGACCTCTTACAGCACCAACGATTGCCCGATGATCCCGTTCTACATCTACTACTCCATGTTCGGCTTCCAGCGGATCGGCGACATGGCGTGGGCAGCCGGTGACCAGCAAGCCCGTGGCTTCCTGCTGGGTGCGACCTCCGGTCGTACTACCCTGAACGGCGAAGGTCTGCAGCACGAAGATGGTCACAGCCACATCCTGGCCAACACCATCCCGAACTGCGTCTCCTACGACCCGTCCTACGCCTATGAAGTAGCGGTGATCGTACAGGATGGTCTGCGTCGCATGTACGGTGAGAAGCCGGAGAACGTCTTCTACTACATCACCACCCTGAACGAGAACTACGCCATGCCGGCCATGCCGGAAGGTGCCGAGGAAGGTATCCGCAAGGGTATCTACAAGCTGGAAACCGTGGCCGGCACCAAGGCCAAGGTACAGCTGCTGGGTTGTGGCTCCATCCTGGGTCACGTGCGCACCGCCGCCCAGATCCTGGCCAGCGAGTACGGCATCGGCTCCGACGTGTTCAGCGTCACCTCCTTCAACGAGCTGGCTCGTGACGGTCAGGACGCGGATCGCTGGAACATGCTGCACCCGAACGCCGATGCTCGCGTACCGTACATCGCTCAGGTACTGGGTTCTGAAGCCACCATCGCCGCGACCGACTACATGAAGTCCTTCGCCGATCAGGTGCGTGCTTTCGTACCGACCGAGAACTACCGCGTGCTGGGTACCGACGGTTACGGCCGTTCCGACAGCCGTGCCAACCTGCGTCGTCACTTCGAAGTGAACGAATTCTACGTGGTGGTCGCTGCCCTGACCGAACTGGCCAAGCGCGGCGAGGTAGACAAGCAGGTTGTGGCCGACGCCATCGCCAAGTACGGCATCGATGCCGACAAGGTCAACCCGCTGTACGCGTAAGAGGATCAAGTGTCGTGCCGGGACTCGTTGCCCGGCACGACCTTGCAAAGGTTAACGCGAGAGACGCGTGACAGCAGTCGGTCACGCGGATGCACGCAAGAGGATAAAGCACAATGTCCAAACAGATTATGGTGCCGGATATCGGCGCCGATGAAGTTGAAGTCACCGAGATCATGGTGGCCGTGGGTGACAAGGTCGAACTCGATCAGTCCATCATCGCGGTAGAAGGCGACAAGGCCTCCATGGAAGTACCGGCCCCGTCCGCCGGTATCGTCAAAGAGATCCTGATCAAGGTGGGTGACAAGGTTGCCACCGGTTCCCAGATCATGATCTTCGAAGCCGAAGGTGCCGCCGCACCTGCGCCGGTTCAGGCCGCTGCACCGGTTGCAGCCGCACCGGCCGCCGCTCCTGCTGCTGCCGCTCGCAAAGACGTGCACGTGCCGGACATCGGTGACGACGAAGTGGATGTGACCGAGATCATGGTTGCCGTGGGCGACATGGTTGAAGCCGACCAGTCCATCATCGCCGTGGAAGGTGACAAGGCCTCCATGGAAGTGCCGGCACCGTTCGCGGGCCGCGTGGTCGAGATCAAGGTTGCCGCTGGCGCCAAGGTCTCTACTGGTTCCCTGGTGATGGTCTTTGAAGTGGCTGGCGCCGCTCCTGCCGTTGCTGCTGCACCGGCCCAGGCTGCCGCTCCCGTGGCTGCTGCCCCGGTTGCCGCCGCTGCCAAAGAGGTCAATGTACCGGATATCGGTGGCGACGAAGTCGAAGTCACCGAGATCATGGTCGCCGTGGGTGACAAGGTTGAAGCCGACCAGTCCCTGATCGCCGTGGAAGGTGACAAGGCCTCCATGGAAGTGCCTGCGCCGTTCGCCGGTGTGGTCAAAGAGATCAAGGTTAAGGCGGGTGACAAGGTCTCCACCGGTTCCCTGATCATGGTATTCGAAGTGGCTGGTGCTGCTCCGGACGCCGCAGCTGCCCCGGTTGCTCAGGCTGCCGCCCCGGTCGCTGCTGCCCCTGTTGCCGCTGCTCCGGCTCCGGTTGCCCAGGCTGCTGCCGCCTCCGACTTCGTTGCCAACGATGCCTACGTACACGCCTCTCCGGCCGTACGCCGTCTGGCTCGTGAGTTCGGCGTCAACCTGGCCAAGGTGAAAGCCTCCGGTCGCAAGGGCCGCATCGTCAAAGAAGACGTGCAGGCCTACGTGAAGGATGCGGTCAAGCGCGCCGAGTCCGCTCCGGCTGCTGGTCAAGGCACTGGCAACGGTAACGGCATGAGTGTGCTGGCGTGGCCGAAGGTTGATTTCAGCAAGTTCGGTGATGTGGAAGAGGTCGATCTGACCCGGATCCAGAAGATCTCCGGTCCAAACCTGCACCGCAACTGGGTCATGATCCCCCATGTCACCCAGTTCGACGAAGCCGATACCACCGAGCTGGAAGTGTTCCGCAAAGAGCAGAATGCGATGCTCGAGAAGCAGAAGGCAGACGTGAAGATCACCCCGCTGGTGTTCATCCTGAAAGCCGCCGCCAAGGCGTTGGAAGCTCACCCGCGCTTCTGCAGCTCCCTGTCCGAAGATGGCAGCAAGCTGATCATGAAGAAGTACATCCATATCGGTGTGGCGGTGGATACCCCCAACGGTCTGGTTGTGCCCGTGGTGCGTGACGTCAACAAGAAGGGCATCATGGAGCTGTCTCGCGATCTGGCCGAGATCTCCAAGAAGGCCCGTGCCGGCAAGCTGACCGCTGCCGACATGCAGGGCGGTTGCTTCACCATCTCCAGCCTGGGTGGCATCGGCGGTACCAGCTTTACCCCGATCGTCAACGCGCCGGAAGTGGCCATCCTCGGCGTCTCCAAGTCCGAGATGAAGCCGAAGTGGAACGGCAAAGAGTTCGCGCCGCGCCTGATGCTGCCGCTGGCCCTGAGCTACGACCACCGCGTCATCGATGGTGCCGATGGAGCTCGCTTCATCACCACCATGAACGGCGTGCTGTCCGACATCCGTCGACTGGTCCTGTAAGTGAGAGGGCGGGCCCAGAGCCTGCCCTTTTTACTTCTCATTTCGTTAACAGGATTGTAAACTTGCCCCGTTTTTTTCACGGCTGCAGCCGCCTCGTTCTGGTTTAAGACTGCGCTGTCCGGGGATATAAGAACGACAAAGAGGTCATGATGAGTAAAGAAATCAAAACCCAGGTCGTAGTACTGGGTGCTGGCCCTGCCGGTTATTCCGCTGCCTTCCGTGCAGCCGATCTGGGTCTGGATACTATTATCGTCGAGCGTTACTCCACCCTGGGTGGCGTCTGCCTGAACGTGGGTTGCATCCCGTCCAAGGCGCTGCTGCACGTCGCCAAAGTCATTGAAGAAGCCAAGGCGCTGGCCGAGCACGGCATCGTCTTCGGTGCCCCGCAGACCGACATCGACAAGATCCGTCTGTGGAAAGAGAAAGTCATCAACCAGCTGACCGGCGGTCTGGCTGGCATGGCCAAGATGCGTAAAGTACAGGTTGTTAACGGCTTCGGTAAATTCACCGGCCCGAATACTCTGGAAGTGGAAGGTGCCGACGGCAAGACCACCGTGACCTTCGACAACGCCATCATCGCTGCCGGTTCCCGTCCGGTGAAGCTGCCGTTCATCCCGCACGATGATCCGCGCGTATGGGACTCTACCGATGCGCTGGAGCTGACTACCGTTCCTGGCAAGTTGCTGGTTATCGGTGGCGGCATCATCGGCCTGGAGATGGGTACCGTGTACTCCTCCCTGGGTTCCGAGATCGACGTGGTGGAATTTGCTGACCAGCTGGTACCGGCTGCCGACAAAGACATCGTCAAGATCTACACCAAGCGCGTGGCCAAGAAGTTCAACATCATGCTGGAGACCAAGGTCACCGCAGTTGAAGCCCGTGAAGACGGCCTGTACGTCTCCTACGAAGGCAAGCACGCCCCGGCCGAGCCGGTGCGTTACGACAACGTGCTGGTTGCCGTAGGTCGTGTGCCGAACGGCAAGATGCTGGATGCCGAGAAGGCCGGCGTTGCCGTGACCGAGCGCGGTTTCATCGAGGTGGACAAGCAGCTGCGCACCAACGTGGCGCACATCCACGCCATCGGTGACATCGTGGGTCAGCCGATGCTGGCTCACAAGGGTGTGCACGAAGGCCACGTGGCTGCCGAAGTCATCGCCGGCAAGAAGCACTACTTCGATCCGAAAGTGATCCCGTCCATCGCCTACACCGAGCCAGAGATGGCCTGGGTTGGTCTGACCGAGAAGGAAGCCAAGCAACAAGGGCTGAACTTCGAAGTGGCCACCTTCCCGTGGGCGGCTTCCGGTCGCGCCATCGCGTCCGACTGCTCCGACGGCATGACCAAGCTGATCTTCGACAAGGAGAGCGGCCGCGTCATCGGTGGTGCCATCGTGGGTACCAACGGTGGTGAACTGCTGGGTGAAATCGGTCTGGCCATTGAGATGGGTGCCGACGCCGAAGACATCGCGCTGACCATCCACGCTCACCCGACTCTGCACGAGTCTGTGGGTTTGGCAGCCGAAGTGTTCGAAGGCTCCATCACCGACCTGCCGAACGCCAAGGCCAAGAAGAAGAAATAATTCTCTTCTCGCTGTCAGCATGAAAAAAGCCGCTCAATCGAGCGGCTTTTTGTTTTTCAGCGTCTGCTGGCGGTTTAGCAGCGCCCTTTCTTGGCCTGCCCTGGCGGACAGAAGGTACCGTAGCCCCCTCGATCCCCATCGCTGACCCGGATCCGGGTATCGTCCACGCTCACGTCGGCGCCGTGCACCCGCACCGGCCCGCTGCTGCAGGCGCTGAGCAGACCGCTCAGCAAGATCATCACTACCAGCTTGCCCATAACTCCTCCTCTCATTTTCCTGATTATGGGGCATTTTCAGAGGCGGGTGGAGGCGGCGCAAAGCCCCTGCGTCACGGCCTGCCGTGGTGGCGACAGAGGGCGCCGCAGCGCCCTCTGGCAAGTCGTGCCAAGGCAGCCAGAGGTTACAGGCGGAAGTGGCCGACCAGCTTGTCCAGCTCGCCGGAGAGCTGCTGCAGACCGCGACTGGCATCGGTCAGCTGGTGGGCAATGTCGGCGGTCTCCATGGTGAGCTGGTTGATGTCCTCCACGTTGCGGTTGAGTTCGCCCACCACGCTCGACTGCTCCTCGGTGGCGGTGGCGACCTGGATGTTCATGTCGTTGATCTGGGTGATGTGGGCGGTGATCTGGCCGAGCGCGCCGTTGGCCTCGTCAGCCTGGGTCACGACGGCGAGGCTCTGGCTGCGGCCCTGGGTCATGGCACTGACGGCGCGGGCACTTTGTTCCTGCAACCGGTTGATCATGCCCTGGATCTCGGCGGTGGAGGCGGCAGAGCGGTTGGCGAGGTTGCGCACCTCGTCGGCCACCACGGCGAAGCCGCGACCCTGCTCACCGGCGCGGGCGGCCTCGATGGCGGCGTTGAGTGCCAGCAGGTTGGTCTGCTCCGAGATGCTGCGGATGGTTTCCAGAATGCTGCCGATGGAGTCGGTCTGGGTCGCCAGCGACTCGATCACCCCGGCGACCTGTGCAATCTCGTCGGAGAGACCGACGATGCCGTGGCGCGCCTGGGCGACCACGCCGGCCCCTGCATCCGCCTGCTCATTGGCCTGTCTCGCCACTTCTGCGGCGAGGGAGGCGTTGCCGGCGATCTCGGTGACGGTGGCGCCCATCTGGTGGATGGCGGTGGCCACCTGCACGGTGCGGTCGCGTTGGGCGGTACAGTTCTGCTGGGTCAGCTGGGCCTTGGCGGCCACCTCGTCGGCCGTGGCGGCCAGCTGGTGGGAGTTGCGGGCCACCTGCTCGATGGCGCTATGGATCTTGCTGACGAAGTGATTGAAGCTCACCGTGATCTCCGCCAGCTCGTCATTGCCGTTCAGCTGGGCACGGGAACCCAGCGCCAGGTGTTCGGCGGCATAGCCGATGTACTGCTGCAGGAAGCCGACCCGGCGCTTGAGGTTCATCAGGATGAGTACTGAGACCAGCAGCGAGATGAGGATGGCGCCGGTGATGATGCTGATCATCTGCAGCCGCCCGCTGGCATAGCTCTGTTCACCGAGCTGATGGCGCTGCTGGGCCTGCTGGATCAGGCCGTCGAGCAGGGCGTTGGCATCCTTGCGCATGGCGCCGTAGGTGACGGTATAGCGATCCCGATAGATGCCCCTTGCCGCTTCCATGTCGCCCTGTTCCAGCGCCTGCAACATGGGCGCCAGCTCGTTGCTCGCCATCCCTTCGAACTGGCTGAGCAGCTGCTGGGCATTGGCTTTGGCGGCGGGGTCGGTCTGGGCGGTAACGGCCTGTTGCATGGCCTGACGCATCTCGGGAATGTCCTCCTCCCGGCTCTCCTTGACCCGGGTGATCACCCCCTTCGCATCCTTGAGGGAGGTATCCTGCAGCAGCATCATGTCGATGCCGACCCGCATGCGGGGAATGCGTGAGACCACCTCCGCCATGGCGCGCATGGGGGTGGCGGTGTTCTGGTAAAGCTCGGTGGATTGTTGCTGGATGGTGCCCATGCTCTTGAGGCTGGCACCGCCCACCAGCAGCAGGGCGAGACAGGGCACGGTGACAGCCAGGATCAGCTGCAATTTGAGCGTCAGTTTACCTTCTAGCATGGGTTTTCCTCGCTGATCATGACGATGTGAATTATCAGAGTATAAATCGACGGATTTGGCGCCAACTTGAGTTTTTGTTAACAAACGGCCAACAAAAAAGGGGCGCCATAGCGCCCCTTATGATGTCAGAAGTCTTAGAGCCGGAAGTTGCCGACCAGCTTGTCCAGTTCGCCGGAGAGGTGCTGCAGACTGCGGCTCGACTCGGTCAGCTGGTGGGCGATGTCGGCGGTCTCCATGGTGAGCTGGTTGATGTCCTCCACGTTGCGGTTGATCTCGCCCACCACGCTGGACTGCTCCTCGGTGGCGGTGGCGACCTGGATGTTCATGTCGCTGATCTGGGTGATGTGGGCGGTGATCTGGCCGAGGGCGCCGTTGGCCTCGTCAGCCTGGGTCACCACTTCCAGACTCTGGTTGCGGCCCTGGGCCATGGCGCTGACGGCGCGGGCGCTCTGCTCCTGCAGCCGGTTGATCATGCCCTGGATCTCGGCGGTGGAGGCGGCAGAGCGGCTGGCGAGGTTGCGCACCTCGTCGGCCACCACCGCGAAGCCGCGGCCTTGCTCCCCGGCGCGGGCAGCCTCGATGGCGGCGTTGAGCGCCAGCAGGTTGGTCTGCTCCGAGATGCTGCGGATGGTGTCGAGGATGCTGCCGATGGAGTCGGTCTGGCTGGCCAGCGACTCGATCACCCCGGCCACCTGCTCAATCTCGCCGGAGAGGCCGACGATGCCGTGACGGGCCTGGGCTACCACCAGGGCGCCGGCGTCGGCCTGTTCGTTGGCCTGCTTGGCCACATCGGCCGCCAGCGAGGCATTGCCGGCGATTTCACTCACGGTGGCGCCCATCTCGTGGATGGCGGTGGCTACCTGCACGGTACGATCGCGCTGGGCGGTACAGTTGTGCTGGGTCAGCTGGGCCTTGGCGGCCACTTCGTTGGCGGTGGCGGCGAGCTGGCGGGAGTTGCTCGCCACCTGCTCGATGGAGCCGTGGATCTTGGCGACGAAGTTGTTGAAGCCGGTGGCCACCTGGGCCAGTTCATCCCGCCCCTCCACCTTGAGACGCTGGGTCAGATCGCCGTCACCGCTGCCGAGTTCGCGGAACAGGCGGGCCAGCTGGTTGAGCGGGCGGCTGACCGAGCCGGCCAGCAGCATGCCGAGCAGCCCCATGCCGGCGGCGATGGCCAGGCTCACCAGCAGGATATGCAGGCGGGCCCGGTCCAGCTCGGCATAGATCTCCGCTTCCGGCACCTGAGCCACCAGATACCAGTCGAGCAGCGGGATATAGCTGCTGGCCAGCACCACCGGCTGACCGTCGATCTCGGCGTGGGTGGCGGCAAAGGGCTGCTTGTTCAGCAGGTTGCCGCTGCCGCTTGCCAGCTGGGTCAGGCTGTCACGGTCGATGCGGCTGGCGTCTGGGTGCAGTTTCACCTTGCCGCTGCCGTCGGTCATGAACACGAAGCCGCTGTCGCCGATGCGGAAGTTGGCGAGCATGCTGACCATGCTGTCGAGGGACTTGGCGAGGCCGGCGAGGCCGCGGCCATTGAGCTGCTGGAAGTTGACGAACAGCTTCACCTCGCCGTTGCTCTCGCGAAAGATGCTGAGCATCAGGTCTTGCTGGCTCTTGGTGTAGCCGTAGAACCAGGCATCCTGCTCCGGGGTGAGGTTGCGCAGGAAGCCATCCTGGTTGTAGTAGGCAGCGCTCTGGCGATCGGCGAAAGAGGCGGTGACCAGCCCGTACTGGGCTGCCATGTCCTTGAGCTGGTCGATCAGGATCGACTCCTGCTCCTTGGGCATGCCGCGGGCCACCCAGTCCAGCACGAAGCGATCGTTGGCCAGCTGTCTGGCGGCGCCGGCGACCGAGGTGAGATCCTTCTCGATCTCCTTGCCGATGCGCTGGGTCAGGTTGGGCAGCTCCTGCTCGAACATACGGCTTTCGATCAGCTGCTGCGCCGAGCGCTGGCTGAAGTAGCCTACCAGCAGGCAGGAGAGCACCACGGCCAGGGTGACCGTGGCCAGGATTTTCTGTTTGAGTGTCAGGCTTGCAAGCATAGGAGTGACTCGGGTGTGTGAACACGGGATTGAGGACATATTAGCGGCAGCCCGGCGTCACCCTTGATAGGCCGACCCACTTTATTGACGGATTACGTTTGCGCTCACATCGCCGCATGGGCGGCCAGCGTCGCAATGCGTGCCGATATCCCCTGCGAACTGTTGCGGTTCGCCGGCCGCCCCTTATAGTAGGCTTCACTGCCTAGCTGGCTCGCCCTGGATTCAATGGAAAATCATATGCGCATCTTTCATCGAGGATGGAACCCCCTGTTCCTGATATTGCTGGCCTGTCTGCCGCTGATGGCAGCGGCCCAGTCCGAGCGGCCCAAAATTGCCCTGGTGCTCAGCGGCGGCGGCGCCAAGGGGGCGGCCCACATCGGCATCCTCAAGGTGCTGGAAGAGAAGCGCATCCCGGTCGACATCATAGTGGGCACCAGCATGGGCTCCTACGTGGCGGGCATGTACGCCATGGGGCTCAGCGCCGAAGAGGTGGAGCGCACCACCCTGGCCATCGACTGGAACAAGGGCTATCAGGACAAGGTGGGGCGTGACGAGCTCTCCCTGCGCAAGAAGCAGCAGAGCGAGCAGTATCAGCTGCGTACCGACATCGGCGTCAATGGCGACTCGGTCCAGTTCCCCGACGGTTTCTTCCAGGGCCAGTCCATGGCCAGCCTGCTGCGCCACGCCACCTCCAACCTGCCGGTGCAGAAGAGCTTCGACGATCTGCCCATTCCCTACCGCGCCATGGCCACCGACATGGAGACGGTGACCCCCTTCGTGCTGGACCACGGCAGCCTCGCCAAGGCGATGCAGGCGTCCATGTCCATTCCCGGCGCCCTCAAGCCGGTGGAGTGGGAGGGTCACATCCTGGCTGATGGCGGTACCGTCAACAACATGCCGGTGGACGTGGCCAAGGCGATGGGGGCCGACGTGGTGATCGCGGTGGACATCAGCGCCAAGCTGCGCACCCGCGAGTCCTTGAAGTCGGGGCTGGCCATGATCGATCAGCTCACCACCTACATGACCCAGGTCGGCACCGAGAAACAGAAGGCGCTGATGGGGCCCAGAGACGTATTGCTGACGCCTGAGTTCGGCAACATGGGTATCGCCGACTTCGCCCTGATGCCGGAGGGGATCAAGCTCGGGGAGCAGGTGGCCAACCGTGCCTCGGCCCAGCTGGATGCGCTCTCTCTGTCGCCCGCCGCCTATACCGCCTATCGCAACCAGAAGCTGAGCCGGCGCGCCGAGCGCAGCGGCCAGCCCGCCTATTACATCGACAAGGTGGAGATCATCAACAAGTCCCGTCTCTCCGACGAGACGGTGCGCGCCATGCTGAAAGTGCGGCCCGACAAGATCCAGACCAACGAGAGCCTGGAGGCGGGCATTCGCCGGCTCTATGCGCTGGAGTCGTTCGATCGCATCACCTACGAGGTGGAGGAGCGGGGCGGCGAGAACGTGCTGGTGGTCAACGCCAGCGAGAAGAACTGGGGGCCGGGCTACCTCAACTTCCAGTTCGGCTTCTCCGATGACTTCGAGAGCAGCTCCAACTACAACGTGGGTATGTCCTACACCCTCACCAACGTCAACGACTGGGGGGCCGAGTGGCTGACCGAGGCATCGCTCGGTACCGCCAAGCACTTCAAGACCGACTTCTACACCCCGCTGGAACCCTCCCAGACCTTTTTCGGCGAGGCGAGCCTGGCCTACGACAAGACCCAGCGTCGTATCTTTATCCCCGAGGAGACGCGGGCGGCGGATGAGGTGAGCTATGTCGACGCCGAGTACAACTTCACCAACGTCGATCTGGCGGTGGGCTGGAATCGCCAGCCCTGGAGCCGCCTCTCGCTCGGGCTGGAAGGGAAGGTGGGCGACATCGACGTGCGCAACGTAGCGAATGCCAAGGTGGATGCCTCCTCCTGGGGCCCCTATGTCCGCTTCGAGCACGACACCCTCGACAGCCGCTACTTCCCCTATCAGGGCGCCTACTGGGACATCAAGGGGGGATATTCCTCCGTCCGGCTGGATGACAACGACACGATCAATGACCGTTATGAGGGGGTCAACTATCACCTGGCGATGGTCAAGCCCTGGTCCTGGGACAGGCACAGCCTCAACCTGCTGCTGGAGGGCGGGGGCTCTACCTCCCAGGAAGAGCTGCCGCTGTTCGTGCAGGATCTGGGCGGGTTGTTCCGCATGTCGGGCTTCCAGCGTTATCAGCTGAGCGGCCGTTACAGCCTGTTTGGCGGGCTGCGCTACATCTACCGGGTGGCGGACAACGACTTCGGCGCGTTGCGGGCGCCGCTCTATCTGGGCGGCTCCCTCGAGCAGGGCGGGGTGTGGGACAAGGGTGAAGACATCAGCATGGAGAGCTCCTTCACCGCCGGCTCCGTCTACGTGGGGGTGGAGAGCTTCCTCGGCCCCATCTTCCTCGGCTACGGTATGGCGGAGGGGGGTAACGACATGTTCTATCTGCAATTGGGCAGCACATTCGAATAACGGCCAAATGATGCCTTTTTGTTAACTTATTTCTGGTGTGCCATTTATCTGTTTGTAAAACACCAGCAACTTTAGATGGTTATGTTGTTTTGATGAATATCTGTACAGGCTTTGGATTTTAATTAGTCGTTAAAACTTATATAGTGGGGGGCACCCTACGGGTGTCCCGCAAGGACGATCGCCGCGAGCGTGGGCGAACCCCAAAAAAAGACCAAAGAGGAATTAGTCGTGCTTGAAACATACCGTAAACACGTCGCAGAACGTGCCGCCGAAGGCGTGGTTGCCAAACCTCTGGACGCAGAGCAGGTCGCCGCCCTGGTTGAGCTGCTGAAAAACCCGCCCGCCGGCGAACAAGACTTTCTGAAAGAGCTGTTGTCCTCCCGTATTCCCCCTGGTGTTGATGAAGCGGCCTATGTCAAAGCCGGCTTCCTCACCGCCGTCGCCAAGGGCGAAGCCCACTCTCCCATCCTGAGCGCTGCCGAAGCCGTCGAGCTGCTGGGCACCATGCAGGGTGGTTACAACATTCAGCCGCTGATCGACCTGCTGGACCACGCGACCCTGGCCCCTCTTGCCGCCAAGGGCCTCTCCCACACCCTGCTGATGTTCGACTCCTTCCACGACGTGGAAGAGAAGGCCAAGGCGGGCAATGCCCACGCCAAGCAGGTGATGCAATCCTGGGCCGACGCCGAGTGGTTCCTCTCCCGCCCCGAGCTGGCCGAGAAGATCACCGTCACCGTGTTCAAGGTGACCGGCGAAACCAACACCGACGATCTGTCGCCGGCGCCGGACGCCTGGTCCCGCCCGGACATTCCGCTGCACGCGCTGGCCATGCTGAAGAACGCCCGTCCCGGCATCACCCCGGACAAGGATGGCGTCATCGGCCCGATCAAGACCATCGATGCCCTGAAAGAGAAAGGTTTCCCGCTGGCTTACGTGGGTGACGTGGTGGGTACCGGTTCTTCCCGTAAATCCGCCACCAACTCGGTGCTCTGGTTCATGGGCGACGACATTCCGCACGTGCCGAACAAGCGCGCCGGCGGTGTCTGCCTCGGTGGCAAGATTGCCCCGATCTTCTTCAACACCATGGAAGATGCCGGCGCTCTGCCCATCGAAGTGGACGTCTCCAAACTGGAGATGGGCGATGTCATCGACATCTACCCGTTTGCCGGCAAGATCTGCAAGCACGGCACCGAGCAGGTGCTGGCGCAGTTTGAACTGAAAACCGACGTGCTGATCGACGAAGTGCGCGCCGGTGGCCGCATCCCGCTGATCATCGGCCGTGGCCTGACCGACAAGGCCCGCGAAGCGCTGGGTCTGCCGTTCTCCACCGTGTTCCGTCGTCCGCAGCCGGTGGCCGATACCGGCAAGGGCTTCACCCTGGCCCAGAAGATGGTGGGCAAGGCGTGCGGCGTGCAGGGCATTCGCCCCGGCACCTACTGCGAGCCCAAGATGACCACGGTCGGCTCCCAGGACACCACGGGCCCGATGACCCGCGACGAGCTGAAAGACCTGGCCTGCCTCGGTTTCTCTGCCGATCTGACTATGCAGTCCTTCTGCCACACCGCGGCCTATCCCAAGCCCATCGACGTACAGACCCACCACACCCTGCCGGACTTCATCATGAACCGCGGCGGTGTCTCTCTGCGTCCGGGTGACGGCGTCATCCACTCCTGGCTGAACCGCATGCTGCTGCCGGATACCGTGGGTACCGGTGGTGACTCCCACACCCGTTTCCCCATCGGCATCTCCTTCCCGGCGGGTTCCGGTCTGGTGGCCTTCGCCGCCGCCACCGGCGTGATGCCGCTGGACATGCCGGAATCCGTGCTGGTGCGCTTCAAGGGCGAGCTGCAGCCGGGCATCACCCTGCGTGACCTGGTCCATGCCATCCCCTACGCCGCCATCCAGAAAGGGCTGCTGACCGTCGAGAAAGCGGGCAAGAAGAACATCTTCTCCGGCCGCATCCTCGAGATCGAAGGTCTGCCGACCCTGAAGGTGGAGCAGGCGTTCGAGCTGGCGGATGCCAGCGCCGAGCGTTCCGCTGCCGGTTGCACCATCAAGCTGGATAAAGAGCCGATTATCGAGTATCTGAAGTCCAACATCGTGATGCTGAAGTGGATGCTGTCCGAAGGCTACGGCGACGTGCGCACCATCACCCGCCGCATCAAGGGGATGGAAGAGTGGCTGGCCAACCCGGTGCTGATGGAAGCGGACAAGGATGCCGAGTACGCCGAAATCATCGAGATCGATCTGGCCACCATCAAGGAGCCGATCCTGTGCGCGCCGAACGATCCGGACGATGCCCGTCTGCTGAGCGACGTGGCTGGTGACAAAATCGATGAGGTGTTCATCGGTTCCTGCATGACCAACATCGGCCACTTCCGCGCTGCCGGCAAACTGCTCGAGAAGTATCAGGGCGAGCTGCCGACCCGCATGTGGATCGCGCCGCCCACCAAGATGGACAAGGATCAGCTGACCGAAGAGGGCTACTACGGCATCTTCGGCCGGGTCGGTGCCCGCATCGAGATCCCGGGCTGCTCCCTCTGCATGGGCAACCAAGCGCGGGTAGCGGAAGGGGCCTCCGTGGTCTCCACCTCCACCCGCAATTTCCCGAACCGTCTGGGCAAGGGTGCCAACGTCTATCTGGCCTCTGCGGAGCTGGCTGCGGTTGCCGCCATCATCGGCAAGATCCCGACCGTGGCCGAGTACCTGCAGTACGCCAAGACCCTGGACGCCACTGCGGCCGACACCTATCGCTACCTCAACTTCAACGAGATCGCCTCCTACACCAAGAAGGCCGATGCGGTGATCCTGCAGCAAGCGGTATAAGGGTCGGTGCCGCCATGGCGCTCCCGTGCTGATGCAAAGCCCCGGCCCGTGCCGGGGCTTTTGTTTGCATTCTCATCAGCTGTTGCTCGTTTTTTGCTCTCATTAGGGCCCAATTCAGCATCGGCTGTTAAGGTGGGCGGCCATGTTTGCTGTCTGGTCCCGCTATGTCGATGTCACTGCCCAACCTGGATTTCTCCCGTCCCTGGCTGCGTCTGGGGTGTACCCTGCTGCTGTTCACGCTGCCCCTCGCACTCGGGTTGTGGATGCTCTACAACGGTCATCTGCAGATGCTGGATCGTCAGTCAGAGCGCTCGGCCCGGCAGGCGGTCACCCTGATGGAGACCATGCTGGCCCACGCCGAGAGCGCCAATCGTACCTTGCTGCCCTTCGTCGAACAGCCGTGCGAACAGGCCCTGTTCACCCTGCGTCAGCAGGTGGCGCTGGTGCCCTTCGTGCGTACCGTCAACCTGGTGGGGGAGCAGGGGATCTACTGCAACTCGCTGTTTGGCGCCATCCAGTGGCCGGATCGGGCCGAGAGTTACAGCGACGGGCGGCTGCGGCTGCTGGCGGGCAATCAGGTGCGGGCCGATCATCCCCTGCTGGTGCTGCGTGACAGCGAGGGCAGGGGGGCCGCCTTCAGTACCATAGACGGCGATTACCTGCGCTTCATGCTGGTGCTGAGCGGGCGGCCCTGTACCTTGCTGCTGCACGTAGGCAAGCAGTGGCTGGATGAGCGGGGCGTGCTGAGTGAAGGGGGTCAGCCGTTGCCAACCCTGGCCAGCCATGAAGTCCGTTCCGACCGTTACCCGCTCTCGATTTATGCCGGACACGAGATCCCCTCGCTCTGGTCCTCCCTGTGGCAGGCCCGGCAGTGGGCCATTATGGTGCTGTTTGGGCTCTGCTTCGGCTTTGCCCTGCTCATCTGGTGGTTGCTGGGACGGCCCCGCTCTCCCGTGGTGGAGCTGGCTCGCGCCCTGCGCAATCGGGAGTTTGTGCCCTATTTGCAACCGCTGGTGGCGGCGGGGAGCGAGCGGGTGATGGGGGCCGAGGTGTTGATGCGCTGGCAGCACCCGACGGCTGGGCTGATCCGCCCCGATCTCTTTATTCCCCAGGCGGAGGCGAGCGGTCTGATCGTGCCGATGACCAGCCTGCTGATGGAGGAGGTGGCCCGCGAGCTGAGCATGGAGCGCGACCTGGTGCCCGACGGGTTTCACATCAGCTTCAACATCAGTGCCGCCCACTGCTGCGACATGGCGCTGCTTGCCGAGTGCCGGCGCTTCCTCGATCACTTCGCGCCCGGCCAGGTGGTACTGGTGCTGGAGCTGACCGAGCGGGAGCTGCT
>AACY020293224.1_pt1 | contig 18798 bp, 17 predicted proteins | sample 267378 | NCBI WGS metagenome assembly AACY02 (sample SAMN02954345, study PRJNA13694) | marine metagenome | biome: aquatic; feature: ocean; material: water; isolation source: isolated as part of a large dataset composed predominantly from surface... | reverse complement strand
AACCCGAGCGACGCCGCGAGCCTGATCCTGCTGCGGCGCGGCGACGGCCCGCCGCGCGTGCTCATGGGGCAGCGCGGCGGCGGCGCCCGCTTCATGCCGTCGAAGTTCGTGTTTCCGGGCGGCGCGCTCGACGCCGGCGACGCCGCGGTTCCGCGCGCCGGGACGCTCGCGCCGCGCTGCGCGGCGCGGCTCGCGCAGGAGGCCGACGGCGATGCGGGGCGCGCGCTCGCCTGCGCGGCGATTCGCGAGACCTTCGAGGAGACCGGGCTCGCCCTCGGGCGGCCCGACCCCGGGGCGGCCGAGGCGGCCGGGACCGCCCCCGCCCCCGCCCCCTGGCGGCCCTTCCTCGCGCGCGGGCTCGCGCCGCGGCTCGACGCGCTGCGCTTCGTGTTCCGCGCGGTGACGCCGCCGACGCGCCCGGTCCGCTTCGACGCGCGGTTCTTCCTGGCCGACGCGGAGGCGCTGACGGGCGATCCGGACGATTTCTCGGGCGCCGAGGACGAGCTGTCGCGGCTCGGCTGGCTCACCCTGGCGGAGGCCCGCGCGCTCGACCTGCCCTTCATCACGACGGTGGTGCTGGGCGAGATCGAGGCCCGGCTCGACGACCCCGACGACGCGCGGCCCGCGCCCTTCTTCCGGCACGAGGGCGGCCGGTCGCGGATCGAGGCGCTGGCGTGACGCAGGCGCTGCCGCCGCTCGGCGGCGCGCCGGCCGCGGGCGGGCAGCGGGGCGTGCTCGCGGCCATCGCGGCGATCGCGATCTTCGGCATCGCGACGGGGATGACGCATCCGCTCTTCGCGCTGCGGCTGGAGGCCGAGGGCTACGCCTCTGGCATGATCGGACTGAACGCGGCGATGGTCGCGGTCGCCTCGCTGACGCTCGCGCCCTTCATGCCGCCGCTGATCCGCCTGCTCGGGCTGCCGCCGTTCCTCGCGATCGGCGCGGTGCTCGCGGCGGGGGCGCTGCTCGCCTTTCCCTTCTTCGAGGGCTACTGGAGCTGGCTCGGGCTCCGCTACGTCCTCGGCGCGGCGGCGACGGCGCTCTTCGTCGGCTCCGAGGCCTGGATCGTGGCGGGGGCCGAGCCCTCGGCGCGCGGCCGAATCGTGGGGCTCTACGCGACGGTGCTCTCGATCGGCTTCGCGGCGGGGCCGCTGATCGTCACCGGCGTCGGCGTGGACGGGCCGGCGCCCTTCGTCGTCTGCGCCGCGATCTCGCTCTCGGCGCTCTTTCCCATCGTCTCGGCCTGGCGCGAGGCGCCCCCGAGCGACCCCGACGAAGCCAGCGACACGCCGACGCTCCGCTTCTTCGTGACGGCGCCGACGGTGTTCTGGGCGGTCGCGCTGTTCGGGGCCATCGAGTTCGGCGTGATGGGGCTGCTGCCGGTGTGGGGGGTGCGCACGGGGCTCGACCCGGACGCGGCGAGCGTGCTGGTGACGGCGCTCGTCCTCGGCAACGTCGTCTTCCAGATCCCCCTCGGCGCGCTGGCCGACGTCGCGAACCGGCGCGCGCTGCTGATCTTCTGCGCGGTGGTCTCCGTCGTCGCGGCGGTGGCGCTGCCGCTGCTCGCGGGGGGCGGCTGGAGGCTGTGGCTGATGCTCTTCGTCTGGGGCGGGCTGGCGGCCGGGCTCTACACGGTCGCGCTGATCGAGCTCGGGGCGCGGTATCGCGGCGCCACTCTGGTCGCCGCCAACGCGGCGGTGGTGAGCGCCTACGGCGTCGGCGCGCTCGTCGGCCCGCTGTTCTCGGGCGCGGCGATGGACGTGATCGACCCGCATGGCGTGGCCGTCGCGCTCGGGATCATGGCGCTCGCCTATCTCGCGCTCGCGGTCCGGCGGGCCGTCGGGGCGCGGGACCGGACCCCCTGACCGGACCGCGCCGCGGAGGCCGGCGACGGTCCGCGGCGCCCGCGATGCGAGGGCGCCTCGCGCGCCGGCGCGGGATGGTCTAGAACGCGCGGAATCCGAGGTTCGGGAGCGCGCCGCCATGGCCGACGACATGCTCAACTCCTATCGCACGGGCCCCGACGAGCGGGGCCGCTTCGGCGATTTCGGCGGCCGTTTCGTCGCCGAGACGCTGATGCCGCTGATCCTCGAGCTCGAGCAGGAATACGCCCGCGCCAAGGACGAGCCGGCCTTTTGGGCGGAGATGGAGGACCTCTGGACCCACTATGTGGGCCGGCCCTCGCCCCTCTACTACGCCCCGCGCCTCACCGAGGAGCTCGGCGGCGCGAAGATCTACCTCAAGCGCGATGAGCTGAACCACACCGGCGCGCACAAGATCAACAACGTCCTCGGCCAGATCCTGCTCGCGCGGCGCATGGGCAAGAAGCGCATCATCGCCGAGACCGGCGCCGGCCAGCACGGCGTCGCGACCGCGACCGTCTGCGCGAAGTTCGGCCTCGACTGCGTGGTCTTCATGGGCGCGACCGACGTCGAGCGCCAGAAGCCCAACGTCTTCCGCATGAAGCTGCTCGGCGCGCAGGTCGTGCCGGTCACCTCGGGCCGCGCCACGCTGAAGGACGCGATGAACGAGGCGCTGCGCGACTGGGTGACCAACGTCGCCGACACCTTCTACTGCATCGGCACCGTGGCGGGGCCGCATCCCTATCCGGCGATGGTGCGCGACTTCCAGTCGGTGATCGGACGCGAGGCGCGCGCGCAGATCCTCGAGCGCGAGGGCCGGCTGCCGGACGCGCTCCTCGCCTGCGTCGGCGGCGGCTCGAACGCCATGGGCCTGTTCCACCCCTTCCTCGACGACCGCTCGGTGCGGGTGATCGGGGTCGAGGCCGGCGGGCACGGCGTCGACGACCGCATGGAGCACGCGGCCTCGCTCACCGGCGGTCGGCCGGGCGTGCTGCACGGCAACCGCACCTACCTGCTCCAGGACGAGGACGGCCAGATCCTCGAGGGCCACTCGATCTCGGCGGGCCTCGACTATCCCGGCATCGGCCCGGAGCACAGCTGGTTGCGCGACATCGGCCGGGTCGAGTATGTGAGCGCGACCGACGACGAGGCGCTGGACGCGTTCCAGCTTCTCTGCCGGACGGAAGGGATCATCCCCGCGCTCGAACCGTCCCACGCGCTCGCCTATCTGCGAAAGCTTGCGCCGACGATGTCCCGCGACGAGATCGTGATCCTCAACATGTGCGGCCGCGGCGACAAGGACATCTTCACGGTGGCCGAGGCGCTCGGGCGCGAGATCTGAACTGGAGAGCCCTCGTGGCCGACTTCGAACCGGGCGACATCGTCGTCCTCAAATCCGGCTCCATGCGGATGCTCGTCGAGAGCATCGACGGCGAGACCGTCTCGGTGCTCTGGGCCAATGACGGCGGCATCGGGCGAGAGACCGTGCCGGTCTTCGCGCTCAACAAGTGGGAATACCGCGAGCCGCGCGAGCCCCGCCCCGAGGGCGGCGACCGCCGCCCCGCCGGCGGCGCTAAGCCCTATGGCGGCGACCGCAAGGGCGGGGGGAAGCCCTATGGCGACAAGGGCGGCCCCAAGTCCTTCGGCGGCAAGGACGACCGCGGCCCGAAGCCGAAGACGGGCATGGACGGCAAGCCGCGCCAGAAGACCCATTTCCGCAAGGACGACTGAGCCGCGCCCAGCCGCGGCCGAGGGAGGACGGCCATGACCTTCGCCCGAACCCTGACCCTGACGCTCGCTCTCGCCGTCGCGGCCCCGCTCGGCGCGGCGGCGGCGCCCGACCATTGCCCGCCCGGCCACGCGAAGAAGGGCTGGTGCGTCCCCGGCGAGGGCCGCGTCCTGCCGCGCGAGGCGATGGGACCGGCCTGGCGCGACTGGCGCCGCCACGACCTGCCCGCGCCCGGACGGGGCGAATCCTACCGCCTCGTCTCCGGCGAGCTGCTTCTGGTGCTCGACGCCACGCGCGAGGTGCTTGAGGCCGTCGGCGCCGTCGAGCGTGTTCTCCGCTAGAGCCGCAAGGAGCGACCATCCCATGCCGGCCAGCCGGATCGAAGCCCGCTTCGCCAAGCTGCGCGCCGAGAAGCGCGCCGCTTTCGTCACCTACGTCATGGCCGGCGATCCCGACCACGAGACCGCCGTCGAGATCGTCCGCGGCCTGCCGGCCGCCGGCGTCGACGTGATCGAGCTCGGCCTGCCCTTCACCGATCCCATGGCCGACGGCCCGGTGGTGCAGGCGGCGGGGCAGCGGGCGCTCGCGGGCGGCGCGACGCTCGACTCGACGCTCGCGACCGCCCGCGCGCTCCGCGAGACGGACGACGAGACGCCCATCGTGCTCATGGGCTACTACAACCCGATCTACAGCCGCGGCGTCGCCCGTTTCCTCGACGAGGCGAAGGCGGCGGGCATCGACGGCCTGATCGTGGTGGACCTGCCGCCCGAGGAGGACGCCGAGCTCTGCGTGCCCGCGCGCGCGGCGGGGCTGCACTTCATCCGGCTCGCGACGCCCACCACCGACGACCGGCGCCTCCCGGCGGTGCTCGCGAACACCAGCGGCTTCGTCTATTTCGTCTCGGTCACCGGCGTCACCGGCGCGGCCTCGGCCAGCGCGGCGCAGGTCGGGCCGCACGTGGCGCGGATCAAGGCGAAGACCGACCTGCCGGTCTGCGTCGGCTTCGGCGTGAAGACGCCCGAATCGGCGGCCGAGATCGCGCAGGTCGCCGACGGCGTGGTCGTCGGCTCGGCCATCGTGCAGCGCATCGCCGACGGCGCGGCGCCCGACGAGGTGCTCGCCTTCGTGCGCAGTCTCGCGGAGGGCGTCCATGGCGGATGAGGCCGATCCGGCGCCGGAGGGCTCCGGCTACGGGATGAACTGGCTGTCGGACTATGTCCGGCCCAAGATCACCTCGCTGTTCGGCCGGCGCGAGATGCCGGAGAACCTCTGGCGCAAATGCGACAGCTGCGGCGCGATGATCTTTCACCGCGAGCTGAAGGACAATCTCTGCGTCTGCCCGTCCTGCGACCATCACATGGCGATCGGGCCGCGCGCCCGCTTCGACGCGCTGTTCGACGCCCGCGCCTGGATCGAGATCCCGCTGCCGGAAGCGCCGGCCGACCCGCTCAAGTTCCGCGACCAGAAGCGCTACCCCGACCGCCTGCGCGACGCCCGCGCCAAGACCGGCGAGAACGAGGCGATGCTGGTCGCGCGCGGCGAGATCGGCGGGCTGCACGCCGTCGCCGCCTGCCAGAACTTCGCCTTCATGGCCGGCAGCATGGGCGTCGCCGTGGGCGAGGCGCTGCTGACGGCGGCCGAGACCGCGACCAGCGTGAACGCGCCCCTCGTCGTGTTCTGCGCCGCCGGGGGCGCGCGGATGCAGGAGGGCATCCTGTCGCTGATGCAGATGCCGCGCACCACGGTGGCGGTGCAGATGATGCGCGAGGCGCGGCTGCCCTTCGTCACGGTCCTCACCGATCCGACCACGGGCGGCGTCACCGCCTCCTACGCCATGCTCGGCGACGTGCAGATCGCCGAGCCCGGGGCGCTGATCTGCTTTGCCGGTCCCCGCGTGATAGAGCAGACCATCCGCGAGACGCTGCCCGAGGGCTTCCAGCGCTCGGAATACCTGCTCGACCACGGCATGCTCGACATGGTGGTGCACCGCCTGAAGATGCGCGACGAGCTCGCGAAGCTCCTGCGGCTCCTCATGCGCGAGCCGCCGCGGATCCACGGGGACCTGCCGTCGCCGGTCGCGCCGGCCGAGCCCGAACCGCCGCGCGCCGACTGATCTCCGCACGCCCCGCCGCGCGCCGCGGCCCGGGCGCGCGCAGCGAGGTTTTCCCATGACCCAGGACGCCGCCAGCGACGCGATCCTCGCCCGCCTGCTGGAGCTGCACCCGAAGATGATCGACCTGACCCTCGACCGGGTCTGGGCGATCCTCGCCGCGCTCGACCACCCCGAGCGGCGCCTGCCGCCGGTGATCCATGTCGCGGGCACCAACGGCAAGGGCTCGACGGTCGCCATGCTGCGGGCCGGGCTGGAGGGCGCGGGAAAGACCGTCCACGCCTACACCTCGCCCCATCTCGCGCGCTTCCACGAGCGCATCCGTCTCGCGGGGCGGCTGATCGACGAGGCGGCGCTCGCCGCGCTGCTGGAGGAATGCGAGGCGCGCAACGCCGGCCGGCCGATCACCTTCTTCGAGATCACCACCGCCGCCGCGCTGCTCGCCTTCGCGCGGACCCCGGCCGACTGGCTGCTGCTGGAGGTCGGCCTCGGCGGCCGGCTCGACGCGACCAACGTGGTCGAGACGCCGGCCCTCTGCGTCATCACCCCGGTCTCCTTCGACCACCAGCAGTATCTCGGCGAGACGCTGCCCGAGATCGCGGGCGAGAAGGCCGGCATCCTGAAGCCGGGCGTCCCCTGCGTCGTGGGCCCGCAGCGCCCGGAGGCGCTCGCGGTCATCGAGGCGCGGGCGGAGGCGGTGGGCGCGCCGCTGCTGGTCGCGGGGCGCGACTGGCGGGCCTCAGCCGCGGGCGGCCGCCTGCGCTTCGAGGACGACGCCGGCGCGCTCGACCTGCCGCTTCCGGCTCTCCCCGGCGCGCATCAGATCGAGAACGCGGGCGCGGCGCTCGCGGGACTGCGCCGGCTCGGCTTCGGGGAGGGCGCGAGCCTGGCTGCGGTCTCCCGCGCCGAGTGGCCCGCGCGGCTCCAGCGGCTGACGCGCGGGCCGCTGGCGGAGGCCGCCGCGGCGGCGGGCGCGGAGCTCTGGCTCGACGGCGGTCACAACGAATCCGCCGGCGAGGCCGTGGCGGCGCATTTCCGCGGTCTGGCCCCCGCGCCGCTCGCGCTTGTCTGCGGGATGCTGGACACGAAGGACCCGGTCACGTTCCTGCGCTGGTTCCGCGGCCTCGCCGGCGCGGTCGAGACGGCGCCGATCCCGGACTCGCAGTCGGGTCTCCCGCCCGAGGCCCTCGCGGAGGCCGCGCGCGCGGCGGGGCTGCGCGCCGCGCCGCGCGCCTCGGCCGCCGAGGCCGTCGCCGCCGCGGCCGAAGCGGCGGGCGCGGGCGGCCGCGTGCTGATCTGCGGGTCGCTCTATCTCGCCGGCGCGGTGCTCAGGGAGAACGGGTAGAGCGGTTTTCGATCTCACGGAGGCGGAAACACTTGAGCTATGGGAAGAGGGTCGCGCCCGAACCTGAGTAGGCGCGGCTTCGGGTTCCGCGGCGCGCTTTACGCCCGCCAAGACTTCCATCCGCACCGCTGCTTGCGCCGTCGCGATCGCGCCCTCCCGGGGGTAGGGTCGGGCGTGACCCGGCGTAAACGCCGGGCGGGACAGGGAGGCTGAGCGATTTCCTGAGATTGGAAACCGCTCGCGCCTCCTCAGCCCGCGAGCAGCGCCGCGGCGGCGGATTTCGCCTCCTCGGTCACGCTTTCGCCCGCCAGCATCCGGGCGATCTCCTCGGTGCGGCGTTCGGGCGGGAGGGGGGCGACGAGCGTCCGGGTCGCGTCGCCCTCGACGCGCTTCGTGATCCGCCAGTGATGCGCGCCGCGGGCCGCCACCTGCGGCGAGTGGGTGACGACGAGCACCTGCGCCGTCTCGGCGAGGCGGGCGAGCCGGCGGCCGACGGCGTCGGCCGTGGCCCCGCCGACGCCGCGGTCGATCTCGTCGAAGATCATCACCCGCGCCTCGCCGCGCGCCGCGAGCCGCACCTTGAGCGCGAGCAGGAACCGCGACAACTCGCCGCCCGAGGCGATCTTCGAGAGCGGCCCCGCGGGGGCGCCCGGATTGGTCGCGACGGAGAACTCGACGCCGTCGCGCCCCTCGGGCCCCGGCGCGGCGTCGACCACGCGGGTCTCGAAGCGGGCGCGGTCGAGCTTCAGCGGCGGCAGCTCTTCGGCGAGGCCCGCGTCGAGCCGGCCCGCCGCCTCGCGGCGCGCGGCCGTCAGCGCCTTCGCCGCCGCGTCGTAGGCGGCGCGGGCCTCCGCCGCCTCGGCCTCGAGCGCCGCGATCCGCGCGCCGCCGCTCTCGACCGCCGCGAGCCGGTCGCCCAGCTCCGCCGCGAGTTCGGCCAGAGCGTCGGGCTGGACGCGATGCTTGCGGGCGAGCGCGCGGAGCGCGAAGAGCCGCTCCTCCGCCTGCTCCAGATCGCCGTCCTCGAAGCCGAACGCCTCCAGCGCCGACTCGACGCCCGCCTGCGCCTCGCCGAGCGCGTCGAACGCCCGCTCCAGCGCCGAGAGCGCGCCGTCGAGGCCGCCTTCGGCCCCGTCCGCCGCCTGTTCGAGCCGGCGCATCGCTCCGGCGAGCAGGCCCTCGGCGCCCTGCGCCCCGAGCTCCTCGGCGGCGCGCGCGACCTCGCCGCGGATGCGCGCGGCGGCCTGCATGCGCCGCCGCGCGGCGTCGAGCGCCGCGTCCTCGCCCGGCTGCGGGTCGAAGGCCGAGAGCTCTGCGACCGCATGGCGGAGGAAGTCCTCCTCGCGGGCGGCCTCCTCGGCGACGCGCCGCGCCTCGTCGAGGCGACGCTCGGCCTCCGTGGCCCGGGACCACGCGCGCCGGGTCGCCGCGCGCTCTGCCTCGCAGCCGGCGAAGGCGTCGAGCAGCGCGCGGTGGCCGGCGGCGTTCATCAGGCCGCGGTCGTCGTGCTGGCCGTGGATCTCGATCAGGACGTCGCCGAGCGACGCCAGAAGGCCGATCCCCGCCCGCTGGTCGTTCACGAAGGCGCGCGAGCGCCCGTCGGCGGTCGCGACGCGGCGCAGGACCAGCTCGTCCTCCTCGGCCGTCACGCCCGCCTCCGCGAGGATCGCGCGCGCGGGGTGGTCGGCGGGCAGGTCGAAGACGGCCGTCACCGAGCCCTCGCGCGCGCCGTCGCGCACCATCTCGGCGCGGCCGCGCCGCCCGAGAGCGAGGCCGAGCGCGTCGAGCAGGATCGACTTGCCCGCCCCCGTCTCGCCTGTCAGCACGTTGAGGCCGGGGCGGAGGTCGAGGTCGAGCTGTTCGATCAGCACGATGTCGCGGATCGAGAGGCTGCGGAGCATGCGCGTCAGGCCCCGTCCCGGGGGCTCAGAGCCACTCGCCGAGCACCACCTGCCGCCAGGTCCGGCTGATCCAGCTGTCGGAGTTCTCGATCGGGGCGAGGTCGGAGCCGGTCAGCAGATCGAAGCTCGCGGCGTACCATTTCGACCCCGGGAAGTTGTGGCCGAGCACCGCGGCGGCCGTCTGCGCCTCCGAGGGCACGCCGAGCGCCATGTAGGCCTCCACGAGGCGATGCAGCGCCTCCGGCGTGTGGCTGGTCGTCTGGAAGCGGTCGAGCACCGTGCGGAAGCGGTTGATGGCGGCGACGTAGTGGCCCTTCTTCAGGTAGTATCGGCCGACCTCCATCTCCTTGCCCGCGAGGTGGTCGCGCGTCAGGTCGAGCTTCAGCTGCGCGGCGCGCGCCTCCTCCGTCTCCGGGTAGCGCTGGACGGTCTCCCGCAGCGCCGCCAGCGCCTCGCGGGTCGCGCCCTGATCGCGGCCGACGTCGGCGATCTGGGCGTACCAGCTGTTGGCGATGAGATACTGCGCCTCGGCCGCGCGCGGGTCGGAGGGATAGAGCGTGAGGAACCGCTCCGCCGCGAGCCGCGCCTGATCGAAGCGCTCGGCCGCGTAATAGGCCTGCGCGGCGCGGAGCATCGCGTCCCGCGCGAGCGTCGAGTAGGGGTAGAGCCGCTCCACGTCGTCGAAACGGGCGGCGGCTTCGAGCGGATCGCCCTCGGCGAACAGGTCGTTCCCCTCCGCGAAGATCGTCTCGGCCGGCCGGGCGTCGTCCACGAGCGAGACGTCGTCGTCGCCCGCGCAGGCGGCGAGGGCGAGGACTGCGGCGAGGGCGAAGGCGGCGCGTGTCATCGGCGTCGGGCTCCCCGGGAAAACCGGCGCGCGGACGGCCGCGCGCCGGGCTTCAGCTAGCACAGCGCCGCGCGCGGCCCAAGCCGGTCCCCGAGGGCCGGCGGTCACTCCGCGGCGAGCGGGGCGTCGATCTCGGCGCGGCTGGGGATCACCGTCTCCCAGCGCCACGCCTCCGGGCGCGCGAACAGCGCCCGCAGGAGCGCGTTGGTGGCGCCGTGGCCGGCGCGCGCGCCCTCGTAGCGGCCGAGGATCGGGCCGCCGGCCAGGGCGAGGTCGCCGACGGCGTCGAGGATCTTGTGGCGCACGGGTTCGTCGGGGCGGCGCAGGCCGCCGGGGGTCAGCACGCGGTCGCCGTCGACCACGACGGCGTTGCGCAGGTCGCCGCCGCGGGCGAGGCCGACGGCGCGCAGCGCCTCGATGTCCGCGCGCCGCGCGAAGGTCCGGCAATCCGCCAGTTCGGCGGCGAAGCTGTCCGCGTCGACGGCGAGCGCATGGCGCTGCCGGCCGATGGCGGCGTCGGCGAAGTCGATCTCGAACGCGATCTCGAACCGGTCGCAGGGCGCGAGCGTCGCCCGCGCCGCCCCGATCTCGACCGACACCGGCGCAAGCACGCGGAGCGCGCGGCGCGGAGCGGCCTCCCACGCGAGCCCGGACTCGCGGATCGCGGCGACGAAGGGCGCGCTGCTGCCGTCGAGGATCGGAATCTCGGGGCCGTCGACGTCGACGCGCGCGTTGTCGACGCCCATCGCGGAGAGGGCCGCCATCAGATGCTCGACGGTGGAGACCTCGACGCCTGCGGCGTTCGCGAGGCGGGTGCAGAGGCGGGTGTCGACGACGCGATCCCAGCGGGCGGGGATCACCACGTCGCCGTCGGCGAGGTCGATGCGGCGGAACACGATCCCGTGGTCGCGCGGCGCAGGACGCACGGCGACGCGCGCCGCTGCGCCCGAGTGGACGCCGACGCCGTGGAAGAAGATGGATCGTCGAAGTGTCGCCTGCATGACTGTCCGCCTCGATCTGCCTCTTATGATTGCTGAAAGGAGATACGGATTGACGCTGCGGCGCACCAATCAATGATTATTACCCGCTGAAACAAAGGGGCCGCGGCCATGCCCGGCCGCGGCCCTGGAACGCGTCTGGTCGCGCGCTTAGTTCGCCTGGCGGCGCAGGAAAGCTGGGATCTCCATCCGCGCGTCCTCGTCGTCGGCGAGGGCGCGGTGTGAGGCGGGCTCGCGTCGCGGCGCCGCCGCGGGCTGGCCCGGCTGGCCCTCGCCGTTGGCGCCCGTCATCCGGTGGATGAGGTTATTGAACGCGAAGCGGCCCGCCGGGCGTCCGTCGGCGGCCTCCGCCGCGGGCGCGCGGCTCGGTGCCGGGGCGCGGTGCGCGGGCGCGGGGTCGCCGCCGCGCTCCGCGGCGAGGATCGGGTTCTCCCTCGGCTGCGCCGGCGTCTCGACCGGTGCGGGCGGGACGTCGTCGAGATCGAAGTCGATCTCGGGCGCGAAGGGCTCGGCCTGCGCCGCCGGCTGCGGCGGCTCGGCCGCGGCGGGCCGCATCGGGGGCGCCGGCGTCTCGTGGGCCGGGCGGCGGAACTTGTCGGCGAAGGTCGGCTGGCGCGCGGCGGGCTGCTGGACGCGCGCCGCGGGCTCGGCCGGCATGGCTTCGGGCGCGGCCTCGGCGGGCTTCGCCGTCTCGACGGCCCGCAGCGCCGGCCGCGCGCCGTCGCCCTGCGCGGGCTGCGGCTGCTCGGCGGCCTCGGAGTCGATGCCGGTCGCCACCACCGAGACGCGCATGACGTTCGACATGTCCGGGTCGAGGGTCGAGCCGACGATGATGTTGGCGTCCGGGTCCACCTCGGCGCGGATGCGGTTGGCCGCCTCGTCGAGCTCGAACAGCGTCAGGTCGTAGCCGCCGGTGATGTTGATGAGCACGCCGCGGGCGCCCTTCAGCGACACCTCGTCGAGCAGCGGGTTGGAGATCGCCTTCTCGGCCGCGTCGATGGCGCGGGTGTCGCCCTCGGCCTCGCCGGTGCCCATCATCGCCTTGCCCATCTCGTCCATCACGGCGCGGACGTCGGCGAAGTCGAGGTTGATGAGGCCGGGGCGGACCATCAGGTCGGTCACGCCCTTCACGCCCTGGTAGAGCACGTCGTCCGCCATCATGAACGCTTCGGCGAAGGTCGTGCGCTCGTTGGCGATGCGGAACAGGTTCTGGTTCGGGATGATGATGAGGGTGTCGACCACCTGCTGCAGCTGGGCGATGCCCTGATCGGCCAGCCGCATGCGGTTCGTGCCCTCGAACTGGAAGGGCCGGGTGACCACGCCGACGGTCAGGATGCCCATCTCGCGCGCGGCGCGCGCGATCACGGGCGCGGCGCCGGTGCCGGTGCCGCCGCCCATGCCGGCGGTGATGAAGCACATGTGCGAGCCCGCGAGGTGGTCGACGATGTCCTCGAGGCTCTCCTCCGCGGCCTGCGCGCCGACCGCGGGCTTGGCGCCGGCGCCGAGGCCCTGGGTGACGTTGGCGCCGAGCTGCAGCCCGCGGCTCGCGCGGGTCTGGCCGAGGGCCTGGGCGTCGGTGTTCGCCACGACGAACTCGACGCCCTCCAGGCTCTTCTCGATCATGTTGTTCACGGCGTTGCCGCCGGCGCCGCCGACGCCGAACACGGTGATGCGGGGCCGGAGATCCATGTCGGTCTCCGGCGCTTTCAGGTTAAGCGCCATCTCGGTTTCCGCCTGCTGCTCGACTGCTTCAATCGGGTCGTCTTTTCTTCGTTGCCAGCCAGGATACACGACGCGGCTTCGGGATTCACGCGTTTTCACCAGTTGTCTCTGAACCATCGGACGGTCCGCGCGAGGCGGCCCCGCCCGTTCGGCGCCAGCGGCGCCTGGAAGTCCCAGGTTTCGTCCTGCGGGCGGGCTGCGTGGATCGCGAGCCCGACGGCGGCGGAGAAGGCCGGGCCGGCGGCGTTCGGCGGCAGCCCCGCGATCCGGAGCGGCCGCCCGATCCGCGCGCGGCGCCCAAGGATGCGCTGCGCCGACTCCTCCAGCCCCGCCAGCTGCGCGCCGCCTCCCGTGAGCACGATCCGCCGCCCGGGCAGGTGCTGGAAGCCGGCCTCGCGCAGCCGGTCCCGCGCGGTCTCCAGGATCTCCTCGAGCCGCGGGCGGATCACGCCGATCAGCGCCGAGCGCGGGATGCGGCGGCGCTCCTGCGGGCCCTCGTCGCCGAGGCCGGGCGCCTCGATCAGTTCCCGGTCGTCGAGGCCGGTCGCGACCGCGCCGCCATGCAGGGTCTTCAGCCGCTCCGCCCCGACGGTCGACATCGAAAGGGCGTTCGCGACGTCCATCGTCACGTGGTCGCCGCCAAGGCGGACGCTGTCGCAGTGGATCAGGTGCCCCCGCAGGAAGATCGAGATCCCCGTCGCGCCCGCGCCGAGGTCGATGCAGGCCGCGCCGAGCTTGCGCTCGTCCTCCACGAGGCTCGCGAGGCCGGTCGCGTAGGGCGCGGCGACGACGCCGGCGAGCTCCAGGTCCGAACGGCGCACGCATTGCGCGAGGTTGCGCAGCGGGGCCGTGGCGACGCTGACGACATGAAGATCGGCGCCGAGGGTCGAGCCCGACATGCCTCGCGGGTCGGCGAGGCCGGGGACCCCGTCGAGGGTGAAGTTCACCGGCTGGGCGTGCAGCACCTCGCGCCCGTCCTCGAGCTCCGGCCAGCGGCAGCCCGTCACCACCCGGGCGACGTCGCGCTTGCTGACCTCGAGCCCCTCGACGAGCGCGGCCCCGGAGGCCGCCTCGGAGCGCGGCCGCGCGCCGGACAGCGCGCCGATCACCTGGTCCACCCGCTCGCCCGCCATCTTCTCGGCGAGCTCCAGCGCGGTGCGGATGGCGCGCGTGGCCTCCTCCATGTCGACGATCTCGCCGAGCCGGACCCCGCGCGAGCGCGTGACGCCGACGCCCTCGATCCGGATCGCGCCGAAGGCGTCGTGGCCGCGGCCGTCCTCGGCGGCCTGGGCGAGGCGCTGGGCGTCCACCCGGATCACGAGGCAGACGGTCTTGGAGGTGCCGACGTCGAGCGCCGCGACGAGGCCCCGCCGCAGCGCGGCGCGCAGTCGCTCGCGCATGGCGCGCATCGAGGCCGTGGCGCTCACGCGTCCCGGCCCTTCGGCTGCGGCGCCCGCAGCTCGAGCAGCTCGGCGAGCCCCGGCTCGGTGAGGCGGATGGTCGGGCGCTCGGGCAGGCGCAGGTCCACGACCGCGACGGCGCGGGCGCGCAGGGCGTGCTCGCGGTCGAGCGCCGCGGCCGTCCGCATCGCCGCCGCCGCGCCCGCCGCCGGCAGCATCACGCGCATGTCGCCGACGAGCGCCACGTCCCAGCGCCGCCGCCCCACGCGGACGAGGCCGCGGACATGCGGGCGCAGCGCGCCGGACGCGGCGAGGATCTCGAGCGCCTCGGCGGCGGCCTCGTCCGCGCCGGGGCCGACGAGCAGCGGCAGGTCGGGATGGTAGGCGCGGCTGAAGGCCGGGGTGATCGCCACGCCGTCCGCGCCGATCAGCCAGGGCTCGCCGTCGACGCGCCAGACCGCCGCGGCCTCGCGCTGGCGCACGGCGATCCGCAGGGTCTCCGGCGCCTCCAGCGCGACGCGGGCCGAGGCGACCCAGCCCAGCTCCTCGATCCGCGCGCGCACCCGCGCCGGATCGAGATCGAGCGACGAGACCCCGCGCGCGTCGCCGACCGCCGCGCGGAGCTCGGCCTCGACCACGGGATCGGCGCCCTCGACCACAACGCGCCGGATCGCGAAGGCCTCGCGCGCCGTCAGCGCCGTGCGCAGATCGGCCGCCTGCTCGGCGAGGAAGAGATGCGCCGCCGGGTCCGCCGCGAGGCGCACGAGCAGCAGCGCGAGCGCCAGCGCCGGCACCTGCGAGAGCGCGAAGCGCCGCAGCGAGCGCCGCCGCCACGCCCGCGCCGCGCGGCGGCGCAGCCGGTCGAGCGGCCCGTCCTCCTCCGTCAGCGCCCGCATGATGCGTCCTCCACCATCCAGCGGCAGAGCGCCGGGAAGTCGATCCCGACATGGGCGGCCTGCTCGGGGACGAGCGAGGTGGGCGTCATGCCGGGCTGGGTGTTGACCTCCAGCAGCACGATCCCGTCGACGCCCTTGCGGTCGTCCCAGCGGAAGTCGCTACGGGTGGCGCCGCGGCAGCCGAGCGCGTCATGGGCGCGGCGCGCGATGTCGAGGCAGGCGGCCTCGACCGCGGCGGGGATCTCGGCGGGGAGCACGTGGCGCGAGCCGCCGTCGGCGTATTTCGCGTGGTAGTCGTACCAGCCGGTCGCGGCCACGATGTCGGTGACGGCGAGGGCCCGGTCGCCGAGCACCGTGACCGTCAGCTCGCGGCCCGGCGCGAAGCGCTCGACCATCAGCCGGTCCGGCCCGTCCGGCGCGAGCGCGGCCGGCGCGTTCGCCCCCTCGGGCACGATCACCACGCCGACCGAGGAGCCCTCGTTGACGGGCTTCACGACATAGGGCGGGTCCATCGGGTGGGCCGCGGCGACGGTCTCGCGCGGCAGGACCAGGCTTTCGACCACGGGCAGCCCCGCGGCGGCGAAAACCTCCTTCGCGCGCGCCTTGTCCATCGCGAGCGCCGAGGCGAGCACGCCGGAATGGGTGTAGGGCAGGCCAAGCAGCTCCAGCAGGCCCTGGACGCAGCCGTCCTCGCCCCATCGGCCGTGCAGCGCGTTGAACACGACGTCGGGGCGCGCGGCCCGAAGCGCCGCCGCGACGTCGCCCGCGCCCGCGTCGATCTCCTCGACCTGATAGCCTGCGTCGCGCAGCGCCTTCGCGCACTCGCGGCCGGACGAGAGCGAGACCTCCCGTTCGGCCGACCAGCCGCCCTTCAGCACGGCGACGCGGGACCTGCTCGACATGCCCGCCGCCTCGTTGACTGGCCGCCGGTTGGTCCGGCGGTCCGCGCCCGATCGCCCTTATACCGGGCGAGTCACGGCCGGGTGGACCCCGATCCGCTTGACTTCCCACTCTAGCTGAACGCCGGTGGTTAAGAAAACCTTACTCCGAACAGTTTCACCCAAATTTTCCAGATGCGCGGCCGTCGCGCCGCCGAGATTGACCATGAAGTTGCAGTGCATCTCCGACATCTGCGCCCGGCCGACCTTCAGGCCGCGGCATCCGGCGCGCTCGATCAGCCGCCACGCCGTCGCCTCGCAGCTCTCGCCCGCGGCGCCGGTGGAGGAGAAACCCTGGGGGTTGCGGAAGGTCGAGCCGGCGGTGCGTTCCTTCACCGGCTGGCTCTCGGCGCGCCGGCGCATCAGCGCGTCCATGCGGGCGAGGATCGCCTCGGGCGCGTCCGGCGCGCCCTCCAGCTCCGCCTCGATCACGATCAGGTCGTCGGGCAGGCCGCAGCTTCGGTAGCCGAAGGCCATGTCCTCGGGGCCGAGGTCGATCCGACGCCCGGCGCGGTCGATCGCGACGGCGCCGCGGAAGCGGTCGGCCACGTAGGTCCCGTAGCAGCCGGCGTTCATCCGCACCGCCCCGCCGATCATGCCCGGCACGCCGCGCAGCCATTCGAGCCCCGCGATCCCGTAGGTGGCCGCCGCCTTCGCCGCATGGGCGTCGAGCACGCCGGCGCCGAGGCGCAGCCGCGCGGGGCCGGTCTTGGCGACGGACGCGAAGCCGCGCCCGAGCCGGATCGCGACGCCGGGAAGCCCGCCGTCTCGCACGATCAGGTTCGAGCCCGCGCCGAGCGGCGTCACGGGGATGTCGGGCGGCAGCGCGGCGAGGAAGGCCGACAGGTCCTCGGCGTCGGCGGGCTGGAACAGCGCCTCGGCCGGGCCGCCGACGCGCAGCCAGGTCAATTCGGAGAGGGGCCGCATCGGCGCGAGCGTCCCGCGAGCGGCCGGCAGGCGGGCGAGAAGGCGGTCGGGGTCCATGTCGTCCGCCATACCGCCTGTCGGCGGGGCGGCGCCAGAGCGGTGACGCTCGGCGCCCCGATCGGCGAGGCGCGCGTGGAAGCGCGGCGGCGGCCGTGATAACGCCGCGAGCCCGCGGGGCGCCGCCCCACGGCCGGAGACCCCGCCATGTCCCCCCAGACCCTCGCCGTCCTCTACGCCGCGGCCGCCTGTCTTCCGACGGCGATGCATGTCGCGGTGGCCGCCGGCGCGCCGCTCGGGCGCTTCACCGTCGGGGGGCTGTTCCCCGGAGCGTTGCCCGCGCGGTGGCGCGCGCTGGCGATCGTCCAGGCGGCGCTCCTGCTCGCGATGGCCCTCGCAGTGCTCGACCGGGCCGGCGTGGTCGACGCCGCCCTGCCGGGCTTCGCGTTCTGGCTCGCGCTCGGTCTGACCGGTCTGACCACCGCCGCCAACGCCGCGAGCCCGTCGCGTCCCGAGCGCCTGCTCTGGACCCCCGTTCTGGCGGCGATGTCGGCCGCCGCGCTGGGCGTGGCGCTGCTCTGACCGGAGACGCCCGACGGCGCGGGCGGCGCATCCGCGCCTCGGTCGCGACGGTCAGCCGAGGCGGCGCTCGATTTCGGTCCATTCCTCGAGGCAGGTCCCCATCGGCACGTCCACATGGCGGAAGCCGGGGCGCGCCGCGAGCCGCGCGATCCAGGCCGCGACGTTCGGCGCGGTCGGCGCGCCGAAGGGCAGGTTCAGCGCGCGGCGGGCGTTGATGGCGGGCGACACGTCCCCGAAGCTGAACGCCTCGCCCGCGACGAAGGGATGGCGCGCCAGATGCGCGTCGAGGATCGCCATGACCGCGGCGAGGCGATCGGCGGCGGGACCGAGCGCCTCCGGCGCCTGTTCGGCGCGCGGCGTGCGGACCATGCCGAGGAACAGCGGCGCGACGGCGGGGATGAGCGTGGTCGCGGTCCAGAAGGTCCATTGCGCGGCGCGGGCGCGCGCCGCGGCGTCGCCGGGACAGAGGTCGCCCGCCCCCCGCGTCTCGGCGAGGTGGCGGACGATGGCGTCGGATTCCCAGAGGATCAGGTCGCCGTCCCGCAGCACCGGCACGAGGCCGTTCGGGTTCATCGCCCGGAAGGCGGGATCGTCGGTTCCCCCGAAGCCTCCGCCCACGGCGCGGCGCTCATGCGCGACGCCGAGATCTTCGAGCGTCCACAGCACTTTCTGGACGTTCGCCGAACTCGCTCGGCCCCAGACGGTGATCATCGGCGTCCTCGCTGCGTGGTTTCGGGCGGCGCGCCGCCCGCGCGCATGATCGGGCTTCGGGAGCGGGAAGAAAAGGGACCGCCGCGACGGTGAGAGGCGTTTCGGCGCCGATCGGAAGGCCGGAAACGGGCGAACAGGGACGCGCCTGACCATGGGCGGGCGCTGCTTTGAAATGCGCTCCTCGGCATTCTCCGCGCAGAACGCGGCGAGCCTTCGGACGCTTGCGCCGTAACGTCGGGCGAGGCGGAGGGGCCGAGCGACTACGCCTGCGCCGCCGCGGCTCCCTTGGACGGACCGAGACGGATCGCGCCTTCTGGAGGCGGCGTTCGCCGGCTTCGCGGGACGGAGCGGTCGTTGGGGTCGCGGCGGCTTCGTTACGCGCGGAGGATCGCGCGAACGCCCCAGGGCGGTCGCTTCGGAACGCGGGGGTTCACGTGATTTATCGCGCAATCCCGTACAACCGCTGCGCTATTCGCTCCGTTGCAATGCGACCGCCCCCGGGATGGGGCGTTCGCGCGATCCGGGCTCGTCGCCCGGATCGCCAGAGCCGCTGAGCGGAAAGCGAAGGTCCCCTCCGGCCCCGAACCGGACACACCCGCTTGGGCCCGACCGACGGCCCGTCGCTCCGCGCCGACGCGCCCTTCGCCCGGCTAAAGCCGCCGCGCCGGCGGGATCGCGCCCGGCGCGATGCGCCGCTCCTCCAGCCACGCGCCGATGCGCCAGGCGAGGCGCTTCCAGCGCGGGTCGATCGGCGCGCCATGGGCCATGCCGCGCAGGATATGGGCGTCGGCGGCGTAGACCATCTGGATCGCCATCAGGTCCGTCAGCGGCAC
>AACY020297667.1_pt1 | contig 18803 bp, 15 predicted proteins | sample 267378 | NCBI WGS metagenome assembly AACY02 (sample SAMN02954345, study PRJNA13694) | marine metagenome | biome: aquatic; feature: ocean; material: water; isolation source: isolated as part of a large dataset composed predominantly from surface... | reverse complement strand
CCGATGGTCTCGATACCCGGCCCGAGCTGCATCGGTTGGACGCAAAAGGGCGGGCACGGCCGGTTGGTCTTGTCGTAGGGTGGCTCGATGCGATGACTTGGATCCTGGTAGCGCAGCACTGTTATCGCCTCGCCGCCGTGGGGCACCTCGATGTAGGGCAGCTGCTCGGTGATCTTGGTGCTGAGATTTTCCAGATCGAACAAGTCCTCCCCGGTGTTGGCCGCATGCGCCGGCGCCGTGCAGACCAACACCCCCAACAGCGCCGGCAGGTACCTGCCACCGCCGGCGCCACCACCAGCGCGGGCCGCAGGCCGCCGGTGAACGGGAGCAACACCGATGTTTAACACCAAAGCCTCCGCCGGCGCGCCGACGGGCAAGCCAAAACGCCGGCGCTGGCGCAGCCTGCTCACCAATCTGCTGATCTTCTTGGTCATTTTTCTGGGCCTCCAATGGTATCAATCACGCCCGCTGGCATCGGGGCAGGCGCCCTCGCTCGCTGGCCAGACCGTCGGCGGCGCACGGGTGAGCCTGGCGGCCCTGCGCGGCGAGCCGGTGCTGGTGCATTTCTGGGCCACATGGTGCCCCACCTGCAAGCTCGAGGCGGGCAGCATCGATGCCCTCGCCGGCGACTATCAGGTCATTACCGTCGCCATGCAATCCGGTGACGGGGACGGCATCGCCCGCTATCTGCGCGAGCGTGATCTCGCCTTCGACGCCATCCCCGACCCCCACGGGGATATCGCGAGCGCCTGGGGTGTGAAGGCGGTGCCCGCCACCTTCGTCCTGGACGCCGACGGCGACATCCGCTTCGGCGCCGTCGGCTATACGCCCGGTATCCACCTGCGTGCGCACCTGTGGGCCGCCGGCCGCAACTGACTCTCCCGGTGGACGCACAGCCCGGCCGACGGCGCCGCTACTGACCACGCCGATCGCGTTGCGGCGGCGGCCGACGTGGCTATAATGTGGCCGTATTAGTAAGCATCGATATAGGAGCGAGCTATGCCCACTTACGATTACCGCTGCGAGGTCAACGGTCGCATCGTCGAGGTCAATCACCGCATGAGCGAGAAGCTCAAGACCTGGGGCGAGGTCTGCGAGCGCGCCCATCTGGACTGCGGCGACACCCCCGCCGACACGCCGGTGCAACGCCTCGCCACCGGCGGCAACGTCATCGGCAGCAGTAACCTCGGCAGCGGCTTAGACCCGGCGCCGGCCTGTGGCGCCGGCGGCTGCGCCAGCGGCATGTGCGGGCTCGACTGACCCGGTCGCCGCCCGGATCACGACAACTCCGGGCGGTTGCGGGCCAGACCTCGAGTCGAAGCCCCTCGAGTCGAAATCCCTGGCGTCGAACCCCAAGCATCCCCGCGGTCCTCGCCCCGGGGACCGCGGGGATCTTCGTCAAGATGCGAGAGGGCCGTCAGCGATCCGCGGGTTACGACACAAATGGCAAAGGATGCCAGGTCCGGTATCGTCAGCCCCGAGAGTCGTCAGCCCCAATCGTTGTCATCCAAGCAACCTTCACACCCGAGTTGCTCGTTGCCGTATGGACACGGCCGCGTCGAGACATCTGGCGGAACCCGCGTTTCGAGCATGGCGTCTCGCGTCGCCATCGCGCCCCGTTGACCTGCCTGGCCAGACGCGTTCGCAGGCTGGGACGCTCGTGTCATCGGCGCGCGCCGGCAACAGCTCAGGCGATACTCTGATAGTAGAGGTTCTGCGGATGATTGGCCTCGGCGAAGAAATACCAGCGCTCGGCCACCAAGCCCAAGTACTGGATGACGAAGGCCGCAATGGGCAGCGTCGGCGACTCCAGCACATAGGAAACGCCGATCAACGTCAGCGGCACCGGAAAGACCATCACCAGAAACACCAGCCGCACCAGCTTCAGAAAATCCGGACTCTGGTGATGGAAGAACTCCCGGGTGTTGAAGGAACTGGCGGTAAAGCCCTGGGATTTTTGCACGATCTTGCGGTGGCGCACGCCGATGGCGGTCTGCAACGTGCTCTTGTGCTTCAGGGTGGCGTTACGAATCAACGATGCGATGCGCGTGCCGAGCCCGAGCACGGTAAAGATCACCGCCCAGGTGCCGTAGAAGCCCACCAGGTGATTACCGAGATAGGCGGAGTAAGCCGCCGCCAGCATGAAGCCGGAGGCCATGCCAAGGAAGGTGAAGTTGCCGATGGTGTACGGTGAGTGCCATTCTTCCAGAAACTTGACGCTCGCGTAGATCATGCCCGTGCAGACGAAGAGGGCGAAAGCCACGATGACGCCGAGCAGACCAAGCACCATGGTGGCATCGATGGGCAGCGCGCCATCTCCCGCCACGAACCATGGCTGGGTCAGCCCCAGGTAGTGAAAGAGCCCGTAGAAGAACACCACGCCCATCATCATGGGCAGCACGATCACCTCCCGCGACAGCCAGGAGGTGCGCCACATGGATGCCGCACGCCAGGCGCGCTCGGGGCGCCCCAAGTGAAAAAACGAAGCGCCGAGACCGGCGATGAGCAATGCGAGGGACAGGACACTGCCGACGGTATAGAAGTCGGCGCCCTGCGGCTCAATGAGCTGGACACTCGCATACAGCTGTCCGGTGAACAGCGCCAGGAAGAGCCCTTGACCGGCGCCGATGAGCGTCGTGAGGAAGATGACTGAGAAGGCGGGATGCATCGTCTTGGATATCGCGTGTCGGGTTACGGGTGGCCAGGCTCGAAGCGCGCTTCTTACCAGGTGACGTCGTCCAGGGTCTCTTCGCCGGTGTAGACCGTGATGTCTTCCTTGGAGAGCGGGTTGTCGGCGCGCTGCAGCTCGTCCTCGCTGATGTGCATGCGCGTCTTCTGCCGTGGCAGATAATGGTTAGCGGGCTTCGTGCCCCATTCCGGCATCAGCGCATAGCCGCCGCGCTCGCGGATGGCCACCGAGACCTCAGAATCCGGATCGTGCACATCGCCGAAGAGCCTCGCACTGGTGGGGCAGGCCAGCACACAGGCGGGCTGGCGCTCCTTCTCCGGCAAGGATTGATCGGTGATGCGATCGATGCACAGGGTGCACTTCTTCATCACCTGCTGCTGTTCGTCCAGCTCGCGCACACCATAGGGGCAGGCCCAGGAGCAGTATTTGCAACCGATGCACTTGTCGTAGTCAACCAGCACGACGCCGTTGTCCTCGCGCTTGTAGCTGGCGCCCGTCGGACACACCGGCACGCAGGGGGGCTCCTCGCAATGCAGGCAGGACTTCGGGAAGTGCACCGTTTCGGTATTGGGATAGCTGCCGACCTCGAAGGTCTGCACCCGATTGAAGAAGGTCCCGGTGGGATCGGCGCCGTAGGGATTCTCGTCCACCATGGGCCCGGCCCAGCCGGAGGTGTTCCACTGTTTGCAGGAGGTCACGCAGGCATGGCAGCCGACGCAGACGTTAAGGTCGATGACTAGGGCGAGTTGGGTCATGGAGCTTCCTATGGCTTTTACTCATCACGCGTCGCGCGTTTGGCTGCAAATCACGCCGCACAGCAGCGGCCGCGCGTGCGACGGGGCACCCGGCGCTCGGGCGCCCCTGCGCGTCGCACTGCTTGCACACTTCGCACTCGTAACTACTTCCTGCCAAACACACCCGCCACATAGGCCTGCCAGCGCGTGCGCGGCCGCACCGCCTGGCCGGGCAGGGTCTTCATGGGCGCGAACTGGGGCTCGGTGACCTGCCCCTCCTTCGGGCCTTCGGCCTTGTAGATGCGCACCCGCAGGTCGAACCAGGCGGCTTGGCCGGTGATGGGATCGGAGTTCGAAAAGTGGTTGCCGGCGCCGCCGTTGGGGAGTTCTTCGCCGATGAGGTGGTTGAGCAGGAAGCCCTTCTTGGATTCGTCCGCCTTCGGGTCTAGCGCCCAGGCGCCGGCGGCCTTGCCGATGGCGTTCCAGGTCCAGACCGTGCCGGGCTCCACGGCCTCGGAGTAGCGGCACATGCACTTCACCCGCCCGAGGTGGGACTCCACCCAGATCCAGTCGCCGTCTTCGATGCCCTGGGCGATGGCGAGCTTGGGGTTGACGAAGAGGTAGTTGTGGCTGTGGATTTGGCGCAGCCAGGCGTTCTGGCTGTCCCAGCTGTGGTACATGGCCATGGGCCGCTGGGTGAGCGCGGTGAGCGGGAAGCGCGTCTTGTCCACCATCTGCCCCTCCAGGGGCTCGTAGTGGAAGGGCAGCGGATCGAAGAAGGTCTCGATGCGCTCGCGCAGGTGCTCCGGCGGCTGGCGGCCGGGCCACTTGCCCTGGGCCGCGGCGCGAAAGCGCTGCAGCACCTCGGAGTAGATGTGCAGCACAATGGGCTCCGCCCAGCGCGTGAGGGCGTGCGCCCGGGCCCAGTGCAGGTAGCCCTTGTTCCAGTTGCGCATGTATTGATAGCTGCGCGGCAGCTCATGATGGAATACGCAGCCGTTGGCGGCGTATTGCTCCCATTGCCGCGGATTGGGCTCGCCCTTGAGGTATTTCTCGCCGAATTGGCCACGCCAGCCGGCGAGGAAGCCGATGCCGGAGCCGGGCGAGGTCTCGTAGTTGACGATGAAGTCCGGGTAGTTGCGGTACTTCGGGCTGCCGTCCTGCTTGGTGAAGGCGGGCAGCTTGAGCCGCCCGCCGAGCTCGATGAGCACGTCCTGGAAGGGCCGGCACTCGCCCTTCGGCGGCAGCACGGGCAGGCGCACGGCGTCCACCGGCCCGTCGAACTCGGAGATGGGCCGGTCCAGCATGGAGAGCACGTCGTGGCGCTCCAGATACGTGGTGTCCGGCAGCACCAGGTCGGCGAAGGCGACGGTCTCGGATGCGAAGGTATCGCACACCACCAGGAAGGGGATCTTGTACTCACCATGCTCGTCGGTGTCGGTGAGCATGTGCCGTGCCGCGGTGGTGTTCATCGACGAGTTCCAGGCCATGTTGGCCATGAACAGGAACAGGGTGTCGATGGGATAGGGATCGCCGCGCCAGGCATTGGTGATGACGTTGTGCATCAGCCCGTGGGCCGCCAGCGGGTACTCCCAGCTGAAGGCCTTGTCGATGCGCACCGGCTTGCCGTCGTCGTCGACGAACAGGTCCTCGGGCTTCGCCGGCCAGCCCAGCGGCAGGCCCTCCAGCGGCGCCTCGGGCTGCACCGCGTCCGAATGATTCGGCGGCTTCGGGCAGGGCGGGATGGGCTTCGGGAAGGGCGCCCGGTGACGGAAGCCACCGGGGCGGTCGATGGTGCCGAGCACCGTCATCAGGATGCTTAAGGACCGGATGGTCTGGAAACCGTTGGAATGCGCCGCCAGCCCGCGCATGGAATGGAAGGCCACCGGGTTACCAGTGACGGTGTCGTGCTCCTTGTCCCAGCAATCGGTCCAGCGGATGGGCAGCTCGATTTTATGATCGCGCGCCGTCACACCCATTTCGTGTGCGAGGCGCCGGATGGTATCCGCCGGGATGCCGGTGATGTTCTCGGCCCACTCCGGCGTATAGGGCTCCACCCGTTCCTTCAGCAGTTGGAAGGACGGCTTCACCGGCGTGCCGTCCGGCAGCACGTAACTGCCCATGAGGCGCGGGTCGCCGCCCTCGGTGTGGGTCAGCACCGGGCCGTTTTTGTTGCGATCCCACCAGAGCTTGTTCTGCGGGTCGGTGCAGCCCTCGACGATCTCCGCATCCGGGTCGCGGTAGAACATGCCATGGTCGTCGCGACCCGGGTCATCGATGACCAGCTCCGGGGCGTTGGTGTACTGCACCAGGAACTCGCGGTCGAACAGGCCGAGCTTCAGGATCTCGTGGATCAGCGCCAGGAACAGGGCGGCGTCGGTGCCAGGCTTGATGGGCACCCACTCGTCGGCGATGGCCGAGTAGCCGGTGCGGATGGGGTTGATGGAGACGAAGCGCCCGCCACGGCGCTTGAACTTGCTGATCTGGATCTTGAGCGGATTGGAGTGGTGGTCCTCGGCGGTGCCGATCATCACGAACAGCTTGGCCCGCTCCAGGTCCGGACCGCCGAACTCCCAGAACGACCCGCCGATGGTGTAGATCATGCCCGTGGCCATATTCACGGAGCAGAAACCGCCGTGGGCGGCGTAGTTCGGCGTGCCGAACTGCTTGGCGAACATGCCGGTCAGCGCCTGCATCTGATCGCGGCCGGTGAAGAGCGCAAACTTCTTCGGATCCTCCGCCCGCAGCCGGCCGAGACGCTCGGTGAGCATGTCCATGGCCTCGTCCCAGGAAATCTCCTCGAACTCGGACTCGCCACGCTTGGCGCCGGGCTTGCGCCGCAGGGGCTTGGTGAGGCGCGCCGGCGACACCTGCTTCATGATACCTGAGCTGCCCTTGGCGCAGATCACGCCCTCGTTCAGCGGGTGGCTCGGGTTGCCCTCGATGTAGCGCACCTGGCCGTCGCGCAGGTGGACCCGGATACCGCAACGGCAGGCGCACATGTAACAGGTGGTCTCTTTGACCTCCGTATGGCCGTTGGCTTGATCTTTGTGTACGGCTGGGTCTTTCATAGCGACATCCGGGCTGCGGTGGGTTTGGGCGATCGGGCGGTGCTGTGCTGCGCTTGGGCCAGTGTGTCGGCCAGTACGCCACGCGGCTGACAGCGGCGCCGGGGTGGCGGCAGCCGGCGATCGCTCCCCGAGCGTCGGCTGTCTGCCCGCGATGGCAGGGTGTGGGCATGCTGAGCCCAGCATGTGCGCCACCGCCTGCAATGTAAAGAATCGGAACATTCTAATGTTCCGTGGGCAAGGTTATGAAGCCCTGGTTTGCATTCAATAATAGGAATCACAGGGTTTTCGACCCCGTCTGTCGGCATTCGCCACAGGACAGCTGACCGCAAACACTTGGCTTGCCAGGGAAGTGCCGGAGCGGAGCAAAGCCGTCGGGCCAGCCACAAGGCCGACGGCGGCCCATGCATCGCACAACCACGGGGCTGCGCCGCCCGCAGCTCGGCGTCCGCCAACTGATACCCGGCCTCCGTCATTGTCCGGCGAAAGCGTTAGTGGGCCGGGTGGCGGCTGGCGAAGGCCAGGACAGCAGGGAGGCCGGCGTGACGCCAGACCGAGCGGCTGCGACGCACTTCCCGGCGGGCGCTCCAACCGACGCGGGCCGAACAATCGCCTGCGACGGGTCTTGGGGTGCGACGGCGAGGCGCGGCCGCTTGCCCGCGATCGGGGCACGACCGGGCGCAGGCCCGGTGCGCCGGCGACCGGTGTGACCGTCAGAGCAGGTCGGGGTCGGCCTGCATGCGGGCACCGCGCTGCATGTGTCGAACCGGCGCGCCGAAGAAGGCGAGCACGGTGAGATCTTCTTCGATATCGAAGAAGGCATGATCGCAAGCGGTGTGCACGTACATGATGGAGCCCTTCTGCACCAGTTGGTCTTCGTCGCCGACCCGCAGCCGCGCCCGGCCCTCCAGTACCAGGTAGAGCTCATCTTCCTCGTGGGCGCTCTGCATCTCCGTGGAGCCCACGGGCAAGTGGTAGATGGAACAGCTCAGCGACGGTGTGCGCAGGACTTCCTGAAAACGCGTACTGCCGGGCTCGATCTTGGCGAGCAGCGCCGGCAGATCGAAGAGGAGCCATTGATGATCAGTCATGATTGATTCTCCCGCTGGCGAGCCGGTGGTCCCGTTGCCCGGTCGGCGACCGCGGCCGGCGGTCGGCGCGCCGGGACAACGGAGCTGCCGCGCGCTGCTTGCTTCCGAAGTTGGTTGGTATACAATGCGAATTGTTCGTATTCGCCACGCGCTTTGAAACAACGTTCGGGGTGTCAGTTCATGAGCCAGTATATCCACCATGTTCCCGGTCGCATCCGTATCCGCTCCAGGGCCTTTCAGTGCTACGGCGCGCGCGCCGATGCGGCGCAGGCGCGGCTGCTGGCGATGGACGGCATTCGCAGCGTCGAGATCAAGCCCCGCGCGGCGAGCCTGATCGTACAGTACGACCCGGAGTGCCTCTCGCGCGCCGCCCTATTCGCCACGCTCGAAGAGCTCGGCTGCATGGCGCCCGTGCGCCGCGACAATGCACATGTGCGCCAGATCGGCGAGACCTTCGGCAAGGCCCTAGTCGGCGCCGTGATGCAGAAAGCCGTCGAGCAGTCCGCCCGGACATTGGTGGGCGCCCTGGTTTGAGCCACGCTGGGCTGACAACCGCCGCCCCGCGAGCCCGCCTGGCGGCGGGCCCGGGGGCCCGGCTCGCGGCTGCACTCCCAAGCCGGATCGCGTCGATACGCGGCGGCGGCTGCGACGACCAACGGCCCTCAGCCGAAGCGCTCGTCGCCGGCTAAACCGTCCTGCACTGTGGCCGACCCCGTCGGTTGGCCATCGGACCGTCATCTGCAAGCGCGGAGAGACCATGGCCCTGCACAATGACGCCAACCATCCCGGTCGAAATGGAGCAGACCGCAGCGCAGACCGGCGAGACGCCGGACATCGGGCGAGCCCCGACATCGCGCCCGATCCCCGGCGCAAGCGTCCTCCCTGGATCCTTGGCCTCGCACGAGCACTGTTGCGCACGCCTCAACAGCTGAGCCCGCGGCAGCGACGGTGGGCGCTGCTGCGCGCCATCGCCATCGAGACGCCCCCGTCGGGCAGCCGCGGGCGCGATCCCGACACGTTGTAATTCCAGCTCGGCGAGACACCGCGCTGAAACCCGCACGCACGCTTGCGGCTGTGCGTGCGGGGATCGTCAAAGCGTGGGCTGATGTGTGCCGCGCGGCGTATTCCCCTGGCGGTGCTCCGCGGCGGTGAGCTGCGACAATGCCAGCGCGAAGGCGCCGACGCCTGAGCGCTTGAGCATTACGCAGGGCTTCGCGTGGCGCTTGCAAAAGCGCTTAGTGCGCGACGACGCATCGTGGCTGACGCAATCCAGGGGGCAGATCACCGCATCGGCGCTGGCGAGCAGCGCTTCCAGGCGTGCGCGATTGTCCTCCAGGCCGCCGTCGTGGCGCATGAGCTCGCCGTTGCAGCGCTCCACCAACAGCCGGTAGTGCCCGTTGAGGGAACCGCGGCCGCCCACGCAAAGGATGCGGCGGCCGCGCAGATCCATGGTGGTCGGCGCTGCGCCGGGTAACGCGGTACAGTTGGCGCAGTCGCCGTCACAGTCGCAGACGCCGACGGCGCCGCCCTCCGGCAGCAGCGCCTCCAGCGCCCGCAGGGACGCATCCCGCTCGGCGAGCGTCGCCGCCGTCTTGGCCTGCCGCTGCTCGGCCTGCGCCAGTTGGCGTTCCAGGCTGTCCACCTGCGCCGCCTGCGCGCGCCCATGCCGTCGCAAATCGGCGATCGCCTGCGCCTGAGCATCCACGCGCTGGCGTAGGGCGCTCAGCTCGGCCCCCGACTCCAGCGCCGCGAGCCGCTCCCGGGCCGCCGCCAGCGCCGCCTCCACGGCCGACAGGGCCGCAAGCCGCTGCTCGGCCTCGGCCAAGCGCGATGTGCGCTCGGCCAACGCCCGCTCGGCACGCGCCGCCGCCGCCGCGCTCTCCCGGCGCAGCCGCGCCAGGGTCTCACGGGTTTCCGCCAGAGCCTTCAGGTCCGCATTCAGCCCGGCGCCGATCTGGTGCGAGAGCATGTGCACGTCTTCATAGGCGCGGGTGCGCAGCTCGGGCGTCGCATGGGGATGGGAGACCACGGCCCAGAAGGCCCCCTGCACCTCGCCGTTGGCCAATGCGTTGGCCCAGAGGCGCTCCAGCTCCGGCACTGCTCGAACGCGGGCGAAGCGCTTGAGCGTTGCAGCAAAGCGACGCTCCAGCGTGCGCTGCAGGACCTGAGACAAAGGATTCCGGCTCTCGGCCGCCGCGACGAAGCTCACGTGCACCTCGAAGTCGGTGAGGTCGTGCGTGGGCATGCAGCCGGACTTCTTCGCCAGTCGGCGCAGCTCGTCCACGTTCAGGCAGGTGCCGATGACCGGGCAGTGATACTTGTGCGGCAGATCCCATAGCCGCAGCCGGCCAGCGGTGGGCTTGCGCGCCGACGCCAGTGCGGCCGGCGTGCGGTGAGCCGAGGTCGGTGAGGGCTGGGCCGTCGCCGGGAGCGGGTCGCGGTCATTCAGGGTCGGCGCCCCGATGCTCGCCGTGTCGCACATGATCTGGTCTCCTGCTCGATGTCGCGGCTGCGACCGGGCGGCGCCAAGCGGGCGCCCCCGGCGGCTCTTGCGGGGCTTGGGATGATTGGCTCAGGCACCGGCGGTCGCCGGGTACTGGGCTGCGAGCAGATGCCAATGCCGATGCAAACGGCAGAAGGCCGTACGCTGGTCGGGCTCATTGCGCAGCGCCGGGTGCAGCGCCAGCGCACCGCTTGCATGTGCGATGCGGCGCGCGAGCTGCGGCGAGCGCCGCGTCACATAGCTGCGCACCATGTCAGCGATGCGCGTCTTCAGCGCATCCACCGGCGGCGTCTCCAGCGCCACCAGCATCGCCTCGCCGGATGGGCTCATGGTGGGGGGGGCAACGGGCCTGCGGTGAGGGCCGCCGATACCGGACAGGGACGCGTCACCCGCCGCGATGGTGTTCAGGTCAGACATTTCGGATCTCCTTCTGCGCGCAGGCGCAGGCTTGGTTGACATCAGGCGATCCCGTTGGCTGACCGGCGCGGCGTGCGCAGCTGGGATTGCGGCGCGGCGGCGGGTTCGGCTGAGGGCATCGGTGAGTAGGACTGTGCTGAATGTCCCAGCTCGCGGTTCGACCTCGGAAACGCTGCGAGCCCGGAGACCCCGCAGCAGACTATTAATACGAACGCTTCTCATGTAGATTATGTACCCGATGGTCGCTTGTCAACCAAGTCTGGCGAGGGGACTGACCCCGCGTATCCAACATGCAGCCCGGCCCGTAACCCCGGCTGTTGCGCGATCTGCGACATCGCTGATATGCAGTTGAGTGGCGTTCGCATCGAAGCAGACGTATCCTTGGTGATCCTGATGGCCTCGGGGCGCGCACCGCGAGCGATGTGCATGCCGCTCGCCAGAGGCCATGCGTCCATCCGACCGGCCCGCCTGCATCGAGCCCGCCGCCGCGGGCGGCGGGCGCCGGGCCGCCCGCTGCACGGAGCCTTCGTGTCCAGACGCCGCTGCCAACCCGTCGCCAAGCCCGTCTTTCGGATCATCAACGCGCAGCCGAGACGACTGCGCCTGCGCGGGCCAGTGCTCGCACACCCGTGCCTCGATCTCGCCTACCTGCGCGCCCTGCTCGCGGCCCTCGCCGGCGTCGACGGCGTGCGCATCAACCCGCGGGCGCACAGTGTCATCGTCGACTACGACGGCCATGCGGCGACGCGCAGACGCCTGTTGGATGCGCTCACCGATATCCCGGCGGACGCCTACCGCGCGGATGCGTTGCGCGAGCAGCCCCCGGACCCTTTCCGTGCCGTCACCACGTCCCTCCTCGCCCTGGCGACGCCGCTGCTGCCGCTGCCGCTGCGGCTGTTGGTGAGCTGGACGCTGGCACTGCCCACCATCGCCAAGGGCGCCGCCACACTGGTTGAGGAAGGCGTGCGGGTGGACGTGCTGGACGGCTCGGCCAAGCTGTTGTCGCTGTTGCGCGGCGACTTCTTCACCGCCAACGCCATCGGCGCCCTGCTGGATTGGGGCGAATACGTGGAGGCCACCTCGGAGCAGCGCTCCAACGCGCTGCTGCAGCGCCTGCTCACCCCTCAGACCGATCAGGTCTGGGTCCATCGCGACGGCGTCGAGACCAAGATCCCTGTGCAAGCGGTGCAGTTGGGCGACACCGTGGTATGCGGGCCGGGAGAGCTGATCCCGGTGGACGGCTGTGTCAGCGCCGGCGAGGCGGCGGTGGACCAGGCCAGCCTCACCGGCGAATCGCTGCCGGTGCCGGTGAGTATCGGCAGCCCGGTGCTCTCGGGCTCCGTCATCCACGAGGGGCACATCCGCATCCAGGCGCAGCAAGTGGGCGCGGAAACCTCCATGGCACGCATCAACCGGTTTCTGGAAACGGCCCTGCGCAGCCGCTCCGCCGGCGAGACCCGCAGCGCCAGGCTCGCCGACAAGCTGGTGCCCCTGACCTTCGCCACCGGCCTCGGCGTGTTTGCATGGACCCGTGATCTGGCCCGGGCCGCCTCCGTGCTGACGGTGGATTATTCCTGCGCCATCAAGCTCTCCAGCCCCGTCGCGGTGCGCAGCAGCCTCTACGCCGCCAGCCGCGCAGGCGTCCTCTTCAAGGGCGCGCAGGCCCTTGAGAACCTGGACCGGGTGGACACCCTGGTGCTGGACAAGACCGGCACCCTGACCACGGGTGAGATGCAGGTGTCGGACCTGATCCCCGTCGGCGACCTCTGCGAAGACGCCCTGCTGGCGCTCGCCGCCGGCGCCGAAGAGCATTACGACCACCCGGTGGCGCGCGCCGTGGTGGCCGAGGCCAGCGCGCGGGCGCTGGCACTGCCCCCGATCAGCCAGGTGGACTTCATCGTCGCCCACGGCGTCTCGGCCTATGTGGACGACGCCCGCGTGCTGGTGGGCAGCCGACACTTCCTGGAGGACGACGAGGGCATCGACTGCACCGCCGCGGACGTCACCGCCAGTGCCCTCTACGGCGCCGGCAAGTCAGTGCTCTTCGTCGCCCGCGCCGGCGATCTGGTGGGACTCATCGCCCTCAGGGACCGCATCCGCCCGGAGGCGCCCGCAGCACTCGCCGCCGTCAAGGCGCTCGGCATCGCCCGCACCGTGGTGCTGACCGGCGATCACCGCGACGCCGGCCGTGCCCTCGCCCGCGCACTGCCCATGATCGACGCGGTGCATTGGGAGCTGAAGCCGGAGGACAAGGCCAGCGCCATCGATGCGCTCAAGGCCGCCGGCGGCCGCGTGGCCTTCCTCGGCGACGGCGTCAACGATGCCCCGGCGCTGGTGAGCGCCGATGTCGGCGTCAGTATGCCCAATGGTGCGGATCTCGCCCGCGAGGCCGCGCAGGTGGTGCTGCTGCGCCCGGAACTGGATGCACTGGTGACCGCCTTCGCCACCGCCAGGCGCACCCAGGCGGTGCTCAAGCGCAGCGCCGTCGCCGCCTTCGGCATCAACACCGCGACCATGGGCCTCGCGGTGAGCGGGCTCCTGCCGCCGGTGGCGGCGGCCACCATCCACAACGGCAGCACCGTGGGTATCCTCGGTTACGCCGCGCTGGGCGGGGGCCGGCGGCCGCGGCCCGCACGCGGACCTGCGGCAGCGCCCGACGCAACGCAGCCGCCCGGATCATCCGACCCCAGCGACATCGCCGGCGGCGGGCGTTCCAGCGGCGGCGCCGAAACGAGCACCGGCGCGTGCCAGACCAGCACCAGCGCCCGCGGCGCTGGCCAACAACCCAATGCCCGCGACCGCCAATCCGAGGCGGCCGCCGCGGAGGTGCGCGATGCGGTTTTCGCTTGATCAGGCGCCGGTGGGCCGATCACTGCGGCTCGCGGCGGTGCTGCACCAACCCCTCCAGCAGCGCCTGAGCCGCATGGGGCTCTACCGCGGCTGCCTCCTCCGCCGCGAAGACGAGGAGGTCGCGCTGCAGCCGGTTCGAGTCCGGGGGCCCGCCGGCGAGGCGACGCTCTCCGCCGGCATGGCCGCCAAGGTGGTGGTGCACCACGATGACGGCCACAAGACCCCGGTCATCGAGATGCTGCCGGGGGAAGCGGGCCACATCGAAGGGCTCACCAGCGGCACCGGGCTGGAGCAGGCGCTGGCGACCCTGGGACTGCACGCAGACGACCGCATCCAGCTCCTACGCAAGATCCCGCCCATGCGCTACACCGCGCGCCTGGATGCGCATCGACGCCTGTACTTCACCGAAAGCGTCGCCGCCAAGCTGTGGGGCGAGCTGGACGGCCGCCACATCCAGTTCGCCAACGCGCGCCGCAACCATCCCTTCGTCATCGCCGCCATCCTCGGCGGTAACGCCGCCCGCGCGCAGGTGGCGGCCCTGGGCATCGAAACCGGCAGCACGCTCGTGCTGGAGCACATTGCGCCGGCCAACGCCGTCCAGAGCAACTGCGACGACGCCGGACCGCGCATCGTCATCACCACAGAAGACGGGCTGCGGCTCTACCTTGCCCAGGAGCAGGCCGCCCGCGTCATCGTCGACGACCAAGCGCAGGCCGACGCGGCTCAGCAAACCACTTAGACCTTGGGAGAGGATACTGAACTTCACGCCGCATCAATGACCAGGGACAATTATGGGGACGGTAATCTTAATCCGCCCGTGCGGTGACGCCTCGACTCTCCTGCCTGCGCAGGGCGTGACCAACCCCGGGCACGAGCCCGGCGGTCGCCTCCGGCAGCGTCGGCGGCCCTGAGCCGGCCTGAGCTCGCCCGTCACAGCTGCGGCGCTCGCGGCAGAGCCCACCAGAGTGTCGCCGACATGAAGCGGACATACCGGTTCTGTACCTTGGGGCGACCTGACCGCCACGCCTCGGAGACCGAAAGATGCGCCATAGCCAAGCCTGGAGCCGACGCGACCTGCTGCGCACCCTCGCAAGCCTGCCCTTTGCCGGCGCCCCCGTTGCGGGCGCCGTCCCGGCCCTCGCCGCTGCACCCGTAACCGCGGCGCCGAGCTTCCCGCGAGACCCCTTCAGCCTCGGCGTGGCCTCGGGCTATCCGCAGCCGAACGGCATGGTGCTCTGGACCCGGCTCGCGCCGGAGCCCCTGGCCCCCGCCGGCGGCATGCCGCCCGCGAGCGTGCCGGTGCGCTGGGAGCTAGCGCAAGATCCAGGCTTTCGGCGCATCGCCGCCGCCGGCACCGCCTATGCGACGCCGCAGTGGGCGCATTCGGTACACGTCGAGCCCTATGGGCTTGAGCCTGATCAGGAGTACTGGTACCGCTTCCACGCCGGCGGCGCCACCAGCCCGGTGGGGCGCACGCGCACCACGCCGACCAAGGATGCGCCGGCGGATCGGCTGCGTATCGGTGTGGGCTCCTGCCAGCACTACGCCCAGGGCTTCTACAGCGCCTACCGACACGTGGCGGCGGACGCGCTGGATCTCTTCCTGCACCTGGGCGATTACATCTACGAGTCAGCCTGGGGCAGGAATCCGGTGCGCTCACAGGGCGCGACGGAGCCGGTGACGCTCGGCGACTATCGCCGCCACTATGCGCTGTATAAGTCGGACCCGGATTTGCAGGCGGCGCACGCCAGCTGCCCCTGGCTTGTGGTCTGGGACGACCACGAAGTGGACAACGACTATGCGGACAGCATCTCCCAGGACGAGGACACGCCGGCCTGGTTCCTCGCCCGCCGCGCCGCCGCCTACCGGGCCTACTACGAGCATATGCCGCTGCCGCGGGGCATGGTCCCCTTCGGCCCCCACATGCGCATCCACATGCGTCTGGATTATGGCCGGCTCGCCCGGATCCACATGCTGGACGACCGCCAGTACCGAAGCCCCCAGCCCTGCCCAAAGCCGGGCCGCGCCGGCTCCAACCTCACCACCGGCGACTGTGCCTCCATCACCTCCCAGCCGCCGGCGGAAGACCGCATCCAGGCCACGCTGCGCGAGAACCCGCACATCCACTACGCCACCGGCGAGCACCGCGGCTACCTGCGGCTCACGGTGACACCGGAGCGCCTGACCGCGGACCTGCGCGGCGTCGCCGGCGTGCGCGAGCGCGACGCAGCCTGCGCAACCGTCGCGAGCTTCATCGTCGAGGACGGCGTGCCCGGGCCGATGAGCACCTGACGGCATTCGAAGCCCCCGCATCCGCCGTTCGAGACGCCGTTGGCGGGGGCACCAATCCCCCGCCAGCCTGCGACAGGGCCACACGCGTGACCAGCAACGGCAGTTGACCGCTTCGTCGCAGCTACAAGTGCTTGCGCAATCCGAGAATTCGTACCGATTTCAAGGTCACCTCCCGGGTGCGGGCCGCTACGACCCCCATGGCACGCCCTGGGCGGCGCCCAGCTACGTTACAACTCGTTGGAATAGGTCGGCGATTCCGCCTCGTTGTGCCTTGCTGGACACCCGGGGGACGCACCCTAGGGGCTGTTCAACGACCGTTTCCAGGTTCAAGCCTCGGGGCCAAACCGGGGCTTGACAGGCCAAGGTGATCGCCGTAACCTAAACGCGAAGCATTCGCATTGTTTCAGCAGCCGCAGGCCTTGAAGCAGCGCATCCGAGCACTGGTTCGCCGTTACCTGCACCACCGCTCGCCAAGGCTCGCGCAGCAGGTGGCGCGCTGGAGCGAGGGCCTGACCTTGCGCCCAGCCCCGCGCGACGCCGCCGAGGAGCTCAATGCCCTCTGTCGCCTGACATGGCACTGGCGGCTCCTGGCAGCACAGTGCCCCGCCGCTGCTGCGGCCTAATCTGCGCTGCGCACTGGCGCTCGCGCGTCCTCCGGGGCGTTCTCATCCCTCCGTCCTGAGACACCGTCACTGAGGCGGCAAGGCCCTATAGCACACAATATGTGTGTTACTGACACCAACTCCGGGAGCCGCTCGATGTACGCCGACATCCATTCTGCCGCGTTCACGCCGACCCCGCCGTCAGTCGCAGCGCCGCGTGATGCGCCCGCGACCACCACTTGGCCCGAGCTGCTGTCGGATCTGGGCTGCCTGGGCCGGGTCTGGATCGAAACTGAGTCGCCGGCGCTTACCCTGTCCCATCGCGAGACGCTGTCGGGTCTGCGCGTGGAGGACGCGATCGCCCATGTGCAGGGGGACGGCTTTGCGCTGCGCCTGCTGCTGGAGCGTTGTGATGCGCTGCGCGCGACTGGGCCGCTTTCCGCCGGCCCAGCACCGCCGAGCGAATCGCTCTTGATCGAGGATGCACAATGGCGCCCACTGGTTGCGCTGCGTCTGGCGCCCCACCAGGACACGACAGGCTTTGTGCTGCGCGCGCTGCTGGGCGCCCATGGCGTCAGCGGCCGGCGCCTGCGCCCTGCCCTTCAGCGACCCTCGGCTCAGCGGCGGACGCTACTACGCGCGCCCCGGTCGGCTCAGCGGCGGACGCTACTACACGCGCCCCGGACTGTCGCCGGACATGCCGCTGTCATGCCACTCGGCGCCCACCTCGGCGACGGCGTCGGGCTCATGGATCAGGCCGAGCTGAGCGGTCTGCCGGCACTGCACCCGCGGCGTCTGCGCGAGCGCGGCAGCGCCGTCGGCGTGGATCCGGACTCGGTGCCTTGCGTGCTGGAGGCACTGGCGGATCATGCCGTGCCGATTCGGATCATCACCGGCAACGACGCTTGCGTGCGCCGGGTCGACTCGGCGCCCTTCGCGGTGCGCCGAGGTACGGGTTGGCTCGACCTCCGCGGTGACAACCTGATCCTGCGCCTGGACATGACGCTGCTGGATGGCGCCTGGGTGATCCAGCGCGGCCACGAGCCGGCGGCGCTGCGGGAGCTGCGCTTGTACGACGACGACGGCCGCGCCATCGCCGCGCTCGGCTCGCTGCCGACGCCAGCCGGCGGTGAGCACCCGGTCTGGGCCGCGCTGATCAACGCGCTCTTGCAGTGAGCCAGGTCGAGCGTTTCGGCATCGCCGCCTTCGCTCCCGCCTTCTTGCGGGTCTCAGCCGCCGGCGCGCAGTCCTGTATCGCGGGGGGCTATTTCCGTCGCTGCGCCAGCGATGGCGTGCAGCCCCTCCCGATAGCTCGGGTAGCGCAGCATGATTCCGAGCTCCTGCTTGATGCGATCATTGCGGATGCGGCGGCTCTCCGCGTAGAAGTGTCTTGCGAAGTCGCTGAGTGCGGCGGTGTCGAAGGGCTCCGCCGGCGGCGGCTGCATGCCGAGGAGATTGGCGGCATAGACCAACACCTCATCCGCCGGGGCGGGCTCGTCGTCGCAGACGTTGTACAGATGCGGGCCGTTGCGGTCGCCACTGCAATCCCGCTCCATGGCCGCCGCCAGCACCGCGACCAGATCGTCCACGTGAATGCGGTTGAAGACGTGCCCCGGCTTGACGATACGCCGCGCCCGCCCGGCCAAGAGCGCATCGATGGGGCTGCGGCCCTGCGGCCCGTAAATCCCGGGCAGTCGCAGCACGCTCACGGGCCGCGCGAGCTGCACACCGAGCGCGAGCCAGTCGCGCTCGGCGGCGAGGCGCCGGCGGTTGTCGTCGGTGGCCGGGCGCGGCGGCTGGGCCTGGTCGATCCAGGCACCGCCGCAGTCGCCGTAGACGCCGGTGGTGGACAACAGCCCGAGCCAGGTGAGTGTTGCGCTCAAGGCCGCGATGTCCTTGCTGTGCAGCCGCAGCACGGGGTCCGACGCGGCGTCGGGCGGCACGGCGCACAGCAGGTGCGTGGTACCGGCCAGCGCCTCGGCCGCGTCGCTCAGGGGGCTGCGGCCGTCGAACAGATAGGTGTCAATGCCTTCGCAGCGCAGCGCGATCGCCTTGGAGGCATCGCGGCAGGTCCCGGCCACGCGCCAGCCCTTGGCTTGGGCCGCGCGGGCAAGGCGCAGCCCGGTATAGCCCAGGCCGAAGCAGAAGAGTCGCGGTTGGGTCATGGTGACGGCTCGGGGCCTCAGGCGGCACGGGTTCTGCCGGCGGCGACGGCCCGGCCCGGCGCCTGCAGCCGCAGTGGCACGGCCGGGCCGTTTGGCAGCAGATCGCCGCGGATCTCCTCGATCCAGGCCGACAGGCGCTGCCCCGTCAGCTCGGGCTGGTTGTCCTCATCCAGGACCAGCCCGCAGAAGGAGCCGTCGCCGAGATCCGCCTGCGATGCCTCGTACGCGTAGCCCGCCGTCGGCCAGAAGCCGACCAGATGGGCGCTGCGCCGAAGCAGCTCCTGGTACAGCAGCCCGAGGGCGTCACAAAACTCGCCGGGATAACCGTACTGGTCGCCAAGGCCGAACAAGGCGACGGTCTTGCCGCGAAAATCGATGTCGTCGAGCTCCGG
>AACY020530927.1_pt1 | contig 18807 bp, 18 predicted proteins | sample 267378 | NCBI WGS metagenome assembly AACY02 (sample SAMN02954345, study PRJNA13694) | marine metagenome | biome: aquatic; feature: ocean; material: water; isolation source: isolated as part of a large dataset composed predominantly from surface... | reverse complement strand
TATCCGCCTTTAGCCACCATCGATTGGTCCATTGAGGCGGGCACCCAGGTTGCATTACTCGGTCGGTCTGGGGTCGGCAAATCGACGCTCCTCAAAGCGGTGATTCACGGGCATGCCTCCATCCAATGCCGAGCCACTCACATCGCCTATGTTTCGCAACAACCGATGTTATTGCCGTGGCGCTCTGTGATTGACAATGTGATGCTGGGCGAAACGCTCCGCACATCGACAATCAGGCCGACTGTGCGTGCTCAAGCGCATACAGTCCTAGAATCTGTGGCACTTGGCGATCTTGCGACACGCGCAGCACGCGGCTTGAGTGGCGGCGAACGTGCCCGCGTTGCCCTCGCCCGCGCACTGTTCGAGGAGGCGGATCTTGTGTTACTCGATGAGCCCTTTGCAGCGCTGGATCGGTCGACTCGAATAGCAATGGCCGATCTTGCAAAAACGATTTTGAAAGGACGCACCGTGGTGCTTGTCACGCACGATCCGCGTGACGCACAGGACTGGTTGGATGAAGCCTGGGTGCTCTCAGAGCGTGCACTGCATGGACCCTTTGATCTACACCAATTCAGCGATGACCGGGCACTGATTCATGCCCTCGAGGGCGCCCTCTAATGCATCGATTGGCCTTTGCACTCGCATACTTACTCGGGTTTGGTCTGATCTGGAAAGCAATAACCTGGGTATTCGCCCTGCCTCACTTCATCCTCCCGCCGCCAGAGCGCGTGATCATCACGCTCGTGACACGTGCCGAACAGATTGCTGGCCATGCTCTGACAACCGCCACCGAAATCATCGCAGGGCTGTTACTCGGGGGCGTTTTAGGAATTGTCAGTGCCTGCTTAATGGCGCACTCAAAAACACTTCACAGACTGACCATGCCCATACTCGTCGTCAGTCAGGCACTTCCCGTCTTTGCCATCGCGCCGCTATTGATGCTCTGGCTTGGCTATGGTTTTGCATCCAAACTGGCGATGACAACACTCATCGTGTTTTTTCCGGTCACCGCGGCGACCTTGGCTGGCTTTCGCGCGCTCCCCGATGGGTGGCAAGACACCTTGACGACCTTCCATGCAACACCGATTCGAACTTTCTGGGTCATCCGAGTCCCACTGGCGGTCCCCCATGCATTGTCGGGGCTCAAAATTGCAGCCTCAGTCGCGCCCATCGGTGCCGTGGTCGGCGAATGGGTCGGATCGTCTTCAGGCTTGGGATATCTGATGCTCCACGCCAATGGACGCGGGCAAACCGACCTCATGTTTGCGGCACTCCTGGTGCTGTGTATTGAGGCGGTTTTGGTCTGGGCGGTGGTCAACCGGATCGCAACCCGGTTTGACCACTACAGACCCTAGGCACCTCAGTTTGCTGAGGGCAAGGTGCCTTGGATGCCTTCAACGTAGAAATCCATCCCCAGGAGGGTTCCGTCGTCTGCGGTTTCACCGGCTGCAAGCCAAGGGCTTCCATCTTGCTTATTGATCGGACCGGTAAAGGGATGTAATCGTCCTTCGCTGATTGCTGCTCGCGCTTCTTCAGCCATCGAACGCACAGCTTCGGGAACGGCATCTCCATAGGGTGCGAGTGCAACCATGCCCGTATTGAATCCACCCCACACATCGCCTGATTCCCAGGTGCCATCAATCACTGCACCGACGCGCTCAATGTAGTAGGGAGACCAGTCATCAATGATCGATGTCAGTTGCGCAGTTGGACCAAAGGCAGCCATGTCTGAAGCTTGCCCAAATGCGTAGATGCCGCGTTGCTCAGCGATCTGCATGGCCGCAGGCGAATCCGTGTGTTGCATCAAAATATCTGCACCTTGATCGATCAGTGCCTTGGCGGCATCGGCTTCCTTACCTGGATCAAACCAACTGGAGACCCAAATGATTTTAAACTCGATCTCTGGATTGACGCTCTTTGCCGCCAGATAGGCCGCATTGATACCCCGCACCACCTCTGGGATCGGGAAGGATGCAATATAGCCAACCACGTTTGACTCAGTCATCTCGCCTGCGATTAGACCGAGAATGTGACGGCCTTCATAAAAGCGTGATGAATAGGTTGCCACGTTATCAGCACGCTTAAAGCCGGTGGCATGCTCAAACTTCACATCCGGGAACTGTTCAGCCACTTTAATCGTGGGATTCATAAACCCAAAAGATGTGGTGAAGATAATATCTGCACCGTCATTGGCCATCTGACTCAACACGCGCTCGGCATCTGGACCTTCAGAAACGCTTTCGACAAAGGTCGTCGTCACTTGGTCACCAAACTCGGCCTCAACTGCAAGTCGACCTTGATCATGCTCATATGTCCAACCGCCGTCGGACACAGGGCCCACGTAAATAAAGCCAGCCTTCACCTGTCCATCGGGCGCATCGGTCGCCTCAGTGGCTGCCTGCTCTGAATCAGAACATGCCGTCAAAACCAACAATGCACTCAATCCAAGTGCCTTCAAATGGAAACCTGTCATGGTTCCTCTCCTCTCTTAATTAGCGCGAAGCGCGAAACAATTGTCCTAATGATCCCGGTGCACGATGGCCCTGGCCACGTGCAGAAATCAGCACCAAAGCGAAAATCGTGACGATATAGGGCAACATCGAAAGCCACTGCGCCGGGATGGCCAATCCAAGCGCTTGGCTGTGCAATTGCAAAATCGTCACACTGCCAAACAAATAGGCGCCTGCAATGACTCGAAACGGCCGCCATGATGCAAATACGACCAATGCCAGGGCAATCCAGCCACGACCGGCCGTCATACCCTCTACAAAGAGCGGTGTTTGCACCAAGGTCAGGTAAGCGCCACCAATACCGGCCAGTGCCCCGCCGGTTATGATCGCTAAAAACCGCACACCTTGTACTGAAAATCCAAGTGCATGAGCTGAATCATGGTTTTCACCGACAGCACGAAGCACCAAGCCGCCACGGGTAAAGCTCAAAAACCACCACAGACATACCGCTACGAAAATTGACAAGTACACCAATGGATCATGAGAAAACAGCGCAGCCCCAATGACGGGAATGTCAGATAACAGCGGAATCTCCCAGACCGCAATCTGAGGCGCAGCCCGACCCACATACTGAGCGCCGGCCAAGGCAGCCAATCCCAAACCAAAGAGGGTCAGTGCAAGCCCAGTAGCCACTGGATTTGATAAGCATTTGAGCACCAAAAATGCGAAGACCGACGCCAGCAGTGCGCCGGCCAAGGCCGCTGCCATGACCGAGATCCCAAGCGGCTGGCCTGCGATCGCAGCGGCAAATCCTGCCAAAGCTCCAACGATCATCAGTCCTTCGATTCCCAGATTCAAAACGCCTGCGCGCTCCTGAATCAAGGCACCGAGCCCAGCAAATACAAGCGGCGTCGACGCCACCAAGATGGCATGTAGGATTGATGTCAGAAGTCCATAGTCGGTCATACAGCACGCACCCACAGAATCCGGTAATTCACCAGCACCGTGGTTCCAAGCAAAAAGAACAACAGCAGTCCTTGGAACACCTGCGTCATCGCCGCTGGTATACCAAGTGATAACTGTGCAGCCTCACCGGCCAAATATGACAGGGCCACCAACAACCCTGCAGGGATGACTGCCAACGGATGCAAACGCGCTAGAAACGCGACAATAATCGCCGTAAATCCATATGACGGCGAGATCGTCGGTACCAACTGTCCAATATTACCGGTCACCTCAACTACGCCTGCGAACCCACTCAATGCGCCACCGATCAGTAGGCTGAGCCAAATCGTAGTGTCTCGGCTGTATCCAGCGAAGTGAGCCGCCTTGGGTGAGAGACCGGAGACTTTCATGGCATACCCAAGATGCCAACGTTTAACGACCCAGGTACCAATCCCCGCAAATATCAGAGCAAAGACAAAGCCGATGTGGCCTCGGCCCTGGTCAAACAGCTTTGGCAAGATTGCCGCATCATGCAGCAGACGACTCTCCGGGAAGTTAAAACCATCTGGATCTCTTAACGGCCCATGAACCATGACACTCATCAAAAGAATTGCCACGTAAGTCAGCATCAAGCTGACTAAAATTTCATTGGCTTGAAAGCGGATTTTCAAAAAAGCAGGAATCGCACCCCACAGCAATCCACCCACCGCTCCAGCAAGCAACACGACAGGTAACACCCAAAAACCGTCCACCCCGTAGAGTGCAAGCGCCATTGCACCGCCGGTGAGCCCCCCAAACACCAATTGACCCTCGGCGCCGATATTCCATACACCGGCACGGAAACTGAGTGACAAGGCCACGCCGATGGTGATTAAGGGTGTCGCCTTGGCAATGAGTTCACTGATGCCATAGGTGGATGCAAGCGGTTGAATCAAAATGCGGTACAGTGCCGACTGCGGCTCAAAGCCTAACAGGGCTAAAAAACCAGCCGCCGTTGCCGCCGTCAAGGCGAGCGCTAGAATCACTGCGAGCCACTCGTGAAACCAATGGGTTTCTGCGCGCGTCTGGAATTGCATCATACGCTCACCTCTTGACCGAGCATCAATGCACCCAAATGTTCCGCGGTCATGGTTTGCGTTGGATAGGTCCGACTTAAGCGTCCATGACAAATTGCAGCAATGCGATCGGTCAATGTGAGCAGTTCGTCAATGTCTTGGCTCAGAACGATCACTGAAGCACCCTCGTCGGCTAATGCAACCAAGGCTTCATGAATAAACTGTTGTGCTTTTGCATCCACACCCCAGGTTGGATTAGACACCACAAAAACAGCCGGCTGCCCCAAGAGCTCACGGCCCATTAAGAACTTTTGCAGATTGCCGCCGGATAAACTGCTGGCCTTGGCATATTCCGATGTCGTTCTTACATCAAAAGTTTCGATGATTTCCCTGGCAAACGCTTTTGCGCGTCGTCCGCTGATCAAATGAGGATTCGTCAAAATCCCTCGGGTATGGCGAGCGGTGAGAATCACATTTTCCCAGAGCGTCAACTCAGGCACGGCCGCGTGTCCGAGTCTGCCCTCAGGGGCTGCAAGTAAACCTTGATGCCGCCGGGCCTCCACCCCAAGGGTTCCAATGGGTTGCCCATCCAACATCATGATGTCGGCTTGATCCACAACCAATTCACCGGATAACAGATCAAACAGTGTGTCCTGACCATTCCCAGACACGCCAGCAATCCCAAGGATTGATCCTGGCGCCACGGACAGATACACATCAGACAGTGCCACTGCACCGGATCGAAGCGGTGGAACATCACCGGCTCGGATTGAAAACCGCGGTGTGTCTGAATCATTCGGCGGCACTTCACGGGTTGTCTCGGTCAATCGAACACCAACCATTTTCTCGCCCAATGAGTTCGTCGACTCTTGACGCGGATCCACCACATCAATGACCCGCCCGTCACGCAACAATGTGGCGCGATCACACAGCGCCCGGACCTCATCGAGCTTATGCGAAATGTAGATGATCGAGCGCCCCTCATCAGACAACCGCTCCAATGTAGAGAACATCTCTTCGGTTTCTTGTGGTGTGAGCACACTGGTCGGCTCATCGAGAATCAGCAATGATGGGTCTTGCATTAAAACGCGAATGACTTCCAACCGCTGTCGCTCGCCGGCTCCAAGATCATACATCCGTCGCTTCAGATCCACATGCATCCGATACCGTTCACATAAGGCCATCACATCGTCGGCCAACGCCCGATCCGGCATGCGACCGTCAAGACCGAGCGCGATGTTTTCAAGGACCGTCAATGCGTCAAACACGGCAAAATGTTGAAACACCATGCCCACACCCAATGCGCGTGCATGACTCGGAGTCATGGGACGATATGGCATTCCATCAAGAACCATCTCGCCCCGATCCGGCGTCAGGATGCCGTATATCATCTTCACCAGGGTCGACTTGCCGGCGCCATTTTCCCCGAGCAGTGCATGGATCTCGCCACGATCAACAGACAGTGTGACCGCATCATTGGCCTTAAAGTCTCCAAAACTTTTTGTCACCTCACGCACACCCAAGCGCTGAGACGCGGTGCTGGCAAGTCGATCAGAAAGGGCTGAGGAGTCGGTCAAACTGGATTTCCACCAATTTCAAAGGGGCAGGATACCGGTTTCAGGGTCCTAACGCACTAGGACCGCGGTGCATCAAAATAAAAGTATTCAGTACTGATTCGCTCATGCAGGATGCCAAGACCCTGTTGCACCCAATCCATATTTTCAGTCAATAGATCGGGTGAAATGCGTTCCACATCCAGTCCAGCCAAACCGGTCGCGATCCCGTCGACTAAATCTTCTGGAACACGTTGATGCGGCAATTTGGCCAAAAACCGTTTGATGCTTTGCAACGCAGCCAGCATCGACTGCGGGAACTCTGAATCGCGTAATACGAATTGCAACACATCAGCACCCTTCAAACGATTCTTCGCACTGTGTCGATACAGCTCCACACCGCCGAGCGCCGATAACAAATTCTGCCACCCAATCGCTTCATAACTTGACCATCGCGCCGATGCACCCGGGACCATCTGTGTCACCCGCGGATCCACCAGACGCGACACCATGTCCGCATGTTCAAGACGATCACCCAGCCTCAGAAACACCCAACCAAGATCCCGTGCCTGATTGGCCATCAAACAGCCGTGCCAAAGCCTACAACCCGAAATGACTTGCTTGAGAACCCGGATGCGAGTCGAACGGTCAAAGCCAGCCAATGATTGGCGCTCCAATTGTCCATGCAGCTCATTGAGCGCCACCCAAGCATCTTTCGGGATGAGATCTCGCGTCACCCGCGCATTTTCCCGTGCAGACGCAATTGAAGTCCGAATCGAACCCGTATGCTCGGCACTTAAGATCAACTGCTCCATCACATCACGCTCGGTCAGCGGACCGTCAGGATCTTTAGAGCCAAATACCTGCATCAGAGACTCCCAGTCGTAGGGGATGCCATCGGGCAGGTCCAAAATGGTATCTGAGGCCGCAATCGCCAGTCGCGCGGTTGCCTCAGCACGTTCGATATAACGAGCAAGCCAATACAAATGCGACGCGACACGCGCTAGCACGAGATGCCCCCAATCTCGTTCACCACCCAGAAATCTTTCGAGCCTCCGCCCTGTGAGGAATTCACCACCAACGACCCCTCCTGGAGTGCCACGCGGCATAAGCCGCCGGTCGAGCACCACTGCTGTGAGCTTTGCAAGACAAACGGACGCAAATCAACATGGCGTGGGGCGAGATGCCCATCCTCTGTCACCGTTAACGTTGTTGACAGCGCAAGCGTCGGCTGAGCGATCCAAAGCGCTGGGTTTTCAATGATCTCTGCACGGCGCGAGACAAGAGCTTCATCGTCTGCATGCGGGCCGACCAGAATCCCATAACCACCTGAGGCATCAGTCGGCTTCACAACCAAGGATTCTAAATGATCAAGCACATAGGCTTGCTGATCAGGATCTGAGCAGAGATAGGTGGGGACATTGGGTAATATCGGCTCCTCATCCAAATAAAAGCGGATGATTTCAGGCACGTATGCATATAGAGCCTTATCATCAGCGACACCACTGCCCGGCGCGTTGGCGATGGCCACCTTGCCGGCGCGCCATGCATCCATTAGACCCGGAACGCCAAGCACGGAATCTGGATTGAGTACCCGCGGATCGAGATAAGTATCATCAATACGCCGATAAATGACGTCGACGCGGCTTACACCCTCGACCGCCTTCATGTAGACACAGTTATCGGTATCCACAAACAAATCAGAGCCCTGCACCAGTTCGGCACCAATTTGCTGTGCAAGGTAACTGTGCTCAAAGTACGCTGAATTGAAGACGCCTGGTGTTAAGACCACGATCACCGGATGATCTACAGGGCGCGGACTCAACGCATTGAGCATATCCAAGAGATCTGACGCGTACTGACTGACTGGTAGGATCTGCTGATTGCGAAACAACTCAGGGTACACCTGCTTCATCACCGATCGATTTTCCAGCATGTAAGACACGCCGCTGGGCACGCGGAGATTGTCTTCAAGCACGAACAACTGACCATTGTGATCGCGAACCAGATCAGATCCACAGATATGCGCCCAGGTCTCAAATGCAGGCGTCACACCCTCACAAAATGACAGGTAGTGCGGACTGTCAGTGACGATCGATTGGGGAATCACCCCGGCTTTCAGAATCGCTTGTGCGTTGTAGACATCATGTAAGAAACAGTTCAATGCGCGAAGCCGCTGTTTCAAACCCCGCTCAGTGGCTCGCCACTCATTGGCTTGCATCACCCGGGGTACTAAATCAAGCGGCCACGCGCGATCCATATTGGTCGCATCTGAATAGACAAGAAATGAAATGCCCTGGCTTTTAATGGCTGCCTCAAGCGCAGCTTGTTTTTCATGAAGCACTTCAGGTGACACGGCTTGGAAAAATTGGAGAAGACTTTGTGCACCCGGACGCGCAGACCCGTCAGCTTGAACCAGCTCGTCAAAAAAACGCCCGGTCGAAATGTCATCAGTGACTTGGATCACAGCCGCTTTGTCCAAATATTGTATTTCTCTGTAGTGTCCGGTTTCATGTGCTGAGACGCAAGTAATTAGAGGTGTGTATGCTCGCTATTTTGTCACCTGCCAAATCGTTAAATGCCGACGTGATGGCGACCCTTCCCACGGCCACCACGCCAATGTTTATCCAAGAGGCCGCAGTGCTTGCTGAGCAGATGCGAAATTACAGTCCATCGGACTTGGCGGCTCTTATGAAACTCTCAGACAAACTCTCCGCACTCAATGCAGCGCGTTTTGAACAATGGCAATCCGACCATACAGCAGACGACCTACTACCAGCGGTCTATGCGTTCAATGGGGATGTGTATCAGGGATTGGATGTGACCTCATTGAGCCCTGACGCCCTCGATCGACTCAATGATCGGATTCGGATTTTATCCGGGCTCTATGGCGTACTGCGTCCGACTGATGCGATGCGGCCCTACCGCCTTGAAATGGGGACACGTTTTAAAACAGGTCCCATCACCAGCCTACCAAATTATTGGCGGGATGCAGTGACGAAGCATCTCAACCACGCCCTCGATGGACGCCCGCTTCTGAATTTGGCCAGTCAGGAATACGCGCAATCTGTTGACTTCAATGCAATTAAAGGCGGTGTGATCACACCTGTCTTTAAAGATCTGAAAAATGGTGAGTACAAAATCATCAGCTTTTATGCCAAACGGGCGCGCGGACTGATGGCTCGATTTTTAGTCGAACAGAACGTAGACGCTGCAGCCGATTTACAGGCATTCGACTATCAAGGGTATGCGTATTCTCACGCACACTCGACACCCGAAGCACCCTGCTTTCTGCGTGACCCGTCTGCTTCATGAGTCAACCGAGCCCAGATGCGATCATTGCCCCCTGGCTCAATGACTCCCCTGGACAATCGCTCTGGGTGATTGGCGAGGCGATTCCACCGTTGGTGACTGACTATCTCGACGAGCATCCGAGAAATGTCAGGCGATTTGACCCACACATTGAGGCAATCGATTGGTCAGGACCAACAGATGCGTGCCTTCTGACCACACCGCTTGATTCCAATGCCGCACTGATGATGTTGGGGTGTCTGCGCAATCACCTGATTGCACACATCTTATGCTTTATTCGGGAGCCACTGACGGATACTGATTTATTCAGCTTGGGCTTCAAACGTGGCATGCAAGTCTCAACACAGACAGGTCCGCTCTTGAGTTTTACTTACGCACTCGCCACTTATAACCATACTCGGGCTTGGAATAATCCGAAATTCTGGGCCAACCCTGAAAACTGGAATAAATACTGGTGGTAACATGCGCGCATTTCTTCTCGGACTCTGTTTCGTTTCAAGTCTTGCATTGGCGGACGTGGTGGCTCCTGAGCTCTCAGATCGCAGTTACCGTTATTTCGAATTAGACAATGCGCTGAAAGTGCTGGTGATCTCGGATCCCACAACGGACAAAGCAGCCGCCTCACTGGATGTCTATGTCGGATCGAATAATGACCCAGAGGGATTTCCAGGTCTCGCGCATTTTCTCGAACACATGTTGTTTTTAGGGACCGATCAGTTTCCCGAAGCAGGCGAGTATCAGCAATACATCTCAACTCAGGGTGGGTCACATAACGCCTACACGGCGCCTGAGCATACCAATTACTTTTTTGACGTAGACCCCAAAGGTCTCGCCGGCGCACTCGATCGATTCAGTCGGTTTTTTGTTGCCCCCACCATGGATCCACAGTACGTCGAGCGCGAGGTGAATGCCGTACATTCTGAATATCAATCAAAACTCAAAGACGCGGCCCGTCAGAGTTTTGAGGCCACCAAACAAGGACTGAACCAAAGCCATCCGTTCTCACAGTTCCGAGCGGGTAATCTTGAGACGCTCAACCGGCCTGGGCTCTTAGAGGCTCTCGATACCTTCTATGCAAATGAGTACTCGGCCAACCGGATGGCACTGGTGGTCTTGGGAGAAGAGTCGCTCGATACCCTTGAACAGATGGTTCGCAGTCGCTTTGCAGAGATTCCGAATCGGCAACTGCCGGTCAGCGCACTGCCAGATCCGCTCTTTGATCTCGATCGACTGCCTTTGGTCGTACAATCCAAACCGGCCAGTGAATCGCGACGCCTGACACTGCTGTGGCCTGTTCCCGACACGGATGCGTTTGTCGGTCAAGCGCCGCTTCGGTATCTGGGTAACCTACTTGGCCACGAAGGTGAAGGCAGTCTATTGCAATCACTGAAGGCCCGCGGCCTCGCCAATAGCTTAAGTGCCGGTGAAAGCCTTGGGATGACTGAAAGCCGATCATTTTCGGTGAGTCTGAGCCTGACGCCTGCAGGTTTTCAGGCACGCGACCAAATCATCCAAGAGATTTATCAGGCACTTGCAACTATCGAGATTGAAGGGATCGAAAACTGGCGATTTGATGAACTCAAGACCATGGCAGAGGCCAACTTTCTCTTTGCAGAGGAGGCCAATCCACGCAGTCTCGTGACACAATTTGCCGATCGTCTTCATACCACCCCAGCCCGAGAACTCTTCACGCGTGGCCAGCTTTACACAACCTTTGATGGGCAACTCATTCGAGATGTTCTGACTTGGCTCACACCTGATCGCATGCTGGTGCGCGTGACTGCTCCTGAAGTTGAGCCCGAATTCACAACGCCCTACTACCCAACAGAGGTTCGCATCTTCCCACTGCAGGCGGATCGGCTTGAGCTGTTTTTAAACGCGCGCCAGACGCCCAGTGAATTGATCACATTACCCACGCCCAACCCCTTTATTCAGGATCCTGGAAGTCCATTACCGAAAACACGGGTCGCGACCTCTGACACGCGGCCACGGCTCGTCCTGAACACAGATGCAGTGTATGGATATGTGCTTTCGGAAGAACGATTCAGTCAACCCAGAAGCGATCTGTACATCCGATTACGATCGCCCTTAGCCTCAGACTCTCCAGAAGCTCGGATCCTCTCCGATCTCATGGCGAGTGCAATCAACGAGCACTTTAATACCTTGAGTTATGAGGCAGTGCTCGCCGGGGCCGGATTTGCGGCACAGGCCACGCAATCTGGTATCACACTTGAATTCAGTGGCTTTCACAACGCATTGGTGCCTCTGGTCGATGAGATCATGGCGGCCTTGCCAATCCCCTTGATCGACGAGGCAACCTGGGATCGGCTCTATCAATTGAAGCGACAAGAACTCAACGCGCTCGATACCACTCGACCATTCAATCGCCTGTTTGACGAGCTGACCGCGGGATTGATGCCGCGCGCATACCCGAAAACAGAGCTGGCAGAGGTCCTCAACGACATCGACCGTGGCACGTTCCATCAATATCAGCAGGCCTTTTTGAGTGGCGTGCTCGCTGAGCTGTTTCTTCACGGCCCGGTAACGATGGACGAAGGCGAACAACTGCTTCAATCCATTGCCAATCGCCTGCCATTGGATCCAGCAACCACTGATGTCATGGTCGGAACAGAGCCGTGGTCAAGCGCCCGCACACTCACATTTGAATATCCACATCCTGATCAGGCCACGGTAGTAGCCTTTGTGGATACAGAGGACAGTGCAGCGGCACGTGTCTTGAATGAACTGGCCGGCAATTTACTTGAAGCACCGTTTTATACACGCCTGCGGACTGAACGACAGCTTGGTTACATTACCTTTGCAACCGCTTTTCCACTGGTCAACACCCCTGTATTAACCGGTGTCGTGCAATCTCCGGTGGCCGATCCCGATGTGTTGGCTGACGCCATCCTTGGAGAGTTCAATCAATTTGCTGAGGCGGTTGCTGCTATGGACCCTGCACAATTCGAAGACGCGCGGCAATCGATGCTCAATGACCTCGATAATCCGCCGCAAACGCAAGCTGAACTCTCGAATGATATTTGGCAAGCGATTGGACTGAGACGGCCATTTACCGATCGCGTTCAACGCGCTGAAACCCTTAAACGGATTACACAGGCAGAGTTTGTTGACTACTTAAAGGCCCGACTCAAAGATCCCATCGTTCTAAAAGCATACCGAAGCGAGGTTGCAGTCCGTTAAAGCGGTGGTTGTGCGTCCAACCACTGCACATACTCAGACAACAACTCAACTTGATGGGGTAAGAGGTCTTCACGCGCGCTGATTTCATTCAGCTCATCGTGAATCCTAGCCGAGGTCACACCGCGGTCGCCCTCAATGAGCTTAGCACGACGTCGCTGCTGCCACTGGCGCCACTCGCCGGGACTTAAACTGCTGGGAAAGTTGCGCGCTCGATACCGAAACACCAGTTCAGGGTAGCGTGCATCCTCGAAGGCCGGCGCATAGGACTTGAGCTTGTCAGCGTCCAATCGAGGGCACTCGGCCAATAGCGCCTTGTCATGATCCGACAAAAATGGACCGCCATACAGCATGAAATCCACATCGTCTGGAGTCGCTGGATCACTTGGCGCAATCAGCGAAATCACCAACTGATACAGCTGCTTAAATGCAGGTGACTCCTGTATGTGATGCCACAGATCTCGGTGTGTATTTTGCTGATCCACGTCGCGGCCAAAAGCTTGAAGGCGACGCGTGACTTCAGCATCCAATAAATCACGCCGAAACAGCATGGGCTGACTGTTGGTTCGAATGGTATGTACGCCAAGCTCTCGCAGCGCCCGCGAGAGCTCTGCCGCTTCAAGAGGGTTCTCAGTCAGCTGCTGGAGACCGGCAAGAACCGTTTCTGGATCCTGGTTGAGATCAAAGGCAACATAGTCGTTAGAGTGTTCTGAGATACGAAACGGAATCCATAGGTCCCGTGTATAGCCAGATTCCCAGCCACCGAATGCGGTCACTTCGAGAAGACCCTCAGTGCGACCCGATCCGCGAATCACATCCGTGACGTGGTGCTTGTCGATCATTCGCAAACAATCCGCAAACAGGTCTGGGTAGTGGAGTGCCAACGCGCGCGCCAATCGCGCTGTCATCATGACATCTGAGCCTGCATCATGCGCCCGCTGAATCCCCGCATCGAGCTGATTCAATGGACCGATGCGATCCAGCTTAAAGCGCGGTCGGCCATCTGCGTCTTCTGGCCAATGGATAGCCTCAGGCGCCATCACATAAAACACCAAGACCACTGGATAGAGATCAAATCGACCGCGACCCTCAGAAAATTGCCAGCGATAGGGGTCAAACAGAGACCGGTAAAAAATATGTTGGGTGAATCGATCATCAAAACGGCGTGAGTTATACCCACCGACAAGGGTCTTTGGCGCGATCAATTGATCCAACTTCACAGCCAGTTCGGCTTCTGTGATGCCATCACGCTGATGCATTTCAGGTGCAATTTGGTGCACCAAGAGCGCGCCGGGTGATGGCAGGACATCATCCGGCAATCGAACCAACTGGGCATCGGGATCACCGAGCGGCTCCATTGCGGGATCAGTCAGCTGCCATCCCATCTGGATGACCCGATCGGCCGCAGGATCACGGCCGGAGGTTTCATAGTCATACCAGAGAATCTGCACAATCAGCGCTCAGGCAGAATCACATTCAGCTCCAACACAGACGCATCCCCCTGTTGATCGAGGCGGATGTTGACCTGATCGTCGCGAATCTCGACATACTTTTTAACCACAGACAAGATTTCTTGTTGCATCGCCGGCAAGAAATCAGGTCCCTGTCGGTTCTGGCGCTCGTGGGAAATCAGTATCTGCAAACGCTCTTTGGCTTGGGACGCAGAATTTTTTTTCTGACCGCCAAATAATCCAAAAAAACCCATCAGTCACCCCCAAACATGCGGCTCAAGAGGCCTCGCTTCTTCAAATCAACAAAACGCATTGGGCGCTCCTCACCAAGAAACCGTGCGACGGCATCATCATACGCTTGCCCGGCATCTGACTCGGCATCCAAGATCACCGGAACACCCGTATTCGAAGCCTTCAACACCGCTTTCGATTCCGGAATGACCCCGATTAAATCCACGGCCAAAATGTCACAGACGTCCTCTTTGGAGAGCATCTCACCCTGATCAACACGGTCTGGGTCATAGCGGGTCACCAAAAGATGCTCGGCCACTTTACCGCCCTCTTTGGCGCGTTTTGATTTGGATTGCAAAATCCCAAGGATTCGGTCGGAATCTCGAACCGATGAGACCTCTGGATTGGTCACGATAATCGCATGATCGGCAAAGTGCAGAGCCATGGTGGCACCTTTCTCAATCCCAGCTGGCGAGTCGCATACAATATATTCAAATCCAGTATCGGCCAGCTCTTGAAGGACCTTTTCAACACCTTCCTCGGTCAACGCGTCTTTATCCTTGGTCTGGCTTGCTGCCAGGATCGACAAGTTGTCGATCCGCTTATCCTGGATCAACGCTTGGTTGAGCGTGGCTTCGCCTGTGATCACATTGACGAAATCGAACACCACACGGCGTTCAACGCCCATGATGAGATCTAAATTACGCAGTCCTACATCAAAATCGATCACGACGGTGCGATGTCCTGCCTTTGCCAATCCTGCTGCAATCGCAGCAGAGGACGTCGTTTTCCCAACACCGCCTTTCCCGGATGTGACTGTTACAACCGTTGCCAACCCTGATTCTCCTTACTCATGTGTTTGATAGGTGAGCGTCTGCCCCGTGGCATCCAAGCCCACGCGCACTGTAGCAGACCAGAGTGTCTCTGGGACCTGCTCACTGCTTGCATAGATGCCTGCAACTGAGACCAAGGTCGGCTCAAATTGCTGACAGAAAATCAGAGCATCGGACCCGCCAGAGACGCCAGCGGCAACACGACCCAGTAGCCTGCCATACACATGGACATGTCCATCTGCCATGATCTCTGCGCCAGCACTGACCTGACCCCAAACCACGAGATCACGATCTTTTGCATAAATCTGTACACCCGAACGGATCGGCCCCTCAACCACCATAGCCTGCGCGATCGACGGGACCGATGCCGGTACAGCATCGACGGTCACAGCGTTACCAGGCTCGGTGACGTTCTGCCCTGAAATCCATGCAATTCCGAGAGACTCAGCAATCACTCGGTGTGCAGAATCTCCTGTCAGACCGATCAAGCCAATATTCAAGCGTCTCATGAATCCGACCGCGCGATGAATCGCGGCTTCATCGATGCCAGCTGGCGGTTTAAGGACGAGGGCGATTTCAGCCATCAATGCGGGTGCTTTGTTGCACTGCGTTTGAAGCCACGCATCTAAGTCCTCGATGCCATCTGGCCACTCGAGGGTCATGAGGCTGAAACGATTGGCTCGGATGCGTGGTGTCTGCGTGGATTGTTCACTCAATCGATTTGATTCCTTTATTCAACGGTCACAAGTGACTTGACGAAACAGAGCTGACTCATTACAGTACGCGCCTCAATTGCGGGGTGGAGCAGCCTGGTAGCTCGTCGGGCTCATAACCCGAAGGTCAGAGGTTCAAATCCTCTCCCCGCTACCACTTTCGCCTGTGATGAGGCGATCAAGTTCGCCCACACAGTCGCAAATCTCCGGATCAACCGAACGCCCCGATGCGCGCAACATCTCTAAATAGGGTGTAATGGCACAACTCTCCGGCAACGGATCGCCTTGTTCCAACAATTCCCGCATGCGTCCCAAAAAAATGAACTGAAGCCATGCCTCCACATCCATGGTGTCGTAACAAAAGGGCATGGTACTCGCAAGCGCTTCTGGCGTGGGGCGGTCACCCGCAGGGACTCCAAGCTCGCCAAGCCGTTGCTCAAGTTCGTTCAATGCCTGCACCACCGCCTCGCGTCGTTGCTCACTCAAATTGGACCCTCAAGCTCGGACAGTACCGCCTCGAATTGGGTCGCCAATCGATGCTTGGGTGCTAGAAACACCAAGGGTTTGGACTGAGCATGAGACTCGCGCATGATCACACTGGACCCGAGCATGGCATCGGTCACAGGTAATCCATCTGTTCGCAGTTCCTCAATCAGTCGTTTGGGCAGGTTGGCTCGCGCGGGAACTTGATTTGGGATGACCCCCTCAAGCACCAGTGCCTCGTTGTGATCAGCCTGGATTTCAGTCACCGTGTCAATCAATTGATAGAGGGCTGTTTTCGAAAATGTGTCGCAATCAAAGGGCACCAAGACTCGATCGGATGCAATAAGCGCGGACCGTGAAAAGAAATTCAGCGCCGGCGGTGTATCGAGATAGATGCGATCAAACGTATGTGAGAGTTCAAGCAAGGCCTCACGCAACTTATACATTTTGTAGCGACTCTCAAGCTTATGCTCAAGCTCCAGTAATCCAGGACCAGAGGGCATGATCGAGAGCCCTGCAAAGGGTGTCTCATGAATCAGTTGATCGATTGGTTCTCGTGAATACAGAGACAATTGATGCTGAAAAAAAGTTTCGACGCCGGCCAGGTCTTTCACCTGTTCACCCAAAACATATTGTGATGCGTTGCCCTGCACATCTAAATCGATGAGCAGCGTCTTCCATCCCCTTTTTGCACTGGCCGCCGCCAAATTCACGGCAATACTTGACTTGCCAACGCCACCTTTCTGATTGAAGACAACCCGTTTCATTGACTCGGTCCTGTTTGTCTCAGTTGTTTAACCTGCTCATCAAGATCTACGATCCGCCGTGTCAATTGCTGGCGACTGGCATCAACAGCTTGCAATAATTCGCTTTGTTGCTCGAGCTGTGTGGCTAATTGCTCCACTTCTTCACCCAGTACCTCGACGCCGAGTACTGCAGGCCCTGCTGATTGAATTTGGTCTTCAACTGCGCTGAGAGAGGCCTGAAGCGCAAACAGTGACTGAGACAGATTCTCAAGCTCTTGCGTGTTTGCTGCCGTTGACTCCTGACTTGCGGTTCCCGCTTCCCGGAGTGCCCGCGCTTGCTCGCTCAGCGTCTGAACGGCCGCCCGCGTCTCACTCAGTGTATCCAATCGTGTGCGCTCTTGATTCAACTGCTCAGAAACCAAAGACAGTCCTTCCTCAAGCCGGTTGATCGAGGCCGCTGTGGCGTCCTGAGATGCACCGAATTGTTCAGCCAGCTGGCGCATCGTTTGCTCAACGGAGCTGACTGAGGTGCGCAATGCCTCAAGATCCTCAGACAACTCACCCTGAATCCTGGACTCAACTGACGCGACCATCTGACGCATTTGCGCATCTGACTGTGCCAATTCACCGATCCCTTCAGCCTGCGCTTCATTGAGCCGTGCGATCGTTTCTTCCAATGTTGCCGCCTGATCTTGGGCTTTGGTGAGTGCGGCCTGATATCGACCCGCCTCTTCAAGACCGAACAAAGCGACGCCAAATGACACCGCCAGACTGACAAGAACAAATAACCACAGTAGCCAAGGCACGCTCGATTTTGGGGGCGGGGGCGGTGGTGGAGCAGGACGCTGATTCTCTGGAGCAGCAGCCGGGGCAGAGGCCGATGTCGAAAGGTCATCCCCAAATTTTGGCTCTTGTCGTGTCATAGTGATCCTAGCGGGTTTTAAAGAGTGTACCCAATTCAAGAGAGAAACCGCCAACCCCAATCGAATGAACATTGATTTGTCACACGAAGCCCTCATGATTGACCCACACAGAACAACGAACTCGGAGGTTCTCATGGCATTTGAACTGCCCTCACTGCCTTATGCAAAAAATGCATTGGCGCCGCACATTTCTGAAGAAACACTCGAATTCCACTACGGCAAGCACCACAAGACCTACGTCGACAACCTCAATAACCTGGTACCAGGGACTGAATTCGAAGACCAGACACTTGAAGACATTATTAAGGCTTCATCAGGTGGCATCTTCAATAACGCCGCCCAAGTGTGGAACCACACTTTTTATTGGCATTGCTTGTCACCCAATGGTGGCGGTGAACCCACAGGTGAGTTGGCTGACGCGATCAATGAGACCTTCGGGTCGTTTGAGAACTTCAAAGAGGAGTTCACCAAAACCGCGGTCACGACCTTCGGCAGTGGATGGGGCTGGCTCGTCAAGACAGCCGACGGCAAATTAGAGTTGGCATCAACGGTCGGTGCAGGAAATCCCATGACAGATGGCAAAACACCATTAATGACCTGTGATGTGTGGGAGCATGCCTACTACATCGACTACAGAAATGCACGACCTGCGTATCTCAAAGCCTATTGGGAACTGGTCAACTGGGACTATGTGGCTGAGCAATACGCCAACGCATAACTCCCAACAAGCCCGCACATGCGGGCTTTTTATTGTCTATTGCGCGTCATTCTCTTCATTGCAATACTATTGCAAAATATTCAAGAGGAGCTCCTATGAAACGCATACCAATCTTCGTCGTCGCCTCACTCATTGCGCACAGCGCGATTGCCAGCGAACAGCGCCAAGCCGGTGCTCATGTCCATGGGCTGAACAG
>AACY020564045.1_pt1 | contig 18852 bp, 21 predicted proteins | sample 267378 | NCBI WGS metagenome assembly AACY02 (sample SAMN02954345, study PRJNA13694) | marine metagenome | biome: aquatic; feature: ocean; material: water; isolation source: isolated as part of a large dataset composed predominantly from surface... | reverse complement strand
CTCTATTAAACGAAGAATCTGACCGTTTGATTCCAGTAGAATGGGACGTAGGAAGGACTGATGTTTTTAATGTGAGGCTTAGAGTAGAATCAATTGATAGAAAAGGTATGCTGAGAGAGATTACAGAAGTTATCTCAGGTTCAAATATTAATATAGCCAGCGTTGATATGAAGGTTAAAGACGCATTATCTACAGCATTCTTTATTATTCAAATCAATAATATCAAACAACTTGATCGTATAATCAAAAAAGTAATCAAAATTCCAGGTGTTGAAAACGTAAAACGAACAGGTATTTAATAATGAAAGTAAGAACATTCACAAAAAAAGATGTAGCTGCAGAAATTGCAAATCGATTAGATGCAACACTTCTTGATTCTTTAACATTTACAGACGAATTATTTTTAGTTTTACGAGATATGTTAACAGATGATTATGAAAAAGTTAGGATTGAAATTAGGAATTTTGGTGTTATTGAAGTAAAACCTACAAAAGCAAAACCAAATGCGAGAAATCCTCAAACAAATGAAGAGATTTTTGTTCCTGCACATAAAAAAACTCATTTCAAGCCAGGTAAAATTCTTAAGCAATATCTAAGTCGACCTCTCAAATAATCTTCCATTAAATGGGAAGAATATTAGCTATTGATTATGGTGAGCAAAGGATAGGGCTTGCATTATCTGACCCTTTAAAGATTTTTGCAAGTCCATATAAGACAATAATAAATAAAAATAAAGATCATTCGATTAGTTTAATCGAAAATATTATAAAAATAGAGGATGTAGAGTTAATAGTCATTGGATTACCACTTGCAATGTCTGGAAAAAGTACAGATCAAACTTTAAAAGTAAAAAAATTTGCTGATAAATTATTAATAGAGGGTTTTAAAATTGAATATGTTGATGAAAGGTGGAGTTCGAAGGCTGCAAAAAGATCAATGGTTGAACAGGGATTTAAAACAGGTCATAATAAATCAGTGGTAGACCAAACAGCTGCAGCGCTTTTTTTACAACAATATCTAGATCAAAAATAATAATGTTACATTATTTTGATATATCAAAGTGGAAATTATCTATATTATCTGGTATTTTAATTGGTTTAGCTTATCCTCCATCTCCTTTAGGGTTTTTAGCTTGGTTTGGATTAATACCATTAATTCATATAATACTCAATTCATCCATATTTAATAGTCTAAAATATTCTTATGTGACAGGCCTGATTGTTAATAGTATAACAGTATATTGGTTCGGTCTTAATAGTGGGGCAGGATTTGCAACTGCAATAATATCAATGATTGCAGCAATTTTATATTTAAGTATCTTTTGGCTTATTCTTGGATTAGTGTGTAGTTGGTATCATCAAAAAACTGGATATGGTTTATTTGTCTTCTCATTACTTTGGGTTTCTATAGAGTACTTACGAAGCTTCGGTCCCCTTTCATTTCCATGGATTAATTTAGGTTTAACTCAAACATTTAGTTTGCCACTAATTCAAATTGCAGATGTAACCGGTACGATGGGGATTAGCTTCTGGATAGTTATGTTAAATATAATTATATATTTAGCAATAAATTCTAAAACAATAGAAAAAAAAATACTATCAATTGGTGTCCTATTATTGTTAGTGATTTTTTTGTTAGGTTTTTTTCGTATTAGTATTATTCAAAACCAAGATATTTTAAATAATATAAGTACTGCTATTGTCCAACCAAATATAGATCCAAATCTAAAATGGGAAGAAAATTTTCGTGATAGAATTTTTAATACAATGGATTCCCTTCATATTAAAGCAATTAAACATAATCCGGATTTTATTTTATGGCCTGAAGCTGCATTACCAACATATTTAAGATTAAATTATTCAACTAAAAGATCAATTCTTAAAAAAGTAAAAGAATCAAACATTCCATTATTAACTGGTACTCCTGATAGAAATAAAAGGAATGGTGGGCAAATTGATTACTATAATGCGGCAATGTTAATAAAGCCTGATGGATCAACAAAAATGTATTATAAGATGCATTTAGTACCTTTTGCAGAAAGCATTCCTTTTGCTAATTATTTTTCTGCTCTCAAAAAATTAAATTTTGGTCAAGCAAATTTTACATCAGGATCTGAATATACTATATTTAACGTCAAAAATATTCCATTTGCAAACTTGATTTGCTATGAATCAAGTATTCCAAAAATTGTACGTAAGTTTGTTAATCTTGGTGCAAAGTTTATAACTATAGAAACAAATGATTCTTGGTGTGGCCATTCTTCAGGTGTTTATCAACATTTTCAAATAGCCAAACTTAGAGCAGTTGAAAATCGAATACCTATAGCTCGAAGTGCTAATACAGGGATTTCAGCATTAATATTGCCAACAGGAAGAGTGGATAGAAAAATACCATTTGATAAACAAGAAATCTTAGTTGCTACTGTCCCTATAAGAAATATTTCATCATTCTATACAAAATATGGTGATTGGTTTGCTTTGATTTGCACTTTAATATTAATAATTACTATTTTACCTGTATGGTTTCAAAAAAAATCATAATCATATTTTTCTTTTTTCATTTAGTTTTTTCTCAGGAATTAAACTTAGATAAAAATTTTGAAAAACCATTTATTTCTCCAGTATTAAAGTCTTTAATCTTACCTGGATGGGGTGAATACTCATTAGGGCATAAGAAAAGAGCCCGAATAATGGCCTTATCAGAATCTGTTATATTTTTTTCAATTCTAGGTAGTTATTCTAATGCAAATAAATTTGAACAAAACTATAAATCTTATGCTGCGGAACATGCAAGTGTTATTACCACAGGAAAGAATAGACAATATTGGATAGATATAGGTAATTATTCTTCAATAGATCAATTTAATGAAGAGCATCTTCGTTGGAGGGACTTTACTGCAATTTATGAAAAAGATAATAATTGGAACTGGTTATGGGATAATGATGAGAATAGAAAGTATTTTGAAAAAATGAGAATTAAAGGTGATACCTGGAAATTAAGAGGCTCTTTCTTAATAGGAGCGATGGTATTAAATCACATAGTATCAGCGATAGATGCTTTATATCTTTTCAGAATTTCTAATATAAAAGATCTGGATATTATTCCTACTCATGATCCATTTATAAATAATTATAATCTTTCAATAAATTTATATTTTTAATTTCATAATAATATTTATATCAAATATTATTATTTTAATGACCCAAATCATTATATTTGAATAAACTTAATAATTAATAGATTTTAAACAATATGAAACGTTATAAGTTAGTTTGTCAATATGATGGAGCCAACTTTTCTGGATGGCAATTACAAAATGATAATCGCACAGTACAAGGTGAGTTAGAGAAAGTACTAACAAAATTGAACAAAGGTGAATTGGTTCGTGTTATTGGTTCTGGTAGAACAGATGCCGGCGTACATGCTCTTGGGCAAGTTGCACATTTTGATATAAGTACAAAACTAAAGATTAATGATTTAAAAAAAGCTATTAATGGTAATTTACATGAAGACTGTTATGTAAACTTTATTGAATTAGTTGATGAGGAATTCCATGCACGTTTTTCCGCTTCTCAAAGGAGTTACATATATAGTTGTAGGCAGAATAGATATTTATTAGATAGAAATAAAGTGTGGAATACTGGCGAATTAGATATTTTGAAGTTAAACAATGCAGCCAAAATATTAATTGGTGAACATGATTTTTTATCCTTTTCAAAAAAAAATCCTAAAATGAATGATACAATATCTATAATTTATCAATCTGAATGGAAAGAAAATGGTCAAATAGTGAATTATCATATTTCAGGTAACAGATTTTTGCATCATATGGTACGTTATTTAGTTGGATCAATGGTAGCAATTAGTCAAGGAAAGTATAGTATAGAGCAATTAATAAAAGAATTAGATAATCCTAAATCAGATTCAAAACAATTTAAAGCTCCTGCTTACGGATTAGTTCTAAACTATGTGTCATATGAATAAACAAAAATATAATATTCTATTCTATTTATTATTTATAAGTAGCTATTTAGTTGCTGAAACAATAACAGAATCAAGAAAAAATGCTATCACTAGAGCGATAGAAAACGTTGGACCGACAGTTGCAAGTATAAATGTAGTTCAAGATGTTGTGGTTCCTTTTGGGAGAGATCCATGGTTTAATTATTTTTTCCCTGAAATGTTCTATCAGAAAAGAAAAGCAAGAAGTTCTGGATCTGGAGTTGTAATTAGTCCAGATGGTTATGTGATTACAAATTCACATGTTGTCGAAAAGGCTAGTGAAGTTTTTGTATCATTAAAAGGTGGAGAAGAATATCCTGCTGAAATTATAGGAATAGATCACATATCAGATATAGCTCTATTAAAATTAGAAGGTCGAGATTTTTCTTATGCATCTTTAGCGAATTCTGATAATTTAATAATCGGAGAGTGGGTTATTGCTCTAGGTAATCCATTAGGTTTATTTGAAATCAATAATCAGCCCACCGCAACTATTGGAATTATTAGTGCTGTAGATATGAACTTTGGCGAAATGAAGAGAGGTCAAGTATATAAAAATATGATTCAAACTGATGCAGCAATTAATATGGGAAATAGTGGAGGACCGCTTGTCAATAGTCAGGGAGAAGTTATTGGTATTAATACTTTCATTTATACTGGATCTTCATATTCTGAAGGTTCAATTGGTATAGGTTTTGCAATTCCAATTAATCGAGCAAAGAGAATTGTTGAAGAACTAAAGAATACAGGGAGAGTTGATAGAAGTTATAAAACAGGCCTAACCGTTCAACCACTTACTCCAAGAATTTCATTATATATGGAACTAGATATCACTGAAGGGTTAATTGTAGTTGAAGTTGAACAAAGAAGTACAGCAGATCGATCAGGAATTATGAATGGTGATATAATAACTAGAGTTAATGGTATTAATGTTAAAACTACAAGCCAATTTAGATCGATAATTGAGGAAAGTGACTTAAGACAAGGCGATAGGATAAATATAAAGCTTAATAGAAATGGAAGATATATTAATAAAAAGTTAATTCTTGGAAGAGGTGAAAGATAAGAAATGTTAGCACCTGAAGGTAAGAAAATACTTATATCATTATTATTATTATCTCTTTTATTAGGAATAACAGGTTACTATTATAATTATCAAATATTAATTATTTTATATTTTATATCTGGATTTCTTCTAATCTTTTCATGCAACTTTTTTCGTGACCCTATTCGAAATTCACCTTTGGATATATCATTAATTGTTTCACCAGCAGATGGAAAAGTAGTTCGTATAGATGAAGTAAATGATAATAAAGTTGGAAAAAATTCTACAAGAATATCTATTTTTTTGAATGTTTTCAATGTCCATGTGAACCGAACACCTTTAACTGCTGAAATAGAAGAAGTTTCATATAAGGTTGGTAATTTCAAAGCAGCATTTGATCATAAAGCAAGTGATGAAAATGAAAGAACAAATATTTTATTTAATTCGAGCAAAATTAACTATCGAGTTCTTCAAATAGCTGGCTTAATAGCCAGAAGAATCCATTGCTATGCACAAGTTGGAAAAGAGATGAAGAAAGGAGATCGTTTAGGTTTTATTATGTTTGGTTCAAGAACTGATATTATATTCCCAAATTCTGTTGAAATAAAAATCGAAGTTGGGGATAAAGTTAAAGGTGGAGAAACTGTTATTGGAAAGTTATCATGAGGAAAATGAAAAAAAGACCTAAAGAGTTTATACCTAGTATTTTTACTGTGATGAATATGTTCATAGGATTTATGGCAATGGGGTTTTTAATGAGAGGGGATCCCATACGAGCTGGTTGGTTGATTCTCTTTGCATGTTTTTTTGATGTTTTTGATGGAAAGTTAGCCAGATTATTAGGCATACCAACACGTTTTGGTGCAGAATTTGATTCTTTTGCAGATACTATTTCTTTTTGTGCAGTACCTTCATTAATTATTTACTTAGTCTATGTAGAAGGGCTCCCTCCTCTACTGGGTGGTCTTATTAGTTTTATTCCTATACTTTTTGGTACAATTAGGCTTGCTAAATACAATTTAGACCAGGATAAAAACCCGAAATCTTATTTTATTGGATTACCAACTCCGATGAATGCTGTTATGATTGTTACGTTTCTTTTATTTAATTACCAAATGTGGGGAAATTATGGTGATCCAAGGATAGTCCTAGTTATGACAGCTTTTCTTGGTTTTCTTATGGTAAGTAAAATACGCTTTTCAAAATTTCCACTTATCTCTTTAAAAAAAGGTAAATCAAATACATTGAGTCTTATTGGAGTGGGCTTAATTACCCTTTCTACATTCTTTTTTCAGGGTTTAATTTTATTTCCTCTTTTCAGTTTATACATTTTGTGGAGTATAACTCAATGGATGCTAGATAATGATAGGTTTGAGGAAAAGTCAGAACTAAGAGCAAAGTTATAAATTAATATGGTAAAATGAATAAAAGCAGATCATTTGGTTTAGTATTTTTAGTCTTGTTTTTTGGGTCTATGATTGGTTCTATCCTAGGAGAAGTACTTGGTTTTTTACTTCCACCTGGAGTCGTTAAAGATTTTTTTCTAACTAGTGTATATTTTGACTTGGCAGGCATTTTTGGTAATGCAAAAGGTGTTATTAGCATAGATCTATTAATGTTCGTATTAAAATTTGGATTAGAAATTACAATTAACTTTACTAGTATAATTGGTTTAGCAACTGCATTTTATTTACTTCGTTTTTACAGGTAATGCATATATGATTATATTAAATTCTTTTAAATAATTATAAATAATAAGGAATTAGACATGTTAGAATCATCAGTCACTTTAATTCATGCTGGAGTTCCAGGTGGATGGGAATGGGTTATTATCGCTCTAGTTGTTCTCCTATTATTTGGAGCAAAGAGAATACCAGAGCTCGCTCGTGGTCTTGGGCAAGGTATTAAAGAATTCAAAGGAGCAGTAGATGATGCTAAGCAAGAATTAGATGATGCAGCTGAAACTATAACCTCCGATAGTGATAATTCAGAAAAATAATATTATAGCTTATTTATATAATTATATCTTTACAATTTTTGATTAATTATAATAAGCCTTTACCTGCCAGTATTTTGCTAACTATATGGAACTTTATGTTCAATTTATCGTAATTACACTACTTCAATTAATCTAAGCTTGGGTATAGGGTAGTCTTATTATGATTGAATTTTTACATCCTTGGATATTAATAGCTTTATTATTAATTCCATTTTTGTTTTGGTTATTTAAAACTAAAAGTTCTTATCTCGAAGGTACTATGCGTATTTCATCTTCTGCATCCTTAGAAAAATATTTTCGTAAAAAAGGAGAACTGAAATATAAAATTATTTTTTATTTCAAGATTTTAACATTGGTGTTAATTATTCTTGCTATTGCAAGACCAAGGAAAATTGATCAATTACAAATGATGAATATAGATGTGGTTGATATTATTTTAGTCATTGATATAAGTAGTAGTATGTTAGCTGAAGATTTTAAGCCAAATCGGTTAGAAGCTGTAAAAGAAGCTGCCCAAAAATTTATTTCAAATAGAGAGGGAGATCGTATAGGTCTATTAGTATTTGCAGGAGAAACATTTATTCAGTGTCCATTAACAACTGACAACAATGTATTAAGTTCATTATTAAAGGATATTAGTATTGCTGAGAAAGAATATGATGGTACAGCAATTGGAATGGCAATTGCGAATGCAACTAATCGATTGCGTAATAGTAAAGCCAAGAGTAAGATTATGATTTTACTTTCAGATGGTAGTAATAATGCTGGTGAGCTTGATCCTATAACAGCTGCAGCTCTTGCTAGTCAATTTGATATCAAAATATATACTATTGGAGCAGCCACAGATCAATCGCTGTCTTATATACCAGGTGTTGGAAGAATGATTAATGAAATTGATGAAAAAACTTTAATTGAAATAGCTAATGAAACTGAAGGTAAATATTTTAGAGCAAGAGATAAAGATATGTTGTCAGAAATCTATAAACAGATAGATAGTATGGAGCGAACTGAAATTGAAATAAAAAGTTATACTAAATACAAAGAATTATTTGGATGGTTTCTTATACCTGCTTTGATACTAGGAATAAGTACTGAAACATTAAATAGATATACATTTAATAGACAAACATGATTGCCTTTAGATTTCCTTATATTTTATTTTTCTTTTTGATATTTTTACTTCTGTTAATTATTTGGGTAAAAGGGGAAAGGACACACAATAAAGTTTGGATAAAAATGACCCCTGATTTGAAAGAAAAATTATTTTCAAGATTAGATATAAATCTTAAGTATTGGAAAAATCAATTAACAATTATTGGTCTCCTTTTTCTTATTTTTTCAGCTGCTGGACCTCAGATTGGAACTAGAGTTGCTCCTATTGAAAGGAAAGGTGTTGATTTAGTATTTGCAGTTGATGTTTCTGAAAGTATGAATGCTCAAGATATTAAGCCCAGCAGATTAGAAAAGGCTAAATTTGAAATTTCTCAAATAATAAATCAGTTAAAGGGGGATCGTATAGGAATAATAGTTTTTGCAGGTTCAAGCCATCTATATCTGCCTTTAACTTCTGATTATGAAGCTTCACAACTATTTCTTGACGCATTAGATACAAAAATGATTCCAAATCAAGGAACTGATCTAAGTACTGCTCTTAAAACCGCGATGAATGTTTTTAATAACGAAGATGATAAATTTAAAGTCATGGTACTTGTAACAGATGGTGAGGATCATGAAGGTGAAGCTATAGAGCTGGCTAGTACAGCTCTAAATAATGGTATTATTACTCACGCCGTTGGTGTGGGTACTGTGAAAGGATCTCTTATACCGATCAATAATGGATCTAGTAATAATTATAAAAGAAATAAAAATGGTACATTGATAACCTCAAAGTTAAATGAAAATACATTAATAGAGTTAGCTAGTGCTGGTGGAGGAATATATAGTCGCTTTAATAATCGTGATTCTAAATATAAAGAAATTATGTCTGCAATTGATAACATGGAAAAGAGATCAATTGAAACACATATTTATTCAGAATACGAAGATCGATATCAGTTTTTTGCCACTATTTCATTTTTATTTTTAACGGCTGGGCTAATAATGCCTACTAGGAAGAAAAGAATATGAGGATTATAAGATTTTATATTAGCTCACTAATAATATTTTCTTTTTCAATTGTATTTTGTGAAGATAGAGGGATTAAATTATATAATAGTAATAAATTCGATGAAGCAAAAGAATTCTATGAGAATATTCTATTAGAGAGAGAAGAAGATGCTTTTGCAAGTTTTGGTCTAGGTTCAACAGCATTTCAACAGAATGATTATTCATTAGCGATGAAGGGATTTGAATCTGCTTTAAATACAGAAAATATTGAGCTTAAATCTAGTGCCTATTATAATATGGCAAATGTGCTGGCAGAAGAACAAAGATTTGAAGAAAGCCTCAAATTTTATAGACAATCACTTGTATTAAATCCAAATGATATAGATTCAAAGATTAATTATGAGTTAATAAAGTTTAAACTCCAAGAACAAAAAAATGATGAAAATCAACAAAATAATGATGATAAAGATGGCAATAAAGATCAGCAGAATGATCAGAATAAAGATAAAGAATCAAAAGATAATAATGACAATCAGAATGAAGACCAGGATAATCAAGCAGATTCTTCAAAACAGAATAATGAAGAACAGCAAAATAGTGAGAAAAATAATAAAAAGGAGGACAAAGAAGAGGAGAGTAAAAGTCAGCACGATCAAGGAAATGATAAGAAGCAAATTCCTCAAGATAAACAAAATGCAACAGCAATACTTGATGCATTAAAGAATAATGAAAAGATTAATAAAAAGATCCAGATTTCTCAATCAAAAAAACGAAAATTAGAAAAAGACTGGTAATTTGATATGTTATATAATTTAAGATTTTTATTTATTTGTGTATCAGTAATTAATGTTTTGACTGCATCATCAGTTCGGGCTACTGTAGACGCAAATAGCATTTCTATAAATGAGACCTTTACTTTTAAAATTGAGGCGCAGGATGTAGATAAAATGCCATCAGCAAATATTTCCTCCTTATTAGATGATTTCACTATTGTAAGTGGCCCTGCTCAACAAACAAACTATTCTTGGACAAATGGTAAATCTACTTCAACTAAAAGTTTATCTTGGACATTAGCTCCCAATCGTTCTGGACGGTTAGTTATCCCTGAGCTAATAATATCAGCTGGAGGTAATAAATATAGAACAAACTCAATACGTATAAACGTTAAAAAGTCAGGAACTGTTGCAAGTTCAAAAGAATTATTTGTTTTAACTGAGGTTGATAAGGATGAAATATTTATGGGGGAGCAAGTAACCGTTACTTATAAGCTTTATACGAGAGTTCAGCTAGGTTTGGAAAAGATTGATTATCCTAAGAGTGTAGGTTTTTGGCAGGAGGATTTATCTACACCTCAACCACCTCGTTTTAATCGTACATCAATAAAAGGAGTTGAATATCAAGTTGCTACATTGTACAAAGTAGCACTTTTCCCTACAAAAACAGGTAGCCTAGAAATTTCACCAATGAGCGTTACAGCCCAGGTCAGAACTAAACAGAAAAATAATAGAAGATCAATTTGGGATGATCCTTTTTTTAACAGTTTTAACAATCGTACGATTAAAAAATTGATTAGAACTGATCCTGTTAAAGTAAAGGTAAAATCATATCCTGATGGTCAACCCGCTGATTTTACAGGTGCAGTTGGTGATTTTAATATCCGTACATGGGTTGATACTAGTGAAGTTAGAATGAATGAAGCTATCACTCTTAATATAGAATTACGTGGTACGGGTAATATAAATATGTTTAGTATGCCAGAAATAAATTTCCCAGGAAATATGGATGTTTTTCCTCCAAACTCTTCTTTTGAAAAAGAAAAACTATGGGATCAGTATACAGGGACTATTTTATGGGAATATATTTTAATTCCTAGAGGGGCAGGTAAATACCAACTTCCGAGAATTCAATTATCTTATCTCAATCCAAAGAATGGTTCCTGGAACAAAACTGGAACAAAGCCAATTTCGTTCAATGTCTTGCCAGGAGAAGATAACTTTATCAGTAATACAAATGGGTTTACAAAAGAAGAAATTTCATTATTAGGGAGTGATATCCGATATAATACGACAAAAATATTAGATTGGGTTTTACGCAGTGAACCAACTATATCTATTAGGTCATTTTCTCCTCATATCCTAGCTGCAATCTTATTTTTACTTCCAATTCCTATTGCGCGTTTTAAGGGTCACAGGTCAAATAATGTAAGCATACGTCAATCAAAAAAAGCTCTTAAAAAAGCATTGAAAAATCTAAAAATCCCTGAAGAAGATCCTTTTATTCAGGTTTCAAAAGTTATATATGTTTATCTAAAAGATCGTTTTTTTCTATCAAGTGAACATTTAGACCCATTATCAGTTAAAAAAACTTTAAAAGGGATTATTGAACTTGAGCATCTAGATAGCTTAATCAGAATTTTAAAATTATGTGATGCTGGTAGGTATGGCCTTGATGCATCAGATGCTGAAAATACTATTTTAGATGACGCTAGGAATATTTTATATAGACTGGATTCTAACAAATGAAGGCAATGATATTTTTTCTATATTTCTTTCAGGTTATACTCAATGCAGAAACAACAATTCCTGTAGATAGTTTATTTTCAATAGGTAATCGTTATTTTAGCATAGAAAAATATGACTATGCCTTGGATGCATATTTAGCAATATTAGAAAAAGTAGAAAACCCCGATTTATATTTTAACATAGGTAATACGTATTATCGTCAAGGTAATTTTGGTCAAGCGATTTGGGCATATGAAAAAGGTATACAATTATCTCCTTTACATAAAGATTTAAAATATAATTTAGATTTTGTCAATGCGAGAGTAAAAGATAGAATTGAGGTACCAAAGGGTATTTTATTTATTGAAATTTATAGGACAATAAAAAGAAATATTAAGTTAAATGACCTTTTACTTTGGGGTGGTATAATGATACTGTTAGCATCATTTGCAACATTTTTTAAAGTATTTAATATTTTAGATAATATTTTTGCGTATCGAATGACTGTTATTTTATTTATTTTTAGTTTATTACTTCATATGATAGCCTTAGATAAATATTGGGAGATATCTGACAAAAATGAAGGTATTATTATATCTTCCATTGTTAATGTACGTTCTGCTCCGATAGATAGGGATGAAAAGATAATTTTTCGTATCCATGAGGGTCTAAAAGTTGATATTGTTCAATCACAGCCAGGTTGGTTTGAAATTATATTGCTTGACGGAAAAAAAGGATGGATTGAGCACCAATCTTTATTAAGGTTATAATGCGAAACAGAAATTATTTTTTTTTATTCTTCACTTGTTCATTTTTAATTGCACAAAATTCTAATGAATTAAGTCCAAAAAAATTAAAAGATATTTCTCCTAATTGGCCAATTATCATAAACAATACTCTTGATGATTCGACATCTTTTGATATCGTATTAAAAGCTGATTCAACAAAGTATATTTCAGAAGGATATCGCGTGCAGATTTTAGCGACACGCTATTTTGAATATGCTGATAGTCTAGCTATATCTATAAGCAGTAAAATTAATGATAGTGTTTATGTTGAATTTGAGACTCCAAACTATAAAGTTAGAGTAGGTGATTTTATTAATAGGGATTCTGCTGAATTACTTCAAAAAGAACTATTAAAGATGGGTTATAAAACTGCGTGGATATTACGTACTAGAATTACAGCTCAAAGAGCAGAATAAGCCTTTTTTATCCTCCAAGAATTAAAGCAATTCTAAAAAAAGGCTTTGATAATTCTAATTCCTGTTTTCCAGCTAAAGGAGCATTATTTGCCTCCCAGCCATTTGAATCATAAAGCGTCAAGTTATATCCTAAACTAAGATCAAAACCAAACCATGGCATTAGAGGATATCTTAATGTCATGAATGGATTAATTACTGTTATATTTGTTGATGCGGTTGTATTTAAATATGCTGGGTTAGCATCATTAAAAGAAGACCATATATTTGTCCAACTATTTGTTCCTGAATCTTTTAATACTCGAATACTTGCACTCCCAAACAATAGTGCTACGCCAAGATTAAGCTCAATATTTCCATATGGATTATAATTAGCTTCAACAAATGGTCCAGCAATACTTGAAGAAATAGTTATATCACGGTTTACCGAATTTTCATCCGCTCCATTAATATGTGTGCTACCAGAAAATCCCATTCCTCCAATAAACAAATTATTATAGACGTTAGCACCACCACCACCACCATTCATCATTAGTTGTTTCTCTAAGTTGCCCATTCCAAAATTACTTGAATTTAGCTCAGTAATTTGATTGTTAAGTTTACTCCAATCTATAGACCAAAGACCTAACATATAACCGCCATATCCTCTATATGCTTGTCCATATACATTTGTACCAATAGTTAATAATAAAGTGAAAAATAGAATTTTTATTCTTATCATAATTCATTTACTCCAAATAGATTATCTTGTCATTTAGATAAATATTAAATCTTGTTAAACATTAGAAATTAATATTAATCAATAAAATTAGGAATAGGTAGTATTGAACTATGCAAAATTATTTTGGAAAGTAATAAGGCCATATTAAGCCATCTAAAAGCATAGTTTGTATACAAAAAAAGACCAAACCTATAATACTCGCTACATATAGCCAACTAGATCTTTCAAAGTCTGACATAAAAAAGGATAAAAGTAATATAACTGATGAAAAACCAACAGTAAGTAAGATGAGTCGAATACACAACCATAGAATTGGAGAAGGATTATAAATCATTTCGAAAGTAATATAAATCCAAATTGCAGATGGAATAATAATACCAGCATATAAAATATTTATTAACCAAAACCCATATTTTCCAAATAGTCTTACACTGTCAATGTTTATATAAAATAAAATATAAGATGTAAAGAAAAAATATCCACCAGCCGCTAGAAACATGAAAATGGTATAATAGGGTCTTAATGATAGGGGAACGTTACCCCATAAACTCATTCTAGTTAACGGATTAGTTACTAATGCATGTACGTAAGAAGTTAGTACGCAAATACCCCCTATAATATTAATGCAATAAAATAGTATAAGTTGTTTATTCATTTGATAGTCGTGATATTATCCAATTGAGAGGATAACTACAATTGATTTTATTTTGTAAAATTTATATATTAATCTTAAGCATATTTTTAATTATCTGCCATTGACACCATTAAAGATATCTTCGTAATTTTGCCATTATGTCAGACTTTAATTTGATAAGTGAATTTAAACCTAGTGGCGATCAACCGCAGGCAATTAAGGCTCTTGTATCTAGTCTAAAAGAAAATACTAAACACCAAACATTGTTAGGTATTACAGGTTCGGGAAAAACATTTACTATAGCAAATGTAATTCAAAAATTACAGCGCCCTACTTTGATTATATCACATAATAAAACACTCGCAGCTCAACTATATGGCGAATTCAAGCAACTATTTCCTCATAATGCAGTAGAATTTTTTATCAGTTATTATGATTATTACCAGCCGGAGGCCTATTTACCAGTAACAGATACATTTATTGAAAAAGATATGTCAATCAATGAAGAGATTGATATCTTACGTTTAAAGGCCACTAGTTCATTAATTGCTCGAAAAGATGTTATTGTAGTTAGTTCTGTTTCTTGTATTTATGGTATAGGTTCTCCAGCTGAATATCAAGACAAGGTCATTCAGGTTCAAAAGTCATTGAATATTAATAGAAAGAAATTTTTCCGTAGATTAGTTAATATTCATTACAATAGGAATGATGCAGTTTTTGAAAGAGGAACATTTCGTGTTAGAGGAGATATCATTGAAATTTACTTAGCTTATGAAGATATTGGTGTGCGATTAGAAATGTTTGGTGATATTATAGATTCTATTTCGAGATTTAATCCTTTAACTGGAGAAGTGTTGAAAGAAATGGCCAATGAATATATTTATCCAGCAAAACATTTTGTTACGGATCAGCAAACTGTAAAAAATATAGTAGGAGATATAAGAGTAGAGTTAACTCAGCGTTTAGAAACTTTACGTTCAAATGGAGATCTTTTAGAGGCTCAACGTCTAGAACAGAGGACAAATTTTGATTTAGAAATGATGTTGGAAGTTGGCTATTGTTCTGGAATTGAAAATTATTCCAGATATTTTTCTGATAGGGAGCCTGGAGATAGACCTTATACATTAATAGACTTCTTTCCATCTGATTTTCTTACAATTATTGATGAATCTCATGTTACTCTACCACAAATAAAGGGTATGTATAATGGTGATAGATCCCGCAAAGAAGTATTAGTTGAACATGGCTTTCGGTTACCAAGCGCATTAGATAATAGACCTTTACAGATAAATGAATTTTTGCCATTACAAAATCAGATTGTTCATGTTTCAGCAACTCCAGGAGATAAAGAACTAGAATTATGTGGTGGGGAAATAATTGAACAAATTATTCGTCCTACTGGTTTACTTGATCCTAAAGTAGAAGTAAGAAAGACAGAAGGGCAAATAGATGATATTATTGGAGAAGTTAGAGAAAGAGCAAATAAAAATGAGCGAACTTTAATTACTACTTTAACTAAGCGGATGTCTGAAGATTTATGCGATTATCTTAGGGGTGTAAACCTTCGTGTTAGATATTTACATAGCGATATAGATTCTCTTGAACGTGTCAAGATCTTACGAGACCTTCGATTAGGAGAATTTGATATTCTTGTTGGAATTAATTTATTAAGGGAAGGTTTAGATCTTCCTGAAGTTTCACTCGTTGTTGTTTTGGATGCAGATAAGCAAGGTTTCTTAAGAAGTCATACATCATTAATGCAAGTTGCTGGTAGAGCAGCTCGTCATCAAGATGGCCGTGTGATACTTTATGCAGATAAAATTTCTGATGCGATGAAATATTTAATTGGTGAAACACAGCGCAGAAGAAAGATTCAAGGAAAATACAATGAAAAAAAGGGTATTACGCCAAGCACAATATCTAAATCTATTGAAAATATTTTATCTAGTACATCTGTAGCTGATTCTATTCAAGATGATAATAATATTATTGCTAACCGAAAAGGTGATGATTTTTCAAAAATGGATAAGAAGTTAGCAGTTGATATGATGAGAAAAGAAATGATAGAGGCATCTGAAAATTTAGAATTTGAAAAAGCAGCAAAACTACGTGATGAAATCAAAAAATTAGAAAAAGAATTAGAAGGTATATTTTAATGAATATTTTTATTACAGGAGGAGCTGGTTATATAGGGTCCCATGTTTCTATGAAATTGTTAAATGCTGGCCATGATATAACAATTTATGATGATCTTTCACTTGGATTTGAAGAAAATATAGATAAAAGAGCAGTATTCATTAAAGGTTCAACACTAGATTTAAAACTTTTAAGAAATTCTTTATCAGATAATTTTGATTTAGTTATACACCTTGCTGCTTACAAATCTGCAGGAGAATCAATGGAACTTCCATTAAAATATTCCAATAATAATATTAATGGAAGTATTAATCTTCTTAATGTTTTGGTAGAGCTTGGGATTAAAAATCTTATTTTTTCCTCTACAGCTGCAGTATATGGATATCCAAAAATATTTACCTATAGATGAAAGTCATGTATTGAATCCGGTTAATTATTATGGTTACACTAAACTTACTGTCGAAAATATAATTCAGTGGTATGCGAAATTAGGGAAATTAAACTATGTAATCTTTAGATATTTTAATGCTGCAGGATATGATATTAAAAGTAGAATTAAATGTGTTGAACAAAACCCTGCAAATCTTTTACCTGTAATTATGGAAACAGCAAATAAAACAAGAAAAAAAATGGAAGTATATGGGGATACTTATGACACTTCTGATGGTACAGGAGTACGTGATTATATTCATGTGAGTGATTTAGCAACAGCACATGAAAAGGCAGTTGATTACTTATTGGAAAATAATAATAATTTGATCACTAATTTGGCGACTGGTGAAGGATATTCAGTCCTTGAGATTATAAATCGAGTAGAGGATATATTATCATGTAAAATAAATTATGATATAGTAAATAAGAGGGAAGGAGATCCTTCAAAAGTAATAGCTTCTTCAAATATTGCTTATGATAAACTTGGGTGGGAACCTAAGTTTTCAGATATAGAAACAATTTTACAAAGTATGTGGAATATTTATAAAGCCTTATAATAGCAGGAGTATATATTGATTGATATTGAAAAACTACAATCAAAATCAGGAATTATTGGTAATTCAGATTCGATACGAGAAGTTCTAGATTTAATTGCTCAGGTTGCCCCTGTTGATATTACTGTTTTAGTATCAGGTGAATCAGGTACAGGGAAAGAAATGATAGCGAAAGCTATACATAAATTTAGTAAGCGAGCACAAGATGATATGATTACAGTTAATTGTGGGGCTATCCCTGCAGGAATTATTGAAAGTGAGTTATTTGGTCATAAGAAAGGCTCTTTTACTGGTGCAAATGAAGATCGAAAAGGATATTTTGAAAGCGCTCATAAAGGAACAATATTCCTTGATGAGATTGGAGAAACTCCATTAGAGACTCAAGTTAAGCTTCTCCGAGTATTGGAATCAGGAGAATTTATGCGTGTAGGAGATTCAAAGACTTTGTATACTGATGTAAGAGTCATAGCTGCAACAAATAAAGATCTTGAGGAGCTTGTAAAGAAAAATCAATTTCGTCAAGACCTTTATTTTCGTTTAAAAACAGTTCAAGTAAATTTGCCACCTTTAAGAAATAGAATAGAAGATATTTCTCAACTTGTAGAGAGATTTGCCTTAGAATTTACTCGCGAAAATGATATTCGATACCGTGGATTTATTCCTGAAGCAATTCGATTTATGAAGAATCATAATTGGCCTGGCAATGTAAGAGAACTTAAAAATTTTGTTGAAAGTATATTGGTTTTACAGAAAGGAGAAAGAATTGATTTGAAAATGGTAGAAGATAAGTTAGGAGTTCCTCAAAGTATACAAAATGATAATTTACCTATCGTTATAAATCAATCAGCAGAACAAGCTGAAAGAGAACTTATATTAAGACAATTATTATTATTACGACAGGATGTAGGTCATATCAAAGAAGTAATGAATAATAGTAAAAATATATCTGTTCCAGTGTCCTCAGATGTTTCTTTCTTACCTAATGATGATCCTTCTAAACTTAAAGATAATATGGAGGTAAATGCAGATGGAGAGAAACTTGTGCGCGATGATGCGATAGGTGAAATGTCTCTTGAAGATCTTGAGAAAGAAGCAATTGTCCGTACATTACATTATTTTAATAATAACCGTCGAAAGGCTGCGAAATCCCTTGGGATGAGTGAAAGGACATTATATCGAAAAATACATGATTATGGTTTAGGTAAAAAAAATAAATCATATAAAACTTAAAAAAATGAAAAAATTTATTATTATAATAACTTTACCTTTGATCTCAAATTGTATATTCTATTCTATGGCAGGATCTATACCGCCACACATTAAAAGTATTTCAATCCCTATGGTTGAAAATCAAACAGTAGAATTTGGTATTTCAGAAGCAGTAACAGATAATCTTGTTAATCAATTTCTGGAAACAAATATTCTTCGATTAGATGAAGAAAATAGTGCTGATTCCATTTTAAAAGGAAAAATAATTCGCGTCAAAGATGCTCCCTATACATATACTAAGGAAGAATCTGT
>AACY020295633.1_pt1 | contig 18883 bp, 19 predicted proteins | sample 267378 | NCBI WGS metagenome assembly AACY02 (sample SAMN02954345, study PRJNA13694) | marine metagenome | biome: aquatic; feature: ocean; material: water; isolation source: isolated as part of a large dataset composed predominantly from surface... | reverse complement strand
CATCGAGCTTCGTTTCCATACGCCGCTTGATCGCCGGCATCATCTCTTTCAGCTTGCTGCGGCTTAGCTTGACCTGCTCCGCTCCGTTGCCCTCGAGGTGAGCCTTCTCTTCGTTGACGGCGGCCACCCAGAGCGCCCGTCGGCGCGCCTGAGCGAGCGTCTCCCTTGGAAGCAGTGAGATCAGCTTGTCCGAGGTTGCCGCTGCAGGCGATTGCTGCGACTGCCGCTGCGCAGCACTGCGCTTATACTCGATATGCCCGTTGCGAAGCTCCTCGCAAAATCGCTGATGTTCCAGCTGGATGGTAGGGCCGCCCTCTACCGGCTGCAGGTAGTACCCATACTCGTTTGCTCCCACCGGACGAAATTCTCTGAGACCACGCTTGATGACATCCTCGGGCTCAAGACGGTACTCGTAGGTTTTGAATTCAGCATGAGTGTTCATGATTTCGTCTCCACTTTCGCGACGAATGTCTCGGGCCCGATCCGTTCGTGCGCGACGGTGCGAAGTCGGCCAGCTCTGATGAGACGGACGAGTGCGCGCATCCCGGCGCCTGCCATGCCGATCTCGTCGGCAAGATCCTGAAGGCGTACCGCATCCGTCATCGTCTCGATGACTCCGGCAGCGACGGCATCGACCTCGGGCTCAGGGTGCCGGGCGCCGTGGAGCAGCCAGGCATTGTGCTTGTCGACGGGATCCACGTGCCGCTCGGTGATGAGCCGGACGCAATCGGCGAAGCCGGACGGCATGTGAGCCCGGACCCTGGCAAGGCGCTTCACCAGATTTTGGCGCAACGCCACTTTCCAAGGCTTCACGGCCAGCGCGAGACGGGAGCCGTCGGAACGCGTAGCGAGGAAGTCGAAGCTGTGCTTCTTCCAGGTTCCGTTGAGGTCGAGATAGTCGATTGGCGGCAACTGCTCCACAACGTCGACGATGTCGGGCCGCATCAGCAAGATGAGCAGAACGACAAGCTCGAGATGGGATTCCGTCCGGATCATCCGGCCCGGACCGAAGTCGGCGATGACGCCGCCGTTGAAGTGCCCCCGGGACGATCGAGCGATCGTGCGGGAGGCGAGAGAGGGATTGGGCAGCCGGTAACCGCCACCCAGTGTCAGGTCTGACACGGTGTTTCCTTTCGAGCGCAAGGCGCTGGCCGTCGCGGACGCGCCTTGTGCGTCCGCGCCACTACGGCGCGCCGAAATTCATGGAATGGGCGTCGAACGCCTTGCGGCTCGCGGCGGGCTGTGCCCATATGCCGTCTGCTAAAGGTCGGACCGCAAGGTTTCGACATGGAAAGAGGGAGTCCGGGCCAACGGGCTCTCTCTTTTCAACTGCGGACTACATCATGCTGCACTCCTCGATCTCGGGGTCAATGGCGGTGTAGTTTCGCCGCGCCAGTTCTAGCAGGCTCGGTGGTGAAGCGCAGGTAGATAGGGCCTATAGTCTTGACAAGACAAGACTATTACTTTTTTAAAGCCCTTTTACTTGCCCTTTATCGGCCGAGTGGATGGGAACGATTCAGGGTAATTGGTCGGCACGGCCCGGCGCGCTTTGGACTGCTTCCTGACCGCCTTCGTTTATTTCTCCTCTATGCATTCTTTCTATTGATGAGATAAGCAAAAACCGGCCAGAACCGTCAAACAGTTTAATTTCAGCGTAGCAATGGAGTTTGAGAAAGCAAAATCGTTCCGCTTGCGCTTTATTGATCATTGCTCCCGTTCGCAGCCTCGGAGCCGTCGGCGATGCTTGATCGAGAAAGCCTGGGCGCCCTGCATGACCCCGCATCTGAACGCAGAGCCTCCGAGGACGATGACCTTTCGCATCGCGTCGGTTACGCTCCGGGCAAGCCTGACCCCGGTGCCATCCATGTCTTCCGACCCGCTCCACTTCATAGCAGCGCTTGCTTCCACGCCGGAGAACGAGGCGCGCTCGCGCCTCCTCCACGACGCGGCGCGCGCGCTCCTCGCCGATCCGAAGACCATGAGCGCTCTCGTTGAACGTGCGGTCGAGAACGACGATGGCGAGGAGTGGGAAGCCGCCGCGGCGCTCATGTCTCGCGCGCTCGACGAAGCGCGCATGGCGCAGGAGAATGGTGCCCCCGAGGGCGCGGCGCTGATCGACGCTGCCGAGAGCGCCCTGTCGGCGCGCGATGCGGATGCGCCATTCCCGCCCACGCTGCGTCTGCGCCTAGCCCAGATCTATGCTCGGGCCGGACTGTCGCCGCCGCACTTGGCATTGCTGACGCCGGAGACCATGGGCGATGTGAGCGTCGAGGCGCTTGGCGCCGATGGGGTCCCGGACATTGGCGCGGCGCTCGACGCGGTTTTCCGCGAGGTAGGTGACGAACCCTTGCAGGTGCACGCCGCGCTCTCCGAGCTTTTCGCGGGGCTGCCTGCTGAACTGGGCGCCTTGCTCATCGGTATGACCGTCGCACGGCCCGGGGTCATCGAGGCGCAACTGGGTCTCTATTGGCTCCTCGACCCAGAACCGGCGATCCGCTCCGCCGCTGCGACGGCGCTGCTCCAGCGCGCTCAGGCTGGAACGCTCGGACCGGATGTCGGCGCGCTGCTGCCAACAATAAGAAAATGGCTGCCGGAGGATCCCGCCCGCGACGCGGTTGACGCCGCTATTCGGCGGCTCATGCGCGACGGCGTTGCGCGCTCGGCAGATCGCACGCCCACAATCCATCGCGCCGCGGCGAGCCTGCCCGATGGCGCGGGTGCACAGAGCCTCATCGCCGCGGTTCAGGCCGGCGGCCGGCGCGGCGTCGCAATGCTTATGCTCAAGCAGGGCCATGGCGTGAAGGACGCCTTCGTCATCCCTTGCGCCAGCGCCACCGAGCAGAAGCGGATGCTCGGACGCGTGCTGGGGGAGATCGAGACCTTCGACATCGAACCCGGCTACATCGCCGAGGCGCTTGCGGTCTCGCTCGGCGAAAGCGTCGCTCTTGGCGCGCCTCCAGCGCCCGGCCTCGTGGACATGATCGCGTTCTGGGGCGGCGATGCGCTGTCCCCGGCCCCATCCGCCGCCGAGGATATCCTCGCCGCGATCGGCGCGACGGAGAAACTCCCCGGGCTGTCGAAGGCGAAGTCTGCCGCGCTGATCGAGGCCAGCGGCGAGTGGGTCGAGCACTTCGAGCAGAGCGACGCGTGGTTCGAGGATACCGGCCCCCTGCGCGCCGCGATCACACGCGCGCGCACCGACAACGGGCGGACGACGGCGGTCTGGAAGCATCTGGAGACGCGGCGCCAGTGGTGGGCGCGGCAGTTCGCGGTGTCGGCCGCGACGGTGAAGGCGCAGACGCAACCAGACTCGCAGCTTTGGCTCTCTTTCGCCGCCGTGGCGCAGGCGCTCCTCGATCAGCGATCTCTGAAGCGCATCCCGATCATGATCGACATCATGGAGATGACGCTCGAGGCGTTCGACGCGCGCGAAGGCGGCGCGGCGTCGACCCTGATGGACGCGGCGCCGCTCGAGCCTCGGCCGGAGGTCCACGGCGAGATCGGGCAGCTTCTTGGCCAGGCCGGCATCAGCGAGCCCTATCTTCAAGGCTACCTAACGGCCCTCGCTATCAGCCCGTTGGCGCCGTCGGCGGAGGCGTGGCTCGGGCCGCTTCTGGGCGGGATCGAGTTCTCCGGCGAGGGGACACTCAATCGCCTCCTCGAGTTGGTCATGCTGCGCGCGAACCGGATCAACGAGGATGCGGCCGATCCGGCGACCGTCAGCGGCTGGATTGCCGAGCTGGACGCGCAGGCGCTGCGCAACTGGGCGGGAGGCTTCGACGACCTCGTAACGGCAGCCAGACCTGCCTGGCCGGCGAAGGCGCTGGCCGCCGACGACAAACGGGTGCTGAAGGATATCGCCGCCGTCTCTGAGGGCGGTGACGCCGCGGCTTTGCGCGCCGTGCTGCCTGCATGGATCGCGCGGCGGCATGCGCTACGGCAATAGGGCCGTGGCGCGGTCGTGCTTGAGAAGCGATTGTCGAGGCTGCCAGCGGCCATACGGACGGAGGGCGGAAAGAGCCGACCAAGTCGGCGATCCCGAACGGCAGGACATCGGCCGCTGGCGCCAGAAAACTGGGGGGGACCATCCGCTCACACGTTCGTGAATGCGCGTCTTGACCTGCCGTTCGCGTGGGCCCACCCGAAGGTCGGCAGTGCGGACAAAGCCGCCGGCGGAGCAATAGCCGGAAACAGCGATAATGCGGACCATTTCCCCACACTTCTGAGTGAGGCTTCGAGAAAATACGAGCGTGGACACCAAGATCACTTCCAATAATGCAGTAGAGAGCGCCTGTTCAGCTCCGGTTGCGCAAGCGCCGGAGGGCATTGCGGCGACTCCGGCTTCCGGCGTCTTCCGATCACGTCGTCTCAACCGCCGTGCCGGTGCCCCGAGTGATCGTGGTGCATGGGAGCAGCGCCCTCGCCGCCGCTTCCTCCTGTCTTGCGCTCCTCGATCCAGAACTCGACTGCGACGGCGCCAGTGTCGAACAGCAGTTCCGCGGGGACCCTGTCGCCGATCTCGAGCGGTTCGGTCAGGCCCATGAACATCACATGCAGCCCGCCCGGTTCGAAGCTCACGGTCTCGCCAGGCGCGATCTCAATGCGCTCCTGTTCGATCATGCGGGCGACGCCCGAGGCGTCTACCTCTGTGGTGTGAAGCTCGACACGGGGCACTGCGTCGGAGCGCGCGCCGAGGAGCGTGACGGCGGCCTCGCCTTCATTCGTCAACGTCATGTAACCGGCGCCGCTCGCCCCGAGGCTTTCAAAGCCGTGGGGGTGGGCGATGCGCAGGCCGCCATGTGTGAAGTCATGGGCGGCGGCGGAGCCGGCGAGGATCGCGACAATGGCGGCGATGGAAAGGTGGGTCATGACGGGTCGTCCTTTCAGTCGGTGATCGGGTCTGGCATCGTGCGGTGCTCTGCGGCCGGATGATCCGGCGGCCACGGATCGGCGAAAGCGGGGTTGGTCACGAAGCTCTCGTCGGTCAGGCTTTCGAGAAAGGCCACGAGATCGGCGATCTCGGCATCCGTGACGGAGAAACCGACGATGAGCGGGTCTTTCCACGGGTTCTGTGCGCCGACACTTGCGTGGGGGCCATCGGGGATGGTGCGCCCGGCGTCGGCATAGTGGCGGATGACGGCCTCGAGCGTCGTGATCGAGCCGTCATGCATGTAGGGAGCGGTGAGCGCGACGTTGCGCAGCGACGGCGTGCGGAAGCGGCCCATGTCGGCGGGGCGGAGCGTATGTGTCGCGAGTCCCTCGCCGCCCGGCGGGTAGGCCCCGACGCCGCCGAGATTGTAGAGGCCTGTGTTGTGATACGCCGTCTCTGGGAACGCGCTCCGCGCGGTGCGGAGGTTGTCGGAGAAGTTGAAGCCCTGGTGGCAGTGATAGCATTCGAAGCGATGCGAGTAGAACAGCGCCTCGCCGCGCTTCGCCGCCGCGCTGACGGCGGTCTCGTCGCCGCCATACTTCCATCGATCATAGGGGCTGTCGGCCGTGATCAGTGTGCGTTGGAACGCAGCCAGGGCGCGCGTGACCGTATAGAGCGAGACGGTGTGGCGTCGATCCGGAAAAACGGTCGGGAACGCCTCGGCGTACCAGTCATCGCCTGCGATCCGCTCGATCATCAGCCGCTCCCGCCCGGCCATGCCCATCTCGACGGGCTCTTCGCCGAAGAGCGGGATCAGGGCGTGGAATTCGAGGCTGTCGGCATGCGGGTTCGCCCAGGTCAGGTCGGGCATGTAGGCGGCGTTGCCGAGGGACGGCGCGTTGCGCCGCCCGCGGACGCCGTGAACGCCCTCCGACACGGCGCGGCCGTCACTGAAGGCGCGGTCCTGCGCATGGCACGAGGCGCAGGCCACGGTTCCATCGACCGACAGGCGCGCGTCGTAGAAGAGCCGCCGGCCAAGCTCGACCTTCGCGGCGGTCATCGGGTTGTCGGCGGGGACGGCGGGCGGCGGCAACCAGGCCGGGATGTCCCAGTCCCATGCCTGCGCCGACGCCGCCGCGATGAGCGACGGCGCCAGCAGGGCCGCAAGGCGCGCGCGCATCAGCGCATCGAAACGAGCTGTTGCGCGCCTTCGGCGACGCCGTCATAGGCGAGCCCGAGGCGCGTCATCACCGGCAGACAGTCGGCGTCGCCGGGGAAAGACATGCAGCCGGGCGAGGTTTCCGGCGCGTTCACGTCCACATTCGCCCCCGCCAGCACCGGAGCCGGATCGATCACCACGACATTGGCCGCCGGGTCGAACCTGTCGAAGCGAATGCTCATGCGGTTCGGGTTCGCGCATTCGGCTCCGGGTGAGGTGGTCTTCGAGGCGGAGGCGCAGCCGGTCGAGCCGAGATGCAACGACCAGCCGCGGGCCATATTGGATGCGCCGCCGCCGGCATGGTCGCTGGCGGTCTGCATCGCCGCCATGGGCTGGCCGGCGGTCGCCAGGTCGAGCTTCACGAACTTGTAGCCGCCCTGCCAGTTCCAGAACATCGCGGTGAGGTTCAGCGGCGAGCCCATGAGGGTCGGATCGCCATGGTTCACGGCGAACGGCACGCCCACATCGAAGGCGAGGCCGGCATAGGCGCCGGCGGGGGCTGTGCCTCTGACCGTCGTATTCATCGGCGGCGTGCCGTTCACGCAGGAGCCCGAGCCATCTTCGAAATCGAGCAGCGCCACATCGCCGAGCTGCCACGCGCCGTCCTGTTCGAGCGCCACCGGCGTCTCGGCGCCATCGGTCCCGATCAGGCGGATGTTGGAGACATAGAGTCGGTAGTCGGCGACCTCGACGGTCGAGCCGGTGGCGCCGACGCCTTCATGCGCGTTGGCGCAGGAGAAGGGCGCGCCGCCGAACTCTCCGGCGAAGCGGATCTCGACGGGTTGGTCGGCGAAGGCGGGGGCCGCAATGGCGGCCAGAAGCGCCGCGCGCACGGCGGCGGTGGCTGTGGTCATGGGGTGGTCCTCTCTCAACCGGGATCGAGGGCGACGGCCTCGCGGGGCCGCGCCCGGACGCCCTCTCGGGCGGCGACAGCGATCAGACGGTTGGGAGCGGTGGGGCGCGCGGCTGTGCGGGGCGCCAGCCGCCGCGCGGCGACGCGGCGGGTCGGGCGGACGCGATGACGCGGGCTACGGGCCGGATCGGCGGAGGCGCGAGCGCTGGTGGCGCGGGCGGCGGCGCGGCGGCGGCGGCGAGCGTACAGGCATGGCAACGCGGCGCGGTCGCCGGAGCGCCGTCTTCTCCGGGCTCGGCGAGACAGAGGACCGCCATGGTCCCGTCAGGCGCCAGCACGACCGGACCGGGCGAGGCCGATGGCGCATGGTGATGCGCGAAACCGAGCAGCATCGCCGCGAGCGCGAACAGCGCCGCCGCGATGGTCCCTCCAAGACGGTTTCTCCGCATCCGGTTCATTGTCATGATCATGCGTGTCGCCGGCGCTCGGTCCATGCGGCGCAGGCGCTCACCGCTCGAAGACCAGCCGGACGGAGACGGGAACCACTGGTTCGATGGCGTCGAGACCGGCGACGTCGCGCAGCGCCTCGACGCCCGCGCCGAAACCGAACGCCCGCACATCGATGGCGACCGGCTCCGCTGTGGCGACGGCGACCCGCTCGGGACCGAGGCGCTGCACGAGCAGAATCGCCTGCGTCTCGACGCTGGCGCCGTTGGCCTCGATCCCGATCGGCGCCGGGATTTCCCTGACCGCGCCCACCGGCAGATCCCCGAACCCTGCGAGGTTCACTTGCGTCGTGACGAGCGCGAACGGATGGGCGGGCAGGTCGAACAGCATCTCCCGCATCCGCTCGTCGCGGATGGCGATCCCGGTGTCGACGGAGCCGAGGCCGATGGCGACCAGCGCCGCGCCATTCTCGGCGACCGCGCCGGTCAGATCGGTGAAGCGGTGGGTCTCGGCGACATCGCCGTTCTTCACCGACGTGACCCGGACGGCGGACGCCGCCGGGTCGAGGTCCCAGGCGCTGGCTAGCGCAGGCCAGAGCGCCACCAATACCGGGATTGCGAAGCGGCGCATCATGGAGAAACTCGCAGGATCATCGGGAGAGAACGTCGAGCGACTGGACCCAAAGATAGACCGTTCCGGCGGCATTGCGGTCGACCTCGGCGCGCAGGCGCAGGTCGGTCTCGGGGTCGACCGGGCGGCCCGCCCAGACGCGATCCTCGATTTCGACCCGGATCTCGCCGGTGGCGTCGCGAAACAGGTAGTAGTCCTCGCGCAGATGGGAGGCGATCCGCCCGGTCACGGTGACGTAGCTGTCGACCCGCGCAGCGCGGGCGGCCTCCACCGTCATCTCGGCGCCCTGCACCGAGGGGCCGGTGAATTGCGCCGCAGCGGGCGAGGCCGCTAGGGCGGCGGCAAGGAAAAGGAATTTCGTCCTCACGGGGGTCGGTTCTCCTTGGTCTTAAGCCACTATAATCTGGGCCTTGTGCTCGAAGAGGAATACGCACTCCTCGTCTCCATGCAGTAGGGTCACTAACCTTTTTCAAGGTCGAGATGCATTCCCGGTCAAGACAAGTACATCCGCTTCCGCGACATCGGCCAGCGGCTTGTGGATGCGCCAGTCGCGCCGAACGCCGTCGGAGCCATGAACGGTCACCACCGTCTCCACCGGCGGACATCCCGGCTCGTGACAAGCGAGTTCGGCGACCGTCACGAGATCGGCTTCGCCCAGCCCGAGATGCGCGGCGACCCAGCCCTTGACGGCCGCTGCGCGGCCGGGCGCGCGGCGACGGGCGAAGAGATCCATCAGGCGTCCTCCGCGCCGAGCCGCATCCACAGCACGCGGCCGGACTCCTCGCCGACGAAGAGCCAACCCTCCGGCGTGACCGCGAGCGCCGAGACCGGGGAACCGCTCGATCCCTTGATCACCAGATCGTCGGCCTCAATGGCGAGCCGGCCGGCGAGCACGGCGCCGTCCTGAAACCCCGCGAACACGCCCAAAAGCCCGACCAGCCCCGCGACCGCCGTGCACATCTGCCGCCCGCCATAGGCGCAGGTCGCTGGCGCCTGGCCCATGGGACCGTCCCGGCCGTCGAAGGGCCAGCAGATCGCCTCGTCGGCGCCGGAGGTGGCGAGGAAGGGCGCGGCGCCTACCCACGCCATGCTCTTCACCTTGCCGGGATAGCCCGACATCCGCATGTCGGCCTTGTCGCGCAGGCGCCAGCCGTGGAGTGCGTTCTCCTGCATCGACGTCACGAGGAACTTGCCGTCGGGGCTGAAGGTGACGGCCCCATGCGAGCCCTTCCAGACGAGCTTGGACGGTTTCCACCGGCGCTCCCGCCGCTCCCAGACGGTCGCGCCGCCGTAATGCGCAACGGCGAGCCGCCCGCCCTTCGCGTCGAAGGCCAGGCCGCCTACGGTGCTGGGGTGCTCGAGCGGCGTCGCAGCGGGTTCGCCCGCCCGCCAGACATGCGCGACCCGGCCCGAGGAGCAGGCGCGCCAGCCGGGACCGGCCGCGACGCAATCGACCCAGCGCGTGCCGAAGCTCGCGATCTCCTCGACCGCGCCCTCGGGCGAGACGCGCAGGAAGCGCCCGTCATCGCCGCCGGTCAGCACATGGCCCGCATCCGCCGCGAGGCAGAGCACGGCGCCGCGATGCGCGGGAACGGTGACCGGGGCGAGGCCGGGCCGGAAGACCCGCACCGCGCCGTCGCCGAAGCCCGCCGCGACCGCCGCGCCAAGGGCGCCCGCCGCGGTGACGGGCGCGCCGGTTTCAAGAATGAGCCCTCGCTTCTCTAGCGCCGTCTCCGCGAAGCCCTCGCGCCGGGCGAGCCGGCGCGGCGCCTCCGCCGTCACGCCGCCCGGCATGAGGCGAAGCCAGCTTCGAGGTCCATCGTGTCGAGATTCCGCCCGATGAAGACGAGCCGGGACACGCGCGCGCCCTCCGGCCATGGACCCATCGGCGCGCCGTCCATCAGCATGTGCACGCCCTGAAACACGTAGCGCTCGGCCTCGCCCTGGAAGTCGAGGATGCCCTTGGATCGCAGGATGTCGGGACCGCGGGTCTGCAAGAGCCCGCCGAACCATGTCTGGAACTTGTCGAGATCGAGCGGCGCCTCGGCGGACAGCGACAGGCTGGTGACGTCGTCGTCGTGCTCGTGGTCGTGATCGGAGGTCAGGAAGTCGGGCTCGACCTCCAGCACCCGGTCGAGGCTGAAGGCGTTCAGACCGATCACGGCGTCGAGATCGGCGCCGCAGCGTTCGGTGCGGATGATCTTCGCGTAAGGATTGATCCTGCGAATACGATCCTCGACGCGGCCGAGACCGTCGGCGTCCACCAGATCCGTCTTGTTGAGCAGCACCACGTCGGCGAAGGCGATCTGCTCCTCGGCCTCGTGATGCTCGCCGAGCTGGGCGTCGAGATGGACGGCGTCGGCGACGGTCACGATGGCGTCGAGCCGGGTGCGCTCGGCCACGTCCTGATCGACGAAGAAGGTCTGCGCGACTGGCGCCGGATCGGCGAGGCCCGTGGTCTCGACGATGATGGCATCGAACTTGTCGGCGCGCTTCATCAGGCCGCCGAGGATGCGGATCAGGTCGCCGCGGACGGTGCAGCAGATGCAGCCATTGTTCATCTCGAACACTTCCTCGTCGGCGTCCACCACGAGGTCGTTGTCGATACCGGTCTCGCCAAATTCATTGACGATCACGGCGTACTTTCTGCCGTGCCGTTCGGTGAGGATGCGGTTGAGGAGCGTGGTCTTGCCGGCCCCGAGAAAGCCGGTGAGCACGGTCACGGGGATCTGGGCGGGTTCGGTCATCGGGTCATCCCTGTCGCTGTGCGCCGCTGCGGAGCGGGCGCTCGCCCGCCGCCGCCGGTCGCCGCTTCGATCTTGACGAGGCTTAACGCGCCGTCCTACGAGTCGCAACGTTATACCATTACGAAATGGACTCGGCATGATCTGCGACGCGCCGACGCTTTCAATCTGCCTGACCTGCCGCGACGGGCGCGAGGACGCCTGCGCGGGGGAACGGGGCGGGGCGCGGCTGGCGCGCGCCGTTGTGGAGCGCGCCGCGACAGCCGGGTTGTCCGGCCTCCGTCTGCGCGGTGTGCGCTGCATGAGCCAGTGCAAGCGCCCCTGCGTCGCCGCGCTGACCGCGCCAGGGCGTTTCGCCTATCTGTTCGGCGACCTCGACCCGCAGGCACCCGACCACGCGGCGGCGCTGCTGGCGCTGGTTCCGCTCTACAGCGCGGCGCCTGAAGGTTTTCTGCGGCGCGACGAGCGGCCCGAGCCGCTGCGCACCGCCATTCTCGGGCGGCTGCCGCCTCCCGACACCGGATCGGACCTCGTCACGCCGCTCCATTGGTTCCCGTCATCGCTGAGGGCGCCGGCATGATCGCGCTCGGCGTCGAGGAGCTCGGCTATGTCGCGCCCGGCGGGCGGCGGCTGCTTGGCGGAGTGACGCTCTCCGCCGCGCCCGGCGAGGTGCTCGGCCTGCTCGGGCCGAACGGCGCGGGCAAGTCGACGCTGCTGCGCTGCCTCTGGGGCGCGCTCTGCCCCTCGGAGGGGTGCGTGCTGATCGGCGGCCGGCGCGCCGACGGGCTGTCGGCGCGCGACCGGGCGCGGCTGGTCGCCGCCGTGCCGCAGGAGACGCCGCCGGAGTTCGTTCTGACGGTGCGCGACGTCGTCGAGGCCGGTCGCACCCCCCATGCGCGCGGCCTGCTCGGCGGCGACGCCGCGGGTGGCGTCGCGGTGGAGGCCGCCATCGCGCGCATGGGCCTCGCGGGCCGCGAGAACCGGGTGTTCGTGACGCTCTCGGGCGGGGAACGCAAGCGCGCGCTCATCGCCCGCGCGCTCGCGCAGCAGCCCCGCGCGCTGATCCTCGACGAGCCCGCGAACCATCTCGACATCCGCCACCAGCTCGAGGTGCTGGCGCTGCTGCGCGAGATCGGCGCGACGGTGATCGTCGCCATGCACGACCTCGAACTCGCTGCGCGGTTCTGCGACCGGCTCGCCGTGCTGTCCCATGGCCGCCTCGTCGCCGAGGGGCCGCCGGAGGCGGTGCTGACGCCCACCTGCGTGGCGGAGGTGTTCGGGGTCGGCGCCCGCATCCGGCGCGAACCGCCGGAGACGACGCTGCGCTTCGATTTCGACCGCCTCGAAACCGCCTGAGCCTCAAGGAGAGACCCGATGCGCTTTGCGCTCCTCGCCGCCCTGTGCCTCGCGCCCGCCGCCGCGCTCGCCCACCCGGTGACGCTCGACAATTGCGGGCGCGCCGTGACCTTCGACGCGCCGCCCGAGCGCGCCGTCGTCCACGACATCAACATGGCCGAGATCATGTTCGCGCTGCAGCTTCAGCCGCGCATGGTCGGCGTCACCGGCATCACCGGCTGGTACAAGACCACGCCCGAGTTCGAGACCGCCCGCGGCGACATCCCGGAGCTCGCGCCAAAATACCCCACGATGGAGAATCTGCTCGCCGTCGAGCCCGACTTCTTCTTCGCGGGCTGGTACTACGGCATGCAGCCGGGCGGCGAGGTCACGCCGGACACGCTCGCGACCTTCGACGTGCCGGTCTGGGTGCTGACCGAGAGCTGCGTCCATCTCGACAAGGACCGCCCCGACGTCTCGATGGAGACGCTCTACGGCGACGTGCGCGCCATCGCGACGATCTTCGGCGTCGAGGATCGGGCGGCCGCGCTGATCGAGGGCTGGGAGGCGCGCATCGCCGCGGTCGCCGACGAGACCGAAGGCGCGGCGCCGACGCGGGTCTTCCTCTACGACAGCGGCGAGGACCAGCCCTTCACCTCGGGCCGTTTCGCCATGCCGACCGCCCTGATCGAGGCCGCGGGCGGAACCAACGTGATGGACGACGTGGACATGAGCTGGGGCCGCGTCGGCTGGGAAGCGGTCGGCGAACGCGACCCCGAATTCATCATCGTGCTCGACTATGGCGAGGATGGCGGGGCGGGGCTGATCGCCTTCCTCGAGGCGCATCCGGTGATGAGCCAGACTGCGGCCGTGCGCAACCGCCGCTACGTGGCCCTGAAGTATTCCGAGATCACGCCGGGCCCCGCGAATATCGGCGCGGTCGAGACGATTGCCCGGGCGCTGCGCCCCGGCGTGAACTGAAAGCGGGCCGGGCGTGCGCGCAGAGCCGGTCATCGCCGCCGCGGCCCCGGGCCGGTTGCGCCGCGCCGCGCCCGCCGCGCTTCTCGGGCTCGCGCTTCCGGCGGCGCTGATCCTCGGCGTCGCCGCGGGCGCGACGCCGATCCCGGCGGGCGACGTTTGGCGCATCGCGCTGCATCAGGCGATCCCCGGCCTCGTCGAGGCGGACTGGACGGCCGCGCGCGAGACGATCGTCTGGGAGCTGCGCGTCCCCCGTGCGCTGCTCGGCGCGCTCGCCGGCGCGGGCCTCGCCATGGGCGGCGCCGCGCTGCAGGCCACGACGCGCAATCCGCTGGCGGACCCGTTCCTGCTCGGCGTCTCGGCCGGCGCGGCGCTCGGCGCGGTGGCGGTGATCGCCCATCTCGGGCCCTTCCTCGGCCTCTACACGCTCCCAGTCATGGCCTTCGCGGGCGGGCTCCTGTCGCTCGCGCTGCTGCTCGGTGCGCTCGGGCGCGACGGGGCGGGCGCGCCCGAGCGGGTGGTGCTGGCGGGCGTCGCCATCTCCTTCGTGCTGATGGCGGCGACCAATCTGCTGATCTTCCTCGGCGACCAGCGCGCGGCGCATGCGGTGGTGTTCTGGATGCTCGGCGGTCTCGGCCGCGCGACCTGGGACCAGCTCGCCATCCCGGCGCTCGCGGTCATCGGCGGCGGGCTCTGGCTGATGAGCCGGGCGCGGGCTCTGAACGCCCTGATGATGGGCGAGGAGACGGCCTACGCCCTCGGCGTCGACGCCGCGCGCATGCGCCTCGCCGTCCTCGGCGTCACCGCCCTGATGACGAGCGTCACCGTGGCGCTGACCGGCGCCATCGGCTTCATCGGCCTCGTCACCCCCCATGTCGTGCGCGCGCTGTCGGGCGGCGACAACCGCCGCCTGCTGCCGCTCTCCGCGCTCGCCGGGGCGATCCTGCTCGTGCTCGTCGACGTCGCCGCCCGCCTCGTGGTCGCGCCCCAGGAAGCGCCTGTCGGCGTGATCACTGGGGGCATCGGCGGGCTGTTCTTCCTCTGGCTGACCGCACGAAACCGGCACGCGGCTGCGTGAGGGCGGGTCCGAAACCCATTCTGCGAAGGAGTAACCCTCGATGATCCATGACGCCCCCGATCGCCGCCTCCCCGTGACCGTCCTGTCCGGCTTCCTCGGCGCGGGCAAGACGACGCTGCTCAACCATGTGCTGAACAACCGCGAGGGGCGGCGCGTGGCGGTGATCGTCAACGACATGTCTGAGGTGAACATCGACGCCGATCTCGTGCGCGCCGGCGGGGCCGACCTCTCGCGCACCGACGAGACGCTGGTGGAGATGACCAATGGCTGCATCTGCTGCACGCTGCGCGACGACCTGTTGCAGGAGGTGCGCCGCCTCGCCGCCGAGGGGCGGTTCGACTATCTGCTGATCGAGTCGACCGGCGTCTCCGAGCCGCTGCCCGTGGCCGCGACCTTCGAGTTCCGCGACGAGGCGGGCGGCAGCCTGTCGGATGTCGCCCGCCTCGACACGATGGTCACGGTGGTCGACGCCGCGAACCTGCTCAACGACTACGCCAGCCGCGATTTCCTCTCCGAGCGCGGCGAGAGCGCGGGCGAGGGCGACGACCGCACCCTCGTGAGCCTGCTGGTCGAGCAGATCGAGTTCGCGGATGTGGTGATCCTCAACAAGGTCGCCGACGCCGAGCCCGGCAAGGTGGAGGCGGCGCGGATGATCATCCGCAGTCTCAACCCCGACGCCCGCCTGATCGAGACCAACTATTCCGAGGTCGATGCGGCTGAGATCTTCGACACTGGCCTCTTCGATTTCGAGAAGGCGCATGAGCACCCGCTGTGGTTCAAGGAGCTCTACGGCTTCGAGGAGCACACGCCCGAAACCGAGGAATATGGCGTGACCAGCTTCGTCTGGCGGGCGCGCCGGCCGCTGGACCCCGAGCGCTTCCGCGACTTCCTGCAAACGCCGCTGCCCGGCGTGATCCGCGCCAAGGGCCATTTCTGGCTGGCGACGCGGCCCGACTGGGCGGGCGAGTTCAGCCTCGCCGGCGCGATCGTGCAGACCAAGGGGATGGGGCTCTGGTGGTCGGCCGTCCCGAAGGAGCGGTGGCCGCAGGACCACGAGACGCGGGGCCGCATGCAGGCTGCGTGGGATCCGGTCTTCGGCGACCGGCGCCAGGAGATCGTGTTCATCGGCGCCGCCGACACGATGCGGGTCTCGACGATCATCGGAATGCTGGAAGACTGCCTCGTCGGCGACGCGGCCGCGCCCGCCTTCGAGCCCGAGGCCTGGGCGGCGCTGCCCGACCCGTTCCCGGCCTGGGGCCGGGCGGCGGCGGCGTGAGGCGGCCATGAACGCGCCCGCCCGCCTGCCGGCCACCATCGCCCGCTCTGTCTCGGACCCGGAAGCCATCTTCGGCATCGGCGAGCCCGGCGTCGCGGCGGTGGTCTGGGAGCGCCCGCTCGACCCCGCCTTCGCCGCCTGGCTCGACGCACTGCCGCCCGAGCGGTTGCCGCGTTTGCGCGCCGCCATGCCCCATCCGCGCGCCCGGGACGCGGTCCGCGCCGCCTGCGAGGGAGCCGGGACGCCGGAAGGCCCGGAGCGCGAGCGTCTCATCGACGACATCGCGGCGCTCGCGCAGATCTTCGCCCGCGCGTCCGGCGAGCCGATGGTGAAGATCCGGCTGGACGTCGTGCAGACCGACAGTTGCCGCAAGTTCCACATCGACAACATCAGGCTGCGGCTGCTCTGCACCTATCGCGGCGTCGGGACGGAATACGGCGTCGCGCCTCGGGGCGAGACGCCGGACCGGGTCAACCGCGTCCCGCGCGGCGCGGCGGCGCTGTTCCGCGGGCGGCGCTGGCCGGGCGAGGCGACCGGCCTGCTCCACCGCTCGCCGCCCATCGCGGGGACCGGCGAGACGCGGCTGCTGCTGGTGATGGATCCGTTCGAACCCGACGACGAGGACGATTGAGGCCGATGTCCGACCGCATTCCCGTCACACTGCTCACAGGCTTTCTCGGCGCCGGGAAATCGACGCTGCTGAGCGCGGCGCTGCGCGACCCGCGCTTCAGCGACACGGCCGTGGTCGTGAACGAGTTCGGCGAAGTCGGGCTGGACGGGGCGCTTATCGCCCATGCGCCGGAGCAGATTGTCGAGACCACCACGGGGTGTCTCTGCTGCACGATCCGCGGCGACATCCGCGAGGCGTTGGTGCGGCTGCATGCCCGGATGACGGCAGGGGAAATCGGCGGCTTCTCCCGGCTGGTAATCGAGACCACCGGGCTCGCCGACCCGGCGCCGCCGATCCAGACCCTGATCGCGGATCCGCGGCTGGCGCGGCGCTTCGCGCTGGCCGGCGTGGTGACGGCGGTCGACGCGGTCAATGGCGAGGCGACGCTCGACCGGCACGAGGAGGCCGTCCGGCAGGTCGCCGTCGCCGACCGGATCGTGCTGACCAAGACCGACCTCGCCCGCGATCCCGCCTCGCGCCGCGACCTGGACGCGCTCTCAGTGCGACTGAGCGCGCTCGCGCCAGGGGCGGCGATCCTCGACCGGAACGCGCCCGATTTCGACCTGCGCCGGCTGTTCGATATGACCGCCTTCGACCCGGGCGCGAAATCGATGGACGTGCGCGGCTGGCTGAACGCGGAGCCGCTCGAGGCCGATTGGCGTCCGCATCACGAGCATGCTCATGCGCATGATCATGATCACCACCACGATATCACGCGCCACGGTGCTGACATCCGCGCTTTCTGCGTCACGCTCGAAGAGCCTGTCCCGACCATGGGCTTCACCACGGCGCTGGAGCTGCTGATCGCCAATCAGGGCCCCGAGCTGCTGCGGGTGAAGGGCGTCGTCTGTCTGGCCGAGAAGCCGGAGCGGCCGGTCGTCATCCACGGCGCCCAGCATGTGTTCCACGACCCCGTCATCCTCGATGCCTGGCCCGACGACGACCGGCGCACCCGGCTGGTCTTTATCACACAGGGCGTCGGCCGCGCGCCGGTCGACGCATTCCTCCGCGCCTGGTGCGCCGTCGGCGCGGCCGAGGGTGCGGATCGCGGCGCACCCGTCTAAATGAGTGGGCATGAGCACCCGTCGCATCCATGCCGCCCTCCTCCTGTGTCTCGCGCCGCTTCAGGCCGCGGCGCATCCACATGTCTTCGTCGACGCGGCGGCGCGCTTCGTGCTCGACGCTGACGGTCGCCTGGCGGCGGTGGAGATCGAGCATCTCTACGATCCGCTGGTGTCGCTGTTTGTGCTGCAGGATCTCGGCGTCGATCCCTTCGCGCCCCTGTCAGAGCAGGATGCGGTGCGGCTCGGGGCCGATCAGGCCGTGATGCTCAAGGACAGCGACGGCTTCGCCGCGCTGTCGATCGGAGGGAAGGAAGTCCCATTCGGTGCGCCCATCGATGTCGCTGTCGCGATCACCGACGAACGGATGCATGTGACTTTCACCGCCCCGGTCGCCATGCCGCAGGCGCTTGAGGGCATGGCGGCGACGCTGGCGATCTTCGATCCCGTGTATTTCATTGCATTCGACCTGACCGGGCCGGTGACGGTCGAGGGCGGCGCGGACTGCGCCGCGGAAGCGTTGGAATGGGCGCCGACGGACGGGCTGATGGCGCTCCAGTCGACGCTTCTGGACCTCGCGCTCGACGAGACGCCGGAGGACCCGACCGTGGGGCGGCTGTTCGCGGCGGAGGCGCGGCTGACATGCCGGTGAGGATGCGGGCGGCGCTCGGCGTCGGCGCGGCGCTTGTCGCGGCGGTTCTGCTCTGGCGGCTCGGCGTCTTCGGCTGGGCGATGGCGACGGCGGTCGAAACGCAGCGGGCGTTGCAGGGCGCGCTGGCGGGCGCCGCGCGGGCGTTGGCGCGGGGCGACGCGGCGGCGGTGTGGTCGCTGGCGGGGCTCTCGGCGGTCTATGGCGTCGCGCACGCCGCAGGGCCGGGGCATGGCAAGGCGCTGCTCGGCGCGGCGGCGGTGGCGGGCGCGGAGCGGCCGCTCGGCCTCGCGGCGCTCGCAGCGGCGGCCGCGCTGGCGCAGGGGCTGGCGGCGGTCGCGATCGTCTATGGCGGGCTGGCGGTCCTGTCGCTCTCGCCGATGGCGGCGATGACGGCGGATGCGACGGTCTTCGCGCCCATCGGCTACGCCGCGGCGGGCGCCTTCGGCCTGCTGTTCGCATGGCGCGGTCTGCGCGCCTTGATCGGACGCGGCGCGGCCTGTTGCGGCCATCACGCCACGGCGGCCTCGCCCCGGAGCCGCTGGCGCGAGCGCGCGGCGCTGGTGGCGGCGGTTGCGGCGCGCCCCTGCGCGGGCGCGATGATCGTGCTCGCCATCGCCTGGATGGCGAAGGCCCCCTGGGCGGGCGTCGCCGCGGCGGGGGCCATGGCGCTTGGCGTGGCGGCGGTGACGGCGGCGGTGGCGCTCGGTGGCTTCGCCTTCCGCGACGCGACGCTGGTCGCCGGCGCGGGGACGGCGCGGGTCGCCGGCGGCCTTCAGGTCGCCGCGGGCGGCGCGCTCTGCGCCTTCGCGGCGGCCGGGCTCGCCTGACGCCCATGTCTCGCAACCTCGGCTCGACGCTGCGCCGCCGCCGCGGGCGCGATCCGATGCGGGCCTTCGACCGCGCGCCGGAGGCGCTGCGCCGCTGGCTCGCCAATGCGGCGCTTCCGTGGTCGGTCGACTCCGCGCTCAGGCTCTACGCCCGCGCCCTGAAGCGGGCGCGGGGCGATGCCGAGGCGGCTCTGGCGCAGCTGGACGCGCGGGAGCGGGCGCTGCTGGCCCGGGACGCCGCGC
>AACY020297792.1_pt1 | contig 18904 bp, 13 predicted proteins | sample 267378 | NCBI WGS metagenome assembly AACY02 (sample SAMN02954345, study PRJNA13694) | marine metagenome | biome: aquatic; feature: ocean; material: water; isolation source: isolated as part of a large dataset composed predominantly from surface... | reverse complement strand
GGGCGGCAGGCGACGGTGACCTACTGGACCCGGGACGCGGAGGTGCGCCGCTGCGTCGTCACGATGGGCGCCGACATGCAGGCCGTCGAGTCGGCCTGCTATCGGCCCGCGGAGCGCTCGCAATGACCGACGCGTCGACGCCGCTCCTCCAGGTCTCCGATCTCTCGATCCGTTTCGGGGGGGTCGAGGCCGTCCGGGGCGTGTCCTTCGACATCCGCCGCGGCGAGACGGTCGCGCTGGTGGGCGAGTCCGGCTCCGGCAAGTCGGTCACGGCGCTTTCGACCGTGCGCCTGCTGCCCGAGAGCGCCGGGTTCTCCGGCGCCGTGCGCTATGAGGGGCGGGACATGCTGACCGCCTCGGACCGCGAACTGCGCCGAGTGCGGGGCGACGAGATCAGCTTCGTCTTCCAGGAGCCGATGACCTCGCTGAACCCGCTGCATCCGATCGAGAAGCAGATCGGCGAGAGCCTGGCGCTGCATCAGGGCCTGACCGGGTCGGCGGCGCGGGAGCGGATCGTCGACCTGCTGACCAAGGTCGGCATCCGGGAGGCCGAGAGCCGCCTCGCGGACTACCCGCACCAGCTCTCCGGCGGCCAGCGCCAGCGCGTGATGATCGCGATGGCGCTCGCCAATCGCCCGAAGCTGCTGGTCGCCGACGAGCCGACCACGGCGCTCGACGTCACCATCCAGGCCCAGATCCTGACGCTGCTGAAGTCCCTCCAGGTCGAGGAGGGGCTGTCGATGCTGTTCATCACCCACGACCTCGGCATCGTGCGCCGCATGGCCGACCGGGTCTGCGTGATGAAGGACGGTGAAATCGTCGAGCGCGGCGAGACTGCGGCCCTCTTCGACGCGCCGCGCCATCCCTACACGATCAAGCTGCTGGAGAGCGAACCGCGCGGCCGTCCCGACCCCGTGCCGGCCGACGCCGAGACCGTGGTCGAGGCCGAGAAGGTGCGCGTCTGGTTCCCGATCCGCCGCGGGCTGCTGCGCAAGACGGCAGGGCACATCAAAGCGGTGACCGACGTCTCGCTGCGGGTGCGGGCGGGCGAGTCGGTGGGGATCGTGGGCGAGTCCGGCTCGGGAAAGACGACGCTCGCGCTGGCGATGCTGCGGCTCATCCCGGCGACGGACGGGCGCGTCGTCTTTCTCGGTCGCGACGTGCGGGCGCTGGGCGGGCGGGACCTCCGCAACCTCCGCCGCGACATGCAGGTGGTGTTCCAGGACCCCTACGGCTCGCTCTCGCCGCGGATGTCGGTCCGCCAGATCGTCGCCGAGGGGCTCGGGGTCCACGGTCTGCGCGACGCCGCGCGGACCGAGCGCGAGGAGGTCGCCGATGCGCTGCGGGAGGTCGGGCTCGACCCCGAGGCGATGGACCGCTACCCGCACGAGTTCTCGGGCGGCCAGCGCCAGCGCATCGCTGTCGCGCGCGCGATCATCCTGAAGCCGCGCTTCGTGGCGCTGGACGAGCCGACCTCGGCGCTCGACATGACGGTGCAAAGCCAGATCGTCGAGCTGCTGCGCGACCTGCAGCGCCGCCGCCGGCTCGCCTACCTGTTCATCTCGCACGACCTGAAGGTGGTGCGCGCCCTCAGCCATCATGTGATCGTGATGCGCAACGGCGAGATCGTCGAGCAGGGCGACGCCGAGGACGTGTTCGAGCGGCCGCGGGAGCGCTACACGCAGGAGTTGCAGGCTGCGGCGCTCGGGCCGATCCGACCGGAGCTGGCGACCGCGTGAGCGCCGCGCCGGGCGCAGGGTTCACCGTATTCGGCCTCATCCTGGCTGGCGGTCGCGCGACGCGCATGGGCGGGCGCGACAAGGCGCTCCTGCCATTGGCCGGACGCCCGCTGCTGGGGCGCGTCGCGGACCGTCTCGCTCCGCAGGTCGACGGGCTTCTGGTGAGCGCGAACGGCGACCCGGCGCGCTTGGCCTTCGCGGGGCTTCCCGTCGTCGCGGACGCGGGCGGCGGCGCGGACGGCCCCCTCGGCGGCGTCCTCGCGGGGCTTCGCGCCGCGGCCGCGCGCGGCGCGACGCACGTCGTCACGGTTCCGGTCGATTCGCCCTTTCCGCCGCGCGATCTCGCCGCGCGCCTGCGCAAGGCGGCGGCTGAGGCGGACGCGCAGGTCGCCGTCGCCGCAACGGCGCGCGCGGACGGGTCGCCGCTGCGCCAGCCGGTTTTCGCGCTCTGGTCCGTGTCGCTGTCGGAGGTCCTCGCGGAAGCGTTCGCGCGCGGCGTCCGCAAGGTCGGCGCCTTTCAGAACGCGCAGGGCGCCGCGACGGCGGTCTGGGCGCGCGACTGCGCGGACTGCTTTTTCAATGTGAACGCGCCATCGGATCTCTGCGAGGCCGAGCGGCTTGCGGCGGGCGAGCCTTGACGCGTCGATCGGAACGGCGCACGCCGGACCGGCTGGCCGTCCCGCGCTGTGGGTTTTCGCGTCGGAGGAGCCGGCGGCGCACGTCTCATACTTCCGTCCGAACCACAGCGGCGGGTTGAGGACGGTAGCCTCGTCTGGACAGAAGACTCTGCGTCGCGCCGCCCCGAACGTCGGTTCGGCTCGCGGCGGACGCCGCCGGCGACCCGAGCCCCGGGGCGCCCTTCAGATTGGGTCCGCGGTCATCTCCAGATGCAGCGCGTCGCCGCCGTAGGGGTGCGCCAGCGCCACGGCGTCGTCGAGCTCCACGCCGAGGCCCGGGGCGTCGGGCGGGATCACGCGTCCGTCCTCCCAGCGGATCGGCGTCTTCAGGAGCTCGGCGTGGAACCCGTCCCAGGTCCAGATGCTCTCGAGGATCAGGAAGTTGGGCGAGCAGGCCGCGAGCTGGATGTTGGCGGCGCCGGCGACCGGACCGTTGTAGAGATGCGGCGCGATCTGCGCGGCCCAGGCCTCCGCCATCCCCGCGATTTTCTTGGCCTCGAGCAGTCCGCCGACCCGGCCGAGATTGGGCTGGAGGATCGAGGCGGCCCCGGTCTCCAGCACCCGCGCGAACTCGTACTTCGTCGCCAGCCGCTCGCCCGTCGCGATGGGGACCGGACTCGCGCGGGCGACCTCGGCCATGCGCTCGGGGCTCTCGGGCGGGATCGGCTCCTCGAACCAGAGCGGATCGTAGGGCGCGATCCGCCGGGCGAGCCGCTTCGCCCCCGAGACGGTGAACTGGCCATGCGTGCCGAACAGCAGGTCGGCGCGGTCGCCCACCGCCTCGCGCAGGCGCCGGCAGAAGGCCTCCGAACGGTCGAGCTCCGCGACGCTCGGCTGGCGCCCGCCCATGACGCCGTAGGGGCCCGCGGGGTCGAACTTCACGGCGGTGAAGCCGGCCGCGACCGCCTTCGCCGCCGCCTCCGCCGCGAGGTCCGGGTTCTCGTAGACGTTCGGCGCGCCGGGCGCGGGATAGACGTCGCCGTCCTCGGGATAGAGATAGGTGTAGGTGCGCAGCCCCTCATGCACGCGGCCGCCGAGCAGCGCGTGGATCGGCTTGCCCGCGGCCTTGCCGACGATGTCCCAGCAGGCGACCTCGAGCCCGCTCAGCACGCCCATCACCGTCAGGTCGGGCCGGAGCGCGAAGCCCGCGCCATAGGCGCGCCGCCACAGCGTCTCGATGCCGTGCGGGTCCGCGCCCTCGAAGATCCGCGCGAACATGTCCTCGGCGAGCCGCGCCGTCAGATGGGGCGAGAAGCTCGCCGCGTAGATCTCGCCGAGGCCGGTGATCCCGCAGGCGGTGGTCAGACGGACGAAGATGAAGTAGCGCCCGCCCCGCCGCGGCGGCGGATTGCCGACGACGAAGGTCTCGATCCCTGTCAGCCTCATGGTCCGGCCTCCTCCAGCGCGTCGCCGAGCCGGCGCATCAGGGCCTCGCGCGCGGGTTCGTCGGGCAGGTCGTCGAGCGCGCGAGCAAGCTTGAGCGTGAACCCGACGTAATCGTCCGCCCAGTCGCGCCGCAGCCGCTCGGGCTCGACCCGCCGCGGCGACGTCTCGCGCAGCGGCTCGGCGCCGGCCTTCAGGCGGAACGCGTCGTCCAGCTCGGGGGCGTGGAGGATGCGCTCGGGCACGCCGCGCTCGACCAGCAGCGCGGCCAGCGCCGCGCGCGCGCCGTCGTCGCCGTGGTTGAGAAAGAGCCCCGACCCGATCGGGCGCCGCGCGAGGATCCAGGCCAGAAGCTCGCCCTGGTCGGCGTGGGCGGAGTAGTTCCCGATCGAGCGGATGGTCGCGCGCACCTCCACGTCGCGGCCGTGGATGCGCGCCCGCTCGGCCCCTGAGAGGATGCGCTCGCCGAGCGTCCCCGGCGCCTGGTAGCCGACGAAGAGCACCGTCGCCTCGCGCCGCCAGAGATTGTTGCGGAGGTGGTGCTTGATCCGCCCCGCGTCGCACATGCCGGAGGCCGAGATCACGATGGCGCCGGAGGTGATCCGGTTGATCGCCATGCTGTCCTCGACCGATTCGGTGATGCGGAAGGCCGGGTGGCGGAACAGCGCCGCCTCGTCGAGCGCCACGTCGTCGAGCGCGCCCGCGTGTTTTGCGAACACCTTCGTCACGCGGCTCGCGAGCGGGCTGTCGAGGAAGACCGGGCCGTTCGCGATCCGCCCCTCGGCCAGCAGCACGCCGATGTCGTGCAGCAACTCCTGGCTGCGCTCCACCGCGAAGCTCGGGATGATGAGGTTGCCGCCACGCTCGCGGGCCGCGCGGATCTCGGCCTCGAGCGTCGCGCGCCGGGCCTCGACCGTGACGGTCGGGCGCTCCCGGTCGCCATAGGTGCTTTCGCAGATCACGTAGTCCCAGCCGTCCGGGGCGTCGGGCGGGGGGTGGAACACCTTCTCGTCGGGGCCGAGATCGCCGGAGAACAGCATCCGGATCGGGCGGTCCCCGCCGTCCGCGATCGCCAGCTCCACCGAGGCGCTGCCGAGCATGTGGCCGGCGTTCCAGAACCGCGCCCGCACGCCGGGGCCGGGCTCGAACCAGTCCCCGTAGCCATGCGCCGCGCCGCGCTTGAGCGCCGCCTCCGCGTCCGCGCCGGTGTAGATCGGCGTCACGGTCGGGCGGCCCTGCCGGCGCAGGCGGCGGTTCAGGCGCTTGACCTCGCTCTCCTGAATCGCGCCGCTGTCGGGCAGCATGAAGTCGAGCAGGTCGAGCGTGGGGCCGGTGGCGTGGACCGGACCATTGAAGCCGCGCGCGACCAGCTTCGGGATCAGGCCGCTGTGGTCGATATGGGCGTGGGTGAGCAGCAGGAAGTCGATCGCGGCGGGGTCGAAGGGGAAATCGGCGTAGTTCAGCTCCCGCGTCGAGCGGTTGCCCTGGAACATCCCGCAATCGACGAGGAAGCGGCCGCCCGCGTGCTCGACGAGCGCGCAGGAGCCGGTGACGGTCCCCGCGCCGCCGCGAAAGGTCAGCCGCGCCGCCATGCCGTTTCTCCCCCGCCTTCCGCGGCCGACTCGCGGCCGGCCGTCGAACCGCTCCGAGAGTGGCGCGGGGCGGGGACGCGGAGCAATGGGGGATCGTCGCCGCGCCTCGGCGCCGGCGCGGTCAGTCCGGGCCCGGTCCGGACAGGCGGGCGGCGGCGCGGGCGAGAACGGCCTCCTCGTTGGTGGGGATGCGCAGCACGCGGACGCGGCTGAACTGGGTGGAGAGCTCGAACCCGTTCTCGGCGTTGCGCCCGGCGTCGAGCTCGATCCCGAACCAGCCCATGTCCTCGCAGACGCGGGCGCGGATCTCGGCGGCGTTCTCGCCGATGCCGCCGCAGAAGACGAGCGCGTCGAGCCCGCCGAGCGCGGCGGCGAGCGCGCCGAGCTCGCGGCGGACGCGGAACACGAAATAGTCCACCGCCTCCCGCGCCGCCTGCGTCGGCGTCGCCAGGATCTCGCGCATGTCGTTGGAGACCTCCGAGAGCCCGAGCAGGCCGGACCGCTTGTAGAGCAGGTCCGAGATCGCCTGCGCGTCCATGCCCTCCTCGTCCATCAGGTAGAGCAGCACGCCGGGATCGAGCTGGCCGCAGCGGGTGCCCATCGGCAGCCCGTCCAGCGCGCTGAAGCCCATGGTCGAGGCCACCGACCGCCCGTCGAGGAGGCCGCACATGGAGGCGCCGTTCCCGAGATGGGCGACGACGACGCGGCCAGAGGCGAGATGCGGCGCGCGCCGCGCGAGCTCCCCCGCGACGTAGTCGTAGGACAGGCCGTGGAAGCCGTAGCGCCGCACGCCCTTCTCGTAGAAGCGCCGCGGGATCGCGAAGGCGTCGTTCACGAAGGGATGGTGGCGGTGGAAGGCCGTGTCGAAGCAGGCGATCTGCGCGGCGTCGGGAAAGGCCGCCATCGCGGCGCGCACGCCGGCGAGGTTGGCCGGCTGGTGCAGCGGCGCCAGCCGCTCGAAGCTCGCGAGCCGGGCGAGGATGTCGGCGTCGAGCCGCAGCGGCTCGGCGTAGTCCGGGCCGCCATGGACGACGCGGTGTGCGACCGCGGCGACCGCCGCGTCCGGGAACCGCTCGGTCAGCAGCGCGAGGATCGCGCGCGTGGCGCCGGCGTGGTCGGCGGCGTCTCCCTCGGGGAGCGGCGCGTCGGCGAGCGTCTCGCCCGCGCCGTCCTTCGCGGTCATCGCCGCGTCGCCGCCGATGCGCTCGATCAGGCCGGTCACGCGCGCCTCGGGCTCGTCGCCGCCGAGGGCGAAAAGCCCGAATTTCAGCGAGGACGACCCGGCGTTGAGGGTCAGGACATGTCGGGTCACGCCGCGCCTCGCCGCGCAGGGCGCCGGGATCGCTCGAACATCGCGCTCATCCCGTCACGCTGTAGCCGCCGTCGATCGGATGGACGCCGCCGGTGACGTTCCACGCCTCACGGCTCGCGAGGAAGGCGGCGTAGGCCCCCACGTCCTCGATCGTGGCGAGGTGATGCGTCGGCGCGCGCGAAGCGGCCTCGTTCAGCAGCGCGTCGAATTCGGCGATGCCGGAGGCGGCGCGCGTGCGGAGCGGGCCGGGCGAGAGCGCGTGCACGGAGATCCCTTTCGGTCCGAGTTCGGCCGCGGCGTAGCGCACGGTCGATTCGAGCGCGGCCTTCACCGGCCCCATGACGTTGTAGTTCTCGACCACCTTCTCGGAGCCGTAGAACGTCACCGTCATGCAGGTGCCGCCATGCGGCATCAGCGGCTCGGCCTGGCGGATCAGGCGCAGGAAGGAGTGCACCGAGACGTCCATCGCCAGCGAGAAGCCCTCCGCCGAACAGTCGACGACGCGGCCGTGGAGGTCCTCCTTCGGGCAGAAGGCGATCGAATGCAGCAGCGCGTCGAGCTTGCCCCATTTCTCGCGGATCGCGCCGAACAGCGCCTCGGTCTGGCCGGGCGCGCGGACGTCGAGCGGCATGACGATCTCGGCGCCGAGCCGTTCGGCCAGAGGCCGGACATGGGGCTCGGCCTTCTCGTTCAGATAGGTGATCGCGAGGTCCGCGCCCTGCCGGCGGAACGCCTCGGCGCAGCCCCAGGCGATGGACTGGTCGTTGGCGACGCCGACGACGAGGATCTTCTGGCCTTCGAGCGAGAACATGGGCGGGTTCCTCTGGGGCTTCGCGCGGGATGATCGGGCTGGGGGCGGCGGATCGAACGCGAACTTGACGTCTCCGAGCGCGGCTGCGCGCTGCGAGGCGGAGATATCCTGCGCGACGCTGTCGGAGCCATCTGTAACCTCGTCACGCCTCGGAAACGCGAGTGAGTCCTCTGCTTGCCGGCCAATCCTTAACGGGACTTCACGACGCTCAGGCGACACGTCAGGTTTTTTCAAACACCGGCTCGGAGGTCTGCGGGCGTGAGTCGTATGGACGACTCGTCACAGAAGACCATGCGGCCGCTGCGCTTGGCGCGCTGGGCTCGTAGAGCGCCGCGGACTTCGCGTATCGCGGGTGTTCGACCATAAGTCGAACTATCGCGGCGTGAGGTTTGGCCGACAGAGCGAGCAAGGGTCGCGTGATCCCGTCCCGGGATGGCGGACACTGATGCGATGGCTTTCCCGCCGGGAGAGGCGCGCCTGACGGCGAGCAGACGCCGCGGATGTATTCTGGAGGCGTTGAGGCGACGGGCGGCTGAACCTGTGTCGACGAGTGGTCTGCCGATCCGCCATGTGGTCGAAGAGCCCGGCGTGCGCGAGACGGTTCTGCGTGGCTGGACGGCGCGCTTTTCGGAGTCCGGGATGCCTTCGCCACCGCACCGGGTCGCGCCGCACGCGTTGGGCGGACCTTCTCCAGAGTTCGGATCGCGACGTCGGATCACCGCGTGTCCTCTGATCGCCGTTGTCGACGCGGGCGCGCCCCCGTTCGCCATTCTTCGATGACGCCGACGTGTCGCATCAGCGTGTCATGCGACGGGCATCGCAGGTGTTGAAACGGGCGACCGAAGTCCGACCAATGAGGGTTGACCGTCGGATCGAAATCGAGCGACGCGCCCCAGCGGCGCCGCATGACGCGGGCTTCGGCCCGATCGCGCGCGGCTCGCTCGACGGACATCCAGTCCAGGCCACGCGTTTTCGACTCCTCGTGAACGAGTTCGATATGCGGCTCGTACAGGACGCGGAGCCCGTCCTGGCGGATGCGCAGTGCGTAATCCACGTCGCTGTATCCAACCGGCAGGTCGACTGCGTCGAACCCGCCAAGTCTTTCGAAGTGACTGCGCGAAGTCGCGAGAAAGGCCCCGGTGACCGCGCAGACCGCGCGCGGCGCGATCCATCGCCGATCCGGACCCGGGTCCCCGGCGTCGGCGCCGTAGCCGTCGTGGATGGTCAGACCGCGATGGCCGAACAGCATGCCGGCGTGCTGGACGCTTCCGTCGGGATAGAGCAACCGCGCGCCCACGGCGCCGACATTCGAGCGGGTGAGATGCCCGACGACTCGGCGGTCCCAGTCCGGCGAAAGCATCCGCGCGTCGTCGTTCACGAAGACCAGGATGTCGCCTTGCGCCCGCTCGGCGGCGAGATTGTTGAGGCGCGACCAGTTGAACGGTTCGTCGATCCGCATGACGCCGACAAGCGGCGACGCCTCGAGCCGCCGGAACGCCTCGCGCGTCTCGTCCTCACGGCTCCCGTTGTCGATCACCAGCACGGACACAGCCTCGGGCTCCGCCGCAGTTTCACGAAGGCTGTCCACCAGACGCTCGACGTCGCGCCCGTTGTCCCGGGTCGGGACGATCGCCGCGACGCGCTGCGGCGCGCCCGGCGACCATCGAACGTCGAGCACGTCGGGGAAGCGGCTGGAGACGGCGACGGAGAAGGGCGCGGTCGTCTGCTTCGCGAAGCGCTCCGCCCGCTCGCGAAGCTGCGCCGTCGGCGCGGGTCGCGGCGACGTGGTCTCGCGCGACGCGAGCGGCAGAGGCGCGTGGCCCGCGCGGCCCCGCATCGCGGCGCCGAGCAGGGCGTGGGCGACCCGCTCCGCGGCCGGACCGGGCGGCGACGACCGCAAGGCCGCGCCCGAGACGGCGATCAGCGCCGCGTCGCAGCCCGCCGAAAGGATCTGGTCGAAATCCGGAGCGCCCCGCAGCGCGGGGGCGCTTCTGACGACGCGACCGTCCTCGTTCTCCGTCGCGCAGTCGTCGTCCGTGATCAACGCCTCCGCCGGACCGCGTTCCCGCGCCGCGGCGAGCCAGGCGAAGGCCTCCGGTTCGAGCCGCGTCGCGCCTCGCAGCGCGACGGCCCACTCGTCGGCGTCCAGATCGTCCCAGACCGCCGACGCAGGGCCGTGGAACCACCGCAAGCGCGGATCGGTCGCGGCGGCGCGCTCCACGACGCGGCGCGCCGGATCCGACTGGCCGGCGGCGACCGCGCGCCACGCGCGCCGCGACTGGGCGCGCAAGGAGGCCAGGAGGCCGTAGAGGCCCTCCAGCGTCGCCGCGTCGGCGTCGATGAAGACGACGAACCGAGGCGCCCCGTCTGCGACCGGCGGCGGGGGGGGCGTTCGATAGCGGCGCCGGAACTGATCGTAGAGCGTCGCGGGGGTCACGGCCTCTCGCGCCGCGTCCGGCAGCCCGGCGCGCAGCGCCGCGATCTCCGCGGCGAGGGTCTCCAGACGCGCGGAAAGGACATGCGTCGGGTCCTCGACGTCGCCGCTCGCGACCCGGTCGGCGAGCCGGGCCTGTCCGCGCGGATCGCCCAGGCTCGCCAGTTCGACCTGCGTCTGGCGATCGTCCGGATCGAGCGCGTGAGCCGCCCGGTACAGCGCGAGCGCCTCGCCGCGGCGGCCGGAGAGCTTCAAGAGATGGGCGAGTTGGACCCGCACGTCCGCATCCTCGGGGCGGCGCGCCATCGCTTCGCGGTAGACCTCCTCCGCCTCTTCGCGCCGGCCGCAATCCTTCAACATGTTGCCGAGTTGGACATAGAGATCATCGCGGTCGGGCAGCGCGGAGACGGCGGCCGCGTAGAGCCGCGCGGCGCGTTCGGGGTCGCCTGCGTCGCGCGCGGCGTCCGCGGCGGCGACGATCTTGGTCGGGGCGAGGCCAGGCGGGCGGTCCAGCGCCCAGCCGGGGCCGATCCGCTCGATCCGTCGTCGGCTGTCGCGCCGCGACAGCGCAGCCTCGAGCCGCCGCAGCGCCGCGCCGTCGCCCGGCTGCGCGACGCACGCTTTCGCGAGGGCGACGAGTTCCTCGGTTTCGTCCGCAGCGACCTCGAACCGCTCTTCGGGCGCGCCGCCGCTCCGCCGCCCCCCGCTCCTCAGGGCCGCGCGCGCGCGCGCCAGCAGAGAGCCGAAGACGACGCTCAGCGGAGGCATCGCAGGGACAGCGTCGGTCGCATCCGCAAGGCGCGTCCTCTCGAAGAACCGACCGCGGCGTTGAGGCTCGGGAGCCGGCGATCGGGCGGAGATGTCGGTTTCGCGACCCCGACGACGGACCGCGCGCCGAGCGTGACGATGATCGCCAGCGAACGGCCGCGAGGCGGGGAAGTCAAGCAGCCGGGGCCGCCTCCGACGTGATCGCGGACGAAGGACTCCGGACGTCATCCGCCCGGGTCGACGGAAGCCGGACCAGACCGTCCTGCGGACTTCGCGAGCATGTCTCGCCCTGGAGAAGATCAGGATGGGGCCTGAGCTGGCGAAGCCGCCGCCGATCGGCTACGCCTGCGCCGGAAGGCCACGCATCGCAGGGCGTCGCGCCTGAACCGATCGGCAGCCGCCGCCGCACCGCCCTGTCGCGCTCCGCCGCGGCGACCGAGAGCTCTGAACGCCGCCGATGACGCTTCTCATGCCGCCCCTGTCGATCGAGACACCGCGCGTCCTGTTCGATCTCTCTCGGCTCGTGAGGCAGAAACGCCGTCCCTTTCCGACCGGCGTGGACCGGATCGACCTCGCGATCGCCCGGCAGCTCGTGGCGCGGTTCGGGGAGTCATGCCTGTTCGTGCACGCCTCCGCCGCCGGGCCCGCGCTGATCCCGCACGCCATCGGGGCGCGGCTGCTCGACCGGCTTGATCGCCGCTGGCGGGGGGAGGCCGGTCCGGCGGCCGTCCTTTCGCCGCGCGCGCTGGCCATCGGTCGGCTCCGCGCCGCCCGCGGAGCGTTCCGCGAACTCGCCACGCCGGAGACGACCTACGTGAACGCCTGCCACAGCGGTCTGCCGCGCCGGCTGGGGGCCCTCGAGAGGATCGATCCGGAGCGGCGCATGCGCCGACTCGCCTACATCCACGACATCATTCCGCTCGAGCATCCCGAATACCAGACCGTCCGCAGCGTGGAGCGGTTCGCGGCGTTCCTCGACGCCCTCGCGGCCGCGCCGATCCGGTTCCACACCAACTCCGCCGACACCGCGCGCCGCCTCTCGGCGCACGCCGCCGCGCAGGGCTGGACGGTGGAGGGCGTCGAGCCGGCGATCCCGCGCCTCGCCGCGCCGGTTCGCCCGACGGGACCGGGCGGGTCGCTTCGTCCGGAGGTCCGCGCGCTCCTCGAGTCGTCCACGCCCTACTGCGTCGTGCTCGGCACGATCGAACCTCGGAAGAACCACCTGCTTCTACTGCACATCTGGCGCGAATTCGCCGCCGAGCCGGCGCCGCCGACGCTGGTGATCGTCGGGCGTCGCGGCTGGGAGAACGAGATGGTGGTCGACATCCTCGACCGCTGCGCCGCTATCGCTCCGATCGTGCGGGAGTTCGGCGACCTCGCTGACGCGGAGGCGCAGGCCTTGCTCGCCGGAGCGCGCGCGCTTCTGCTCCCGTCCTTCGCCGAAGGCCTCGGGCTTCCGCTGCTCGAGGCGGGGGCGGCGGGCACGCCCTGCATCGTTTCGGACTTGCCGGCGTTCCGGGAGGTCGCGCCCGCGGGCGCGCGGTTCCTGAGCCCGATCGACGGTCCCGGCTGGAAGCAGGCGATCCGCAACGTCACGAGCTAGTCGTCAGGCGGACACGGATGGCTCTGATGGGGCCGGAGGGGACATAGCGGACCTGGCGGCGTTCACAGCGGCGCCGTTGCGTGCTGAGGATCGCGCGGTCGCCCGAGCGCGGTCGCTTCTGCACGCCGGGGCGCAATCGCTTGATCGCGCAGACCCGCACGAAAGCGCCTCTTCTTGCGACCGTAGCAATGCGACAATCCGGGGCTCCGCCCGTTCGGGCCTGAAACGCGCCACCGGCGCGTCTGCGAGACGGCCCTCATCCCCCGCGATGGGGCGGCCGCGCGCCTTCCCCAACGGCCCCTCCGTCCCGCGAGGCGGACCGATGAACCGCGAGGAGGAAGCGATCCGTCTTGGTCAGCGCACTCGCCTTCATCCTGCGCGATCCGCACCGTCTCCGCATGTCGCATCGCCAGGCGCGTCGTCGCCGGCGGCGGGTCGGGGCGGGGCCGGAGGGTCGCGGTGCGGGTCTCGGCGGTCACCGCCGTACTGTTCTGAGAGTCCCAAGCGGACAGGCGCGCCGTTCTCCGGGCGAGGCGTCCGCGGAACGCGCTGTTCAGCCTCGGGTCGCGCAGGCCGAGCCCGGCGCGTTCGTGGAGGGTGGCCGCGCGGGACGGCGCGACCCGAGTTCGTCGTCGAGTCGTCTGCGGAGACAGCTCCGGCCTTGCCCTCCGTCGCCCTTGGCGCCATCGGTCTGCGTTCCGACTTCGCCGTGCATGGAGTTCGCCGATCCGATGCCGAACGTGTTCGAAGACATGGAGGGCGGCGTTCCGTTGGCGTGGGTGCGGGCGCAGCGCGGGCCGCCGCCCTATGTGAACGTCGGCGACGCGCTGAGCCCCTTCCTCGTCAGCATGGTGTCCGGCCGGCCCGTCGCGGCGGCGGAGTTCGCGTCCGCCAGCCGGCGGCTCGCGGCCATCGGCACGATCGGTCAGAATTTCCGCGACGGCGAAGTCGAGATCTGGGGCACGGGATGTTCGCCCTGGCGCGATCCGCTGAGCTCTGCGCGGACGCCCTACACGCCGCCGGCGAGCGTGCGGGTCCGGATCCACGCCGCCCGCGGCCCGCTCTCGGCCAAGCTTCTGAGCGGCGGCCAGGCGCCGGACGTCCCCTTCGGAGATCCGGCTGCGCTGCTTCCACGCTTTCATCCGCCCTCCGTGGCGAAGCGCTGGGAGCTTGGCGCCGTGCTCCATCTCTCGGAGCTGGCCGATCGCGGCTTCGATGCGAAACCGAAACCCGAGATCCTGCGGTATACGCCGCCCGGCGACGGATCGGTGCGCCTGATCACCATGGTGGCGCCGCCGACCGTCGACGGCGTGCGCGGGAAGATCGACGAGATCCTCGCCTGCAAGCGCATCGTCTCGACGTCGCTGCACGGCTACGCCATCGCGGCCGCATACGGCATACCATGTCTCTACATCGGGTCCGACAGGGGCGCCGACGGTCTGGCGCGCGCGGCGCTGGGCGACGTCGACACGCTCGAGCGCGTGAACGCCCGGTTCGTGGACCTGCTCCTCGGGTATGGAGAAACCGACATCGTGTACTGGCGTCAGCGCAAGCGCCGAGAACCGGACTGGGACGGCGTCATCCGCGCGATCGACGCGGAGGCGCCGCCGCTCTCGCTCGACGCGGACGCGCTGATCGCTGCGTGTCCCGCCGGCGCCGCGCCGCTCAGCGCGCCGCCGGGCGAAACCATCTGGGATCATCCCATCATAGCGACCGCGCCCTTCAACGCGGCGAACCCGCCCGTCTTTTCGGCGCGGCGACCGCTTGCCCGAAAGCGGCGATGGCTCGGGTTCCGCTCGGGGAGAGCCGGCCGATGAAGCGGGACCTCGCGCGCATCGTCAGGGGAGAGGGCGTGACGCCGCTGGCGTGGGCGGGCGGCGAACCGGCGCAGGAGACTCTGGATCTCGGCGACGCGTTGAGCCCGGTGATGGTCGCCCTCCTGTCGGGAAAGCCGGTGCGGCGGGTTCCCTTCCGCTCCGGGACCCCGAGGCTCGTGGCCTCCGGCACGGTCGGGCAGAACGTGGCCGAAGGCGAAGCGTGGTTCTGGGGCACCGGTTGCGACCCACGCTCCGGCGCCGGGGAGGCCTCCGCGCGCTTCTCGCCTGATCCGGCGCTCCGCGCCCATGTCTCCGCGACCCGCGGACCAATCTCGGGCGCGCTCCTCGGCGGGGGGCGTCTGCGCTCCGACGTGTTCGGCGACCCGGTCGGGCTTCTCCCCCGCTTCTACCGTCCCCGGATCGAGAAGCGCCACGAACTCGGAGTGATCCTCGACCTTTCGGAGCTGGCGGAGCGCACCCTCGACTGCCGCACCCCTCCCGCGTCGAGCCGCGCCCGGAGACCGGCGGACCTGGCGAGATCCATCCACGTCATGAATACGCTCACGCCGGTCTCGGCGACGGGCCTCCGCGCCAAGCTGGACGAGATCCTCGCCTGCCGGCGCATTCTTTCGAGCTCGCTTCATGGGCTCGTCATCGCTGAGAGCTACGGAATTCCCTGCCTGCCCTTCGCGCGCGGCGGCGACGCCGGTCCCCGCCCGCTCCCGTTGACGGCCGATTCGGATCAGGACGCGCGTATTCTCGACTTTTACATGGGCGCGGGACGCACCGAGACGCCCGTCTACGTCCAACCGGACGCCGAGCCGACGGACTGGGACGCCGCGATCGCCGCGATCGATCGGTTCTGGACGCCCCTTGCGATCGACGACGCGGCCCTGATCGAGGCTTTCCCGCTTGACGTGGCCCCGGTCGATCCCGGGCGGGACTCGACGATCTGGGACCACGACTTGATCACCGGTCTGGAGTTCCGCCACGATCTCGATGCGGTGCGCGACGCCGACGCGTCCGAGGCCGAGGCCCGCGCGCGGCGCGAAGCCGAAGCGGCGTCTGGCTGGCCCGCGAAGCTTCGGAGCTGGCGCCTTCCGGCGACTTTTTCGGATCGGACGCCGCCGCGCCTGACCCTCGCGCAAGACGGCGAGGGCGCGGTTCTCCGGCTGAGCTGGGCGGAGACGCCCCCGGACAGCGGTTACCTCAACCTCGGCGATGCTTTGAGCCCGGTCATCGTGGCCGCGATCAGCGGGCAGCGCATCGTTCACGCCGCTTTCGACAGCCCGACCGAGCGGCTCGCAGCGGTCGGCACGATCGCGCATGGGCAACGCAACGGGGTCGTCCATTTTTGGGGCGCGGGCCTCGACGCCACGGTGAATCCTTTGCGCCGCGGCGCGCCATGGGCCTACCCGGCGGACACGACGCTCCACGTTCACGCGACGCGCGGCCCGATGAGCGCGGCCGCGCTGAGGCGCGAGGGCGTCGACACGCCGGAGATATTCGGCGATCCTGTATACTTTCTGGACCGCGTCTTTCCTCTCGGCGAGGTCGAGAAGACCCACGACCTCGGCGTCATCCTGCATCTCAGCGAAATCGAACCCTGGGATGGCGAGGGCCCGCCGACGCCCCGCGCCGATCTGATCCGCTACCGGGTGCCCGAGGCGTTCCGCGACCGCGTGAAGATCATGGATACGCGGGTGGCCCCCACGATCGACGCGATGCGCGCCCGGCTGGTCGAGATCGCATCATGCCGCGCCATCCTCTCGACCTCGCTCCATGGCCTCGTCATAGCGGACGTGTACGGCGTCCCGAACGCGTGGTTCGGTTTCGGCGGGGGCGGTCTCAAGCAGATCGATGTTCTCGACCCTGCCGAGCGGCTCGATCATCGCGTGCGCGATCTCTACGCTGGTCAGGGGCTGGGACGAGTGCTCTCCGTGCAGACCCGCCGGGAGCGGGCCTCGGACTGGGACCGGCTGATCGGACTCTCGCAGGAGCTCACCACGCGGGGAGGCGACCACCGGGCGTTGTTCGAAGCGTTCCCTGGGCCGCGCGCGGTCCGTTGGAACGAACCGGCGTGGCCGCTGGCGCATGGCCTCGTGCCTGGTCTCGCATGACGGAGCCGGCGCTGATCCTGGAAAACGTCGTGAAGCGCGACGGCCGCAGCGTCGTGCTGGACGGCGCATCCGTCGCCTTTCATTTCGGCGAGCTCGCCGTGATCCGATGCAAGCGAGGCCGCGCGAAGTCCGCCATCGCCAGGCTGCTCTCCGGCGCCGGTCATCCCGACTCGGGCCGCATGCGTCGCGCCGGTCTGCCGGCGCCGCTCGTCGGCGCGAGCGCCGGGTTCCAGAGCGGCGCGCCGGTCTTGCGCGGTCTCGAACTGCGCGCGGCGGCTTACGGCCTCGACCTGCGGAGCTTTCGCGCGAAGATCGCGGCGCTGCTCGACGATCCCGCGACGCTGGAGAAGGACTTCGGCCGGCTCGGCGGCGTCGAGCGACAAGCCGTGTTGTACGGCGCGAGCTATTACGTCCCCGCTCCGATCTACGTGATCGAAGGCTCTCCTCTGCCGACCGACGGCCCGTTGCGCGGCAAAGTGCGAAAGCGCTTCGTCGAGCTTCGACAGACGGCCGCCCTGATCTGGCTCACCGAGGAAAAGACGGCGCTCGCGGCGTGGAAGCCCGAGCGGAGCTTCGGTCTTGCGCATGGGACCCTGACCCCGGTCGTCGACACGGCCGAAGCGGCGGGAGCGCGCTGATCCGCCATCACGTCAGTTCGTCCGCAGACTCGCCAGCAGGATGCGGAGGATAAGCCAGATCGCAAAGGCGGTCCCGAACACCTTGAGGACCTCGATGAGGCGGTTCGGCGCGGTCGAAATGTCGGGCCGTCGTGGGGGAACGAAGACCACGAGCTCCGCCTGCCCGAGCGTCGCCGCCGCTTCCGCCTGCTGCTTGAGGCCGAGCGTCGAGACATAGGTCTCCCGAGCGATCTCATAGGCGTTCTGGAGCTCGTCGAAGCTCGTCAGCTGCGCCGGCAGCGCCTCGCCCTCGACCTCCCCTGCGCGCGCCTCGAGTTCCTGCCGCAACTGCTCGTCGAGCGAGGCGATCTCGCCTTCGAGCACGGGGATCCGCGGCGAGTTCGGAGCGCGTTCGCGCAGCGCCCGGAGCTCCACCGTCCGCTCCGTCAACTGGTTCGTCAGGGTCGCCATGATGCTTGAGCCGAGCGAGACCTCCTCGTCGGGCGAGATCATCCGGTTCGTCCGGCGAAACGCCTCGATTTCGACGCGCGACTGGCGCAGCTCCGCCGCCGCGCGGTCGAATTCGGCGTTGACGTAGTCCAGCATTTCGGTCCGCGCCTGTTCGGAGAGGCTGTCGACGATGCGGGTCAGCTCCGCGACCATGGCTTCTCCCACGCGCCGCGCGTCCTCAGGATCGAACATCGACACCGAGACGGTCGTGATCCCTGTCACCGCGTCGAAGCGCGGATCGACCGCTGCGGCCCAGTAGTCGACCAACTGTTCGAGGGGCAGCGCGGGATCGTAGGCGCGCACGGGATCCCCCCCGTCCTTGGCGAGCCAATCGCGCACCGGAACGCGCTGCTCGACGTCGAGAAGCGCCTGCGCGCTGATCAGATAATCCTCGAGCACGAAGCTGTCGCCAGCGAAGATCAACCCTCCGCCGCCGCCCAGAATGCCGCCCCCGCCGCCGTCCTGCATCATGGCGCCGCCGCGCACCGAATAGCGGAACTCGGTCACGTAGCGGTCGGCGGCGACGAAGTGGTAGTAGAGGCCGGCGAGGGCCGTCGGGGCGGCGACCATGAGACCGAAGCCGAGGACGGCGCCCAGATAAGAGCGGGAGCGGATGCTATTGGCGGATTTCATGAAACCTGTCCTCGTGGGGCTCGGGCCGGACCATAGCCGCGCGACGCGCATGGCCCAAGAGAGCCCGATCTCCGGCGACGCCCATGAGTGACCTTACGCGGCGTGGTCCGCGCTTCGGGGACCGCCTCAATCTGATCTGGACGCTCCTCTGGCGCAGTTTTCTCCCTCGCAACCGGCGCGAGAGCTTTCAGTTGGTCTGGGTCTTCGCCGAGCCGATCGGCCAGCTGGCGATCATGATCGTCGTCTTCTCGATCATCGGGCGTACGGCGGGCTATGGGAACAGCTTCGCGCTGTTTCTCCTGACGGGCATTGGGATGCTGACCCTCTTCACCAGAGGTTCGGCGCTCGTTTCGTCGAGCGTCATCGGCCTCAGCGGAGCGACTCGCCTCGCGGCCGTCGGCATGTTTCACGAACCGATCGCCAAGGCCCTGTTCAAGCTCATAGTGACTGTGACGTTCTTCGTGGCTCTGAGCTACGGCGTCTCGATCGTGTCCCGAACGCGCACCATGCCGTTTCATCCGCTCATCGTCGCTGAAGCTTTCTTCTGGGGAACGCTGATGTGTTTCGGCGTCGGCTTGCTGCGAGGCTGGGCGAGCCTTTTCATGCCGCCCATCGAACGCCTGTACACCATATTCTCGCGGGTGCTGATTTTCATTTCGGGCGTGTTCTACGTTCCGAGCTTCTTGCCCGATCCATATCGCGGCTGGCTCTCATGGAACCCGGTGGTTCATGTGGTCGAGCGGCTCCGGCTCGGCGTTTACGATCAGTATCCTTCGATCGTGTTCGATCCGGGTTACCTCATGGCCGTCTCGCTGGGCTCCACCGCGTTCGGAATGGCGCTGCTCTGGCGTCGGCGCGCGCAAATCATGGGATGAGCATCAGCCGTCG
>AACY020556688.1_pt1 | contig 18930 bp, 19 predicted proteins | sample 267378 | NCBI WGS metagenome assembly AACY02 (sample SAMN02954345, study PRJNA13694) | marine metagenome | biome: aquatic; feature: ocean; material: water; isolation source: isolated as part of a large dataset composed predominantly from surface... | reverse complement strand
GAAAGAGGAAAGGGAAGGAGATTGGGTGTTGGCATACCAAGGCATACAGAAAAGGAAATGGGGTTGGGATGCTGGCGGCTTGCCGTCAACCTTTGCTGCAGTTTGGGGGGTGGTGGTCGGTGTTCGCATTAGGCACCCTATGACGCACCCCCCGTGCCCCCCCCCCCCGGGCTCCCCGCGGCTCACCCGGGCGTGCCCCCCGGCTCGGGTGCGGCTCGGGTGCGGCTCGGGTGCGGCTCGGGTGCCGGTTGGACGCCCAACCCCGGTTTCGACTGTCCAACCCGGGCTTCCCGTGGGCTAGGCGTCCAACGCGGGTTCCATAGGGTCCGCCCCTATCCAACCTCAGATTCCCCCCCCCACCGCCGGCTAGGGGAACCGCAGGTTGAGGCACGCCGACGAGGGGGCGTCCAACCGCGGTTCCAGTTATCCAACCCCTCAAACCCCAAAGCGCCCCCGCGCAGGAAGGGTCACCATGCTCACCCGCGGCTCCCCCAGCACCCCTCCCCCCCGCGACCCCCCCTCACCGCCACGAAGTCGCAGCAGCAGCGGGGAGCGCAGGAAGTACCCAACCCCCACAACCCCCAGATAGTTCTGGGGGTTCGGCTAGGTTCCGGGCCCGGCGGACACCCCCCACAAAGCGGACAGCCACCCCCGCCGCAGACAACCGGCACCCCAGGCAGTCCAGGGCGCCCAGCCCTGCGCCGAACACCCGGGCGGTGTACCCAACCCCCCGCACGGAGGGGGTACGCCGCAGGCGAACCCCCGGGCAACCGACACAACCCAACCCCCATACTCCCCAACGGGGAGCAAGAGGGGGGCGGGTGACGGAGGTCGGTGGCGTGAGCCACCGTAAAGGGAGCGCACAGGGTTCGTGGTGTGCGCGGGTCATTACTGGGTGGGGGGTGTTGTTTCTTGTGTGGGCTGCCCTATTGGGTAGCCCCTCCCTCTCCTGTTCTTTCTTTCCTCGTGTGCGTGCCCCATAGGGGGTGCGTGCGCGGAAGGTTTACCCGGGGATAGTGAGGGTCTGCGAAATAGTCCCGTTCAACGCTGCGAAACGGTAACCCGGAAACCGCTCTCCCCACCGGGACTGCCGCGGCATGCCCGGGCTCCCTCTCTCACAAGCGCCTGCCCGGGCTTACGCGCGGGCGCCGCGGCACCCCCCCCTTCTCTCTCCCGTGCCCGAGCCCGCAGGCCGATACACACCCCCGAACACACCCACCCCTCCAGCCGGCGGCAGGAAAGGTCACCACTATGCGGGCACCACACCCTCTACTCCCCCTCTTCCAGTTCCGCAAAGTCCTCCCCCGGGGAACCAGAGGCACCCACTCCCCTCTCCTCACCGGGCACGCGAAGCAGGGCAAGCACGCAAACACCGGTCGCGGGTTCACCCTCGTGGAGTTGCTCGTCGTGATTGTGGTGATCGGTGTCCTCGCGGCGATCGCGATACCCGTGTTCCTGTCGCAAGCCGATAAGGCAAGCGACACCGCGCTGAAATCAGATCTTGCGAACGCCGCGAAGTTGCTGCAGGTCGCGGAAGCCAACGGGGAAACACTCCCCACAGAGTTCGCTGCGGGTGAAGTGGTGGACCTCGGATCCGCTGGCACTTTCACCGCCTCAGAAACCCTCACCGTAACGGGCAGCGGGGAAACCCTGTGTGTGGAAGGTCAATCCGACTCCGGGAAAGTGTTCTCCGCCGACCTCGCCAACGGGCTCCGCAACTACGACTGCGCGGGGCGAGAAAACGGCTGGCAACCCATGCAAGCAAGCGGCGGCGACAATATCTACACCATAGAGATCGATGGAGTCACCTACCGGGTGCACGAATTCACCACCGTCGGCGAGTCAACATTCACCGTGACCGAGCCGGGAAAACTCGGCGAAGTGGAATATCTGATAGTGGCTGGTGGTGGCGGTGCCAGTAACGATTTCTCTGGCGGCGGCGGAGGGGGTGGTGTTCTTCGTGGTGTCACAGATATTGATTTAGACAGTTTCACTATCACCGTTGGTGAAGGCGGTCTAGGAGGAAACGTTGTTGGAGTTAATACGGTTGGGCAGAAAGGGGGTAACTCATCCGCGTTCGACTTAACGGCTATCGGTGGCGGCGTTGGCGGTCTGTACATCAGCAATGGAGAAAGTGGTGGATCTGGCGGGGGCGGTGGTGCTCGTGAACGCACTGGTGGTAACGGGACTTCCGGGCAAGGCAACGAGGGCGGGGCGGGTAACGCGCTAACAGTCGGTAATCCAGATGCCGGGAGTGGGGGCGGTGGTGGCGCAGGCGAACCTGGCGGGGATGGATCGTCTAGCAATGGGGGCGACGGTGTCATCTCAGAGATCACTGGTGCTGCCGTGTTCTACGGTGGCGGCGGTGGCGGTGGAGTCGGAAATAATCGAAACACCTCCACCGGTGGCGCTGGTGGAGGCGGTGATGGTGCTGTTCGCTTTAGCGCCAATCAAGTTGGCGGCGACGGCATAGATGGTTTAGGTGGTGGCGGTGGTGGTACTGGCGGGATTAGGCAGGTAGGCGGATCAGGTGGCTCCGGTATCGTGATCGTGCGCTACCCCATCACTGACCCAATGTAACTGACCTATTTCTGCCGGTATGCGCGCGTGGTTCGTGCGCGCTGTGACTACCGCGATGCGGCGCCCGACCGCCACGGGTGGGTACGGGTGATTTGCATGTAGTTCCGGCGGTGCGTATGTAAGTGCCTACTGCGTGCAGTAACTACCGGAAGATATGGATCTGCTCCCTGCAGTCCGTGCAACCGCGCAAACGTCGCGGCGGCTGCCTCGAGAAAAAGACGGGGTGTAGATACAGGGAACCGAGCATACGGCACTCCGCAACCACCACCTGCCCGTACCGCGGAAACACGCACACCCTCAACCAGCACGCGCGAGCGAACCAAGTAATAGCGGCTGCCGCTCATGCCAGGCCGATACCGCGCGCGGACACGAAAAACCAAGAAGGGCGCGACCGCGATGCGACACCTCAAATACTCCACTCCACTTCAAACGAACCAGCGTGTAGGCATGCACATCGGCAAGAGAGAAACGCCCACCCGCGGGTTCACCCTCGTGGAATTACTGGTCGTCATTGTGGTCATCGGTATCCTCGCCGCCATCGCGATCCCGGTGTTCTTAAGCCAGGCGGATAAAGCCAGCGACACCGCACTGAAGTCCGATCTCACGAACGCGGCGAAACTACTGCAAGTCGCGGAAGCGAACGGGGAAACCCTCCCCACAGAGTTCGCTGCGGGTGAGGTTGTCGATCTAGGAACCGCCGGCACCTTCACCACAACCGAGACCCTCACCGTGACCGGTAGCGGGGAAACCCTGTGTGTAGAAGGCGCATCTGATTCGGGTGACGTTTATTCCATGAACCTAGCCGCAGGAGTCAGTAACAGTGACTGCGCCGGCTACGAGAATGGCAACCGCCCCACCGTCACTATCGCCGGCGCGGACAGTGATATCACGAAAACGATCGACGGGCTCGACTACCGCATCGTCACCTGGTACGACGACGGCTCCATTGACGTCGCTGACGGGCAACTGCATGTCGAGTACTTGGTTGTTGGTGGTGGAGGGGGTGGAGGTGAGCGATCCTCCGGAGGTGGCGGCGGCGCTGGAGGGCTCATCACCAACATCGGCAGCCCCGTCACTATCGGCCAAGGAACCCGAGCAATCACTGTCGGGGAAGGTGGGATTGGCAATGACACTACGGCGCCAGCAATGAATGGTGGGAACTCATCGATCGGTTCGATAGCGAATGCCGTTGGCGGCGGCGCAGGAGGGTCCTTCGCGAGCGTGGAAGAATTGCGGAACGGCAGTAATGGTGGTTCGGGTGGAGGTGCGCACGGGCGTCCCGCTACCGCTGGCGGGGAGGGGGTACCAGAGCAAGGTAGTCCTGGTGGGACTAGTCGCTATGGCTCCGGTGGTGGTGGCGGCGGAGCCGGGAGTGCCGGCGGCACCCCAACGGCGAACTTCAACACCGGGGGCGCCGGTGGAGATGGATTGGTGAACACGATCACAGGTTCACCTGTCGTTTACGCCGGTGGCGGCGGTGGTGGCACCGGTGGAGGTGATACCCCCCAAAGCCCAGGAGGGTCGGGCGGCGGTGGAGATGGTTGCCCATGGAATACCCATTGCGACGCTCCCGAGAATCAGGGTGTTGATGGTCTCGGCGGTGGCGGTGGTGGTGCAGGAGGTTGGTACACAGGTGGACCCTGGCGTGGTGGGGACGGTGGTGACGGCATCGTTATCATCCGCTGGCGCGTGTAACGGACCCCTTCATAGAGTTTTTGGTTTCCCCCGCTAGCAGGCCGATACAACTTACGACGCACCACCGTCACCAGCCAGCGGCAGTAAGGGTCACCACCATGCAGGCACCACACCGCCTTCCCCTCCCCCAACTCCGTGCGCGCAGAAACGCCGGCGCCAAGCGGACAAGTGCAGGTCGCGGGTTCACCCTCGTGGAACTGCTCGTGGTGATTGTGGTGATCGGGATCCTCGCCGCGATCGCGATACCCGTGTTCTTGAGCCAGGCGGATAAAGCGAGTGACGCTGCACTCAAGTCGGATCTAGCGAACGCCGCGAAACTACTGCAGATAGCGGAAGCCAACGGCGAAACACTGCCGTCGGAGTTCCCGGCCGGGCAAGTAGTGGATCTAGGAACCGCCGGCACATTCACCGCATCGGAAACGCTCACCGTGTCCGGCAGTGGGGAAACTCTCTGCGTAGAGGCGTTGAGTCGTTCCGGTCGCGTGTTCTCCTCCGGACTGAGCGGCGGGCTACAAGATCAAGGCTGCGACGGCTGGTCACCGATCCAAGCCACAGGCGGGGACCGCACCTACACAATCACCGTGGACGGAACCCGGTACCGGGTACACGAATTCACCACCGTCGGTGATTCCACCTTCGCAATCACCGACGCCGGATCCAACGGCGAAGTGGAATACCTGATCGTCGGTGGTGGCGGGGGTGGAGGTGCCCGCCATGGTGGTGGCGGGGGCGCCGGTGGACTGCTCACCAATACGGGTGACCCGGTGTCGTTGTCAGCACAGTCGTACACGGTCACGGTTGGCGATGGCGGGCTTGGCGGCGAAGTCGACGGGAATCCCATTTCGGGGGGCGGGTTACGGGGTGAGGACTCCGTGTTCCACACATGGACCGCTTTCGGCGGTGGAGGTGGCTCTAGTTGGGATGGCGCCCCCGATAATGCGAATGGTGGTTCCGGTGGCGGTGGCGCGTATGTGAACGGTGGAGGTGGTGGAACGGGCGTGCCCGGGCAAGGATTCGATGGCGGAACATCCTCCAGACTCAACGAGCCATACAGATACAAGCACGGTGGAGGTGGCGGTGCCGGCGGACCAGGACTGGACGGGGACCCCGACACCGGCAAAGTCGGCGACGGCGGTCCCGGGCGAGAAATCGACATAACCGGAGAAACAGTGAAGTACGCCGGTGGCGGCGGAGGCGGCTCCCACCAACCACAAAACGAATCCCTTGTTGACAACGGGCGAGGACTGGGCGGTTCCGGTGGCGGCGGAAACGGTGGCACGCCCAAGGAATACGAAAACGGTGAAGATGGCGTAGATGGTCTCGGTGGTGGTGGTGGCGGCGGCAGCGTCCCTGGTGGGGGATCCTGGGTGACTGGTGGGTCTGGTGGTTCTGGTGTGGTGATTATCCGCTACCGGCAACTCTGACTCGGGCGCGCTGTGACCCCGGCTGCGGCTCCTACCCCTTCACCCCCTCCCCATGTCGCGGATCCTTTTCCCCTCCCCTTTTTTGTGCCGCGTGACGAGGTAAACGACGCCGATACCTGTGTCCTACGGGTGGCGCATCCCGGTCGCCCGTAGGTAAACCGACCGTTCCGTGGCGATCGCGGCTTAAGTAGCAAAGAAGAGAGGTGCGAGATGAGGTTCGCCGCATCTGTCGCTCAGGCTCGAGAGAAAACTCGCGGGTTCACGTTCGTGGAACTGCTCGTGGTAATTGTGGTGATCGGGATCCTCGCCGCGATTGCCGTGCCGATTCTGACGAGCCAGGCGGACAAGGCAAGCGACACCGCACTGAAGTCCGATCTCACGAACGCGGCGAAACTACTGCAGGTCGCGGAGGCGAATGGGGAGACCCTGCCTACGGAGTTCACCGCCGGGGAGGTTGAGGATCTCGGTACCGCTGGTTCGTTTACCGCCTCGGAAACCCTCACCGTCACAGGTTCGGGGGAAACATTATGCGTGGAGGGTGTGTCCGATTCCGGGAACGTGTATTCCGCGGATGTGACAACAGGGCTTAAAAACCGGGACTGCTCCGGTTGGTCCCCTATCCAAGCAACCGGAGGAGACAAGGTTTACACAATCACCGTAGACGACGTCGGGTATCGAGTGCATGAATTCACCACCGTAGGTGAATCAACCTTCACGGTGACAGATGCTGGTGCTACCGGTGAAGTGGAGTACCTGATCGTTGCTGGCGGAGGCGGCGGCGGGGGAGCCTACTCGAGTATCACTCAAAGCGGCGGCGGTGGGGGTGGTGTAGTTGAAGGGAGCACGGTTCTATCGGCTGGAGACCAAACTATTGAAGTTGGCGAAGGAGGTGTAGAAGGTCGAGGAACGGGTGCGAGTCGTTATGGTCAGGACTCGACCTTCAATGGGTTAGTTGCTATAGGCGGCGGCGTAGGTGGAAATGCCCGCACCCCTGGCGGCGACGGTGGCTCCGGTGGTGGTTCTGGTTACGGAGAACCCATAGGGCAAGGGCTGCAGTCAACGTCCGTATCGGGTGGCTACGGATTTGATGGCACTACCACGAGTTCGGCATCGTACGGAGGTGGTGGCGGCGGAGCGGGGGGTCCAGGGGTTGGCACAAATGGTGGACCGGGGCATCTTTCCTACATCCGTTCGCCGCTAGGAGAGTATTTCGCTGGCGGGGGCGGCGGTCGAGGGTTCGGTTCAGGTGGGGTAGGTGGCGGCGGCGATGGAGGTGCATGGAGCGGTCCTGGCGGTGACCCGGGAACCAACGGGCTAGGAGGCGGCGGGGGAAGCGGAACGAGCGCGGCCTATCCAAATGGGGGCGCGGGTGGGTCGGGTATCGTCATCATCCGTTACCCGCTCACTAACCCGATATAACACCGACCCGGATGCCGCGCGTAGCCGTGCGCAGTTCCGGCGCGGCGTGTGTAAGTGTCTACTGCGTGCAGTAACTACTGGGCGGTGCTGCTGGGGCGGGTGTCCACGAGCCACGCGTGCTCCATCGGTAAACCCACCGGGAGAGTTCCCGAGATCGCCCACCCCTCGCAGTACACCAAATGTTCGCTCCGGCGAGCGGATGCCCACGCGTTCTGGAAACACGCCTTCGGGTAGCCGCGGCGCATCCGCGCCGGCAACCCCGACCCCACCCACACATGTCCATGCTCGTGGAGTCGCTGCCCCCAGTCGCGCAAACCCGACTCCCCCGCCTGCCACTGCACGAAGCCACGCAAACTACTCACCCGATCAGCGAACACCCCCGCCGAACCCGGCGCCTCAAACACCTCGGACATCTCACCCGACACGAAATACAAGTATGCCTGCACTGTCACCACCCGGGCGACACGATCCGCGCCAATAGCCGGCAGATTTGTGCGCTCGCCCCGCGCTAAGACACCCAGGCAGCCGGGAGCGACAGAGGCGGGAAAAGAACCGGTTTCGGGTCCGAGAAGTTGACAACCCCAGTTCCGTAGGTCTCTCGAATAAAGGGTACCGATACGCATACAGTGAAGCACACACTCGCTGCGGCAGCGCTCACCGTCGTATCCGGGGCATCCGGTTGCGCTTACCCCACCGAGGGAGTCGAAGAGATCACCGTAATCGGTGACGCTATTTGCGGGGAAGGCGCGTGGATCGGCGACGATTCCTCCGGTTTCCGGAAAGCGGAGGAAAGTGACTTATTCCCCTCCACCGTCAAATACCGGTACTCGGTCATTTGTCTCGGAAGTGACGACAGAGACAGGGGCGAAGTTGCTGAAGAAGTCGCCGCGCTAGTCGGCGCTTCTCTGAGAGCGGTGGAGCGTGAACGGGGGCGCGTAAATAACCCTGATTACAGCGCAGGAACCTGGAGCAGTGTTTCCATTATTGGCGGAAAGGATTCACTGAACGGGACCACCCGCATGAACTTTTATGAAGCACAGGGATAGGTAAATGTCGAAAACGTTTCTTGCGCCCCTGATAGTGCTCGCTGGTGTCGTCACACTCACCGGATGCGGTCCTTCCTACCCCGACGGACCCAAAAAGGACACCTTCGTTAACGGTGTAGAGGTATTCTGCGGGGAGGGGAACTATGTGGTGGAGGACACCTCCAACCGCCCACTTGGTGGACCGACAGGTCTCGCACTCGGTGCAAATTGTGTCGAGAACCCAACAGAGGCATCAGGTTTCGCGGCACGACTTGAGAGGGCATTCCCCGGAGGGGAAGTCGTCGAATTGTCGGGTTCTAGTGCTGCCTTTGCCGTGAGGGGTGTCCCAGCCCCATCGGGCGAGCGTCTCGACAGGGTGTCTGTGTACAACTTCGGCGATGACGGCTACGAAGGACCAAGTTTTTCCACCGGCTACCGACTGAACGACGCCTCCTAGCAATAAGGCAGAGGCACCCATCGGGGTGCCGGTGGCGCCGGGCTCACCCATGGTGTTGAGCAAGTGCTGACGCGGTACACCCGGCTCGGTGCAAAACCCTCCCCTCCTTCCCCTCACCTTCATGCCCGCAGGCCGATACACACCCCGACAAACACCCAACCGGAAACCACTAACCAGCGGCAGAAAAGGTCACCACCATGCGGGCACCACAAGACGTCCTCCTTCCCCAACTCCATGCTCGCAGAACCACCGGCGCCAAGCGGGCAGCGTCAGCGCTCAACCTAGTTTCGGCTCTGGCGGGGTCGGCGGCGCCGGTGGTGGAGAAGCCGGCTAATCTGGCGTAGACGGACTCGGCGGCGGAGGAGGCGGTGGCACCGGCGTGAACGCCGGGAACGCGGAAGCAGGCGACGGGGGGGGGTCCGGTGTGGTCGTTGTCCGCTGGCAACTGTAACCCTCCCTGACACCAAACTTCTCTACTCCCTCGTCGACAGGCCGATAAGCACGGTGACGAGACCCGTTCAATGAATCGCAGTAGAGAAGGTCGCCACCATGCAGGCACTCCGACGCCCACCACTACACCACGGCAAGCAACCCGCCCGCGGGTTCACACTGGTGGAACTGCTGGTCGTGATCGTGGTCATCGGTGTCCTCGCGGCGATCGCGGTTCCTATTCTGGCGAGCCAGGCGGATAAAGCCAGCGACACCGCACTTAAGTCCGATCTGACTAATGCGGCGAAACTGCTGCAGGTCGCGGAAGCCAGCGGCGAAACCCTCCCCTCGGAGTTCGCGGCAGGTGAGGTTGTGAACCTGGGTTCCGCCGGCTCGTTCACCGCATCGCAGACCCTGACTGTCACCGGCTCCGGGGAAACCCTCTGCATCGAAGGAACCTCCGATTCGGGGAAGGTGTTCTCCGCGGATCTCGCGAACGGGCTACGGAACTATGACTGTGGCGGGCGGGAAAATGGGGAAGGCAAGCCCCTAATTTTTGAGGTGAGTGTGACTGATCCCGGGCAGACTGTCGCCCTCGCCGCCGCGAGCACGAACCTGACGCTCGTGGACTGGGGCGACGGCACCGAACCGCAACCCGCCGACCTCACCCACACCTACGCCGCCGCCGGTGACTACACCATCGCGATCAACCCCGACACCGATGCTTCCGCAGACGGACCCTGGTTGAATTCCTGGCGGTATATGAACACCTCCACCGCCACCCTCACCGGGGTGCAATCCTTCGGCAGCCTCGGCATCACCAGCCTGGCGTATGCGTTCCGTGACCTGTCGGGGAACTTCACCGTACCCGAGAGTCTGCCCGCTACGGTTACTTCTTTGCGGGAGATGTTTCGAGGAGCCGATCAGTTCAATCGAGACATCGGCGGGTGGGACACATCATCCGTAACAAGTATGCAATCCATGTTCGCGCGTGCACGCAATTTCAACCAACCCGTTGGCTCGTGGGACACATCATCTGTGACAACTATGCGAGGCATGTTCTACAGCGCCACATCGTTTAATCAAGACATCAGAGCGTGGGATACATCATCGGTGACGAGCATGAGCGACATGTTCTCGTATGCCGGCAACTTTAATCAAGATATCGGGGCGTGGGATACGTCATCGCTTACGGATATGAGTTACATGTTCCGCGGCACGCCCTTCAATCAGGATATTGGCGGGTGGGACACATCATCGGTGGAAAATATGGCATCATTGTTTAAGGATGCCGCGTCCTTTAATCAAGACATTGGGTCGTGGGATGTTTCCGGTGTAAACAATATGTCTCTCGTGTTCGACGGGGCTGATTCATTCAATCAGGACATTAGCAGGTGGGACACGTCATCGGTGACGAGCATGTTCGGAATGTTTGCTCAGAATGCTGGTTTCAACCAAGATATTAGCGGGTGGGACACATCATCGGTAACAAGCATGCACTACATGTTTAAGAACGCATCCGCATTTAATCAGGAGATCGGATCATGGGAAGTCGGCAATGTCATTGGCATGATAGAGATGTTCCGCGGCGCACAATCCTTTAACCAAGACATTGGTTCGTGGGACACTTCCAATGTCACGCACATGACAACAATGTTCCATAATGCTACGTCTTTTAACCAGGACCTTTCTGACTGGTGCGTGCCACTCATTGAGTCGAAGCCGTCTTCGTTCGATAGTGGTACATCTGCGTGGGAGAAGACAGCGCGGCAACCTGTGTGGGGTACCTGCCCCTCCCCCGCCTAAAAGGAGACGCGACGGCGCGTTGAGTATCTACGGCGTGGTTGCGTGGCGGCTGGTGGTGGTTCGTGCGTGTAGACGCGCGGTGAACGCGAAACCCAAGATGGCGGCTTGCCCGAGAAAGTTCGCGAGGAATGTTGCGGTGACAAGCAGGTCGCTGATCACGATGGCGCCGTAGAGGGTGCCGACGAGCCCGGTGAGGGTCCATATCCCCCACGTGCCGACGCTCATTCTTACCCCGAGGGTGGGGTTGCGGGTGAGTCGAACGATTTGGGGTGTCTGTCCGAGCCGCGCTAGGTGCTGACGATGGGCGCCGTCGCGTAGAGCACGGTGATCAGTGTGGTTATGGGTGTGCTGTCGGTTTTCCAGGAAGGCGATGGGTGCCGGGGGTGCAGCGTGGTTTTGCTCAGTGTGGTGGTTGTGGCGTGGGTGCCGGGGTTACTGTTTTTTCAGTCCGGTGAGGGAGGCGATGACGTCGGAGGGTGTGTCGAGGTCGCCGCCGGGTGCGATGCACAGGTTGTGGGGTGTGGGGGTGAGGGAGGCGATGGTGAGTGCGGGGGGTAGGGGGGCGCCGAGGGTGGTGTAGCGGGGGTGGGTGTGGGTGGCGTGGCGGGTGTCTGTGAGGGCGTGCCGGTGGTCGCCGCGTTTGCGGATGTGGGGGGTGGGGCTGACGGTGATGAGGATGCTGGAGGTCCAGGTTTGGTGGGCGGTGTTTTGGATGGCGGTGCGGGTGGTGTCTGTGTTGCAGAACACGAGGATGCCGTGGTGTGCGGCGGCGGCGAGGGTGAGCATCCAGGCTGCGGGTTCGCCGTTGATGTAGGGCTCGCCGTTGTGGAGGGTGCCGGTGGTGTACCAGTAGTCGGCGGTGGGGTGCCCCCATGGTCCGGTGGGTACTTGCACATAGTTCTCGGGGGTGTGGTGTGCGGTGTTGGCGGTGTTCATGTTGGTGGTGGAGTCGGTTGCGGCGAGGGCGCGTCGGCGAGCGTGAGTGAGGAGCCGTGGGAGCGGTTCCCAGGTGAGATCGCGGGTGTCGAGTTCGCGAGTGTGTTCCCAAGTGGGGGTGAACGCATACCCGCGTAGGTGCCGCCAGGTGCGGCGGTGTTCTGCTACCCGCTGGTGTGGTTCGAGGGTGGCGACAGTGGGGTGTACGCCTTGGATGCCGGCGGCTGCCCCGCACAGGGTTGTGATCACGTCGCGGGGTCCCGCCCACGCGACCGGGGATGTGTTCGTGTTGTCTGTTGTGTTGCTGGCGGCTGGGTTGCTGAGTGGCGCGGTCGGGTAGGTGGGGAGGGTGGGGGCGAAGCCGTGTTTGCCGGGTTCGCACGGTACCCGCAGCCGCGGTTGGCGCGCGGGGCTGGTGGAACGGGTGGGGGCGCCGGCGGGTTCGACTTCGGTGAGGGTGGCGGTGAGGTCGCGCATGTGACCGTGCGCGGACCCGTACACGGCGACTATTTCCCACTCGGCGTGCTCGCCGAGGATCCCGATTGTGGTGTCGCGGGAGCCGGCGCGGCGGCGGGTGCGGGTGTGAACAGCGTCGAGGTGAATCCAGATGTGTTCGAGTTCGTAGGCGTGCCCGATTTCTAGGTCTGCCCACAGTGCGTATTCGATGACTACGGTGCCGTCGCTGTGGGTGGTGAGGTCGCTGGAGGGTGAGGGTTGCCCGGGGGTGAGGATGGTCGCGGCGACGCGGGTGAACGGGAACGGTTCGTTGCGGTCGAGCAGGATGATCGGCGCGAACTTGCGGGTGAGGGTTTCCCGCGCGGTGTTGTCGCGAGTGTGCGCGAGGCGTGGCATACCCGCACGTATCGGCGTTCGCGAGCACTCATGTCGCCGGTCCGGAGGGCGCGGGGTCGCGTGTGGGGAGGGGCGCGGGGCGCGGTGCCGAGATGAGGTGAGGGGGTTGGGGTTACCGGGGCGGGTGTTAGTGGTGCTTGTTAGAGACCTAGGTATGCGTCGGCAACCGCGAGGTCAACGAAATGGTGGACAGTTCGCGCGCGATACGCGCGGTGCCACACCTCCCCCGATCGTTCCCGACACGCCTAGTCCTTACAGCAATGAAAGAGTTGAGCGCGTCAGTGATGGCACCTCGGCGGAGGAAGCGTGGGAGAACTACACACAGCACACGCCACAGTCCACGAACCATAACGCCGGCACGGGTGCGGATGTGGAAATGGAGTCGACCACCCGTTTCGGGCGTATGGGGGCGGGGCTCTCGATCTGGTGGATGAACACCCGATCCTTTTTCGGTTCGGGGTTGCGGGGGGAACTGACCGCGCCCGGGTTGCGCAGTCCCGCGGTGGCGCGGGCGCTGCTGCATCATCCACGGATCCGCGAATGGATGCTCTCCAACGACTACACCCAACCGGCTCGGATACGCCGCTGGTACGGGTGGTCGATGCTCACCAGCCCTCACTTAACGGCTCACGATTGGGAGACCTTCCTCGACGGCATACCTCACACCCGCATACCCACCATGCTGGTCGGCGACGACCGCCTTCCCTCCTCTATTGCTGTGCGATGCATCAACAGCAGCAACTACAGCAGCCACGACCAAGTAGAGCGGCTCACCCGCCGCCCCGAAGTGCGGGAACACGTCAGCGTATTCGCGTGGCAACGATCTATCTATGCTTCTCCTTCCGCGCCTCCCACGCTCGCGGTTCGCGCACTCACCGAACTCAGCCGACGACAGTCCCGCCTCAGCAACAAAGACGTGGAAGCGGTGCTGCGGAGAAAAGACGCCCACGAGGTACTCACCGGATACCTCCCGGCGCACGAACACACCCTCACCAGTGAGCAGTGGTCAATGCTGGTCCGCGACGAACGGTCAGGGGTGCGGCTGGTCGGCGACCCCGGCGTACCCCCCTCTATCGCATCCCGATACCTCGACTCTCCCCACGCCAGCGTGCACGCGGAGATAGCGCAACAAGAACGACTACCCGAACACGTGCGGGTTATGGCGGCGCTGCGGGCAGGAAGCGAAGTCCACGGTCGCCGCGGCGGCGGGGAAAGCGGCAGGGTCTGAGTCCGCAAGTTCTGCAGATGTCCTCGGCGTCAGTCTCGTGTCTGAGTTGCCGCGCGGTTGGATGCTGCGAACATCGCAGGCGCCCAGGGGAATTCCTCCCGCACCACCGCGCCTGCCTCATGAGCAGGCAGCAGGAGGGGTTGCCCTTCGTCTTGGTGTGAGGCGCGAGTCCACGCGTCGTAGATAGTGTCGAAATCTGTGTGGATGCGTGCGGTGGCGGCGGCGACGACACACGAACCGGTCCACCGAAAACTGCGGATAGCAACAACGACGCGTTCCGCAGCGACCACCGTTCCAGATACCCCCACCGGTTCGGTTGGGCTGCTGCCGGTGGGGTGAGATGACGCGGCAACGATGATGCCTAGTTCTTCCTTTAAAGCGCGGTACGCGCCAGTGAGGAATATACACCTGCCTGTGTGGGTGTCGTTTTCTTCGAGGGATTCGGCGACGGGATAGGTTTTGCCGCCGTCGGTGATGTGTTCTGCGCGGGTGGTGAGTACGGCTCCGTCGTCGCATTGGATGGTGACGAATACGCATAGGTTCCGCCAGGTGGAGCCGCTGGTGGTGAGTGCGCGGGCGTCGGCGTATGGCAGTGTCACGATGGGGGTGGTGTGGGGTCCGGTGTGTGTGCCGTTCGGGATCTCCGCCAGCACGGATGTTTCCTCTCTGTATGACAATCCGGCGCGTATGTTCTCCCCTACTTCTCGTAGGTGCGGCGTGAGGAGATGTTCGCCGCTTGTGATACCGCTCGCGTGTAGTTGTGTCTGCAGGTTTGTTTTTTGAGTGTGGGGTGTGCAGCAGTCCGAGGTCTGTGACCGCGGGGCGTTGTGGTTTTTGCGGTGAGCAGCCGTGTGGGCGGGTGACATGTCACGCGTATCGGTGCCTGTGCAGTCAGCGGCGCGGGCACCCATACCTCCGGCATGGAGACTCAAGACACTGCCGCCGAATCGCAGGGGCTGGAGTGGGTCGTTTTCGGTGGCGGCGATGTGACGCAGCGGCTGCTGTTGCCGGCGTTACGGCATTACGGCGTACCGGCGCAAGTACTCGATGTGGAGCCGCGCTCTGGCGCGCGGGTGTATGCGGGCGATCCCAGCGAAGTGGAGGTCCCCGCCGTGGGTGTGGTTGCAACACCCACAAGAACGCATTTGTGTTTCGTGGAGGAGTTGACGCGGCGAAGCGGGGTGCGGGTCGTGTGCGAGAAACCCTTAACTTTGCAAGACAAGGAACAGACTCGTGTACGCGCAGACCCGTCTATGTTCGAAAACGTATTTGTGCTGTCGTATTACGCGTTAGGGAAAACTTTGCCGTTGTCGTATCTGCTGACCGGCAGGGAAGTTTATGCGCCGTATTTGCAGGTCACATCGGCGGAGCCTCGCGGTGAAGTGATGGCTGGTTTGGGTGCGCTGAGGGACATACGTGTGGTGTTCCGTGAGCCGCTGCCGCAGACAGGTGTCCCGGTGTTGGGGGATGTGGAGGATTTAGTGTTCCACGCGGGGATGCTCACCAGCCAAGCGATCGCGGCGATAGGGTATGCGGAAGGCGCGGGGGCACCTACTGACGGTGCAGCGTTATTACCGGATGCCGTAGTACGGGGTGTGCGGTCGTGGTTCTCCGGCGGTGCCGGGTGGGGCGAGTTGGACACCTGTTTCCAGATCTCAGGTACTCCCAACGAACACACCGGTAGCACTCGAAGCACTAGCAGCGACGAGGTGACGGCGCGGTGGCAGGTGCTGCGCGGCGGGAGCGGAAAACAGCGCCGTGTGGTGTTGAGGTTCACTGGCGGTCGTGTGGAGGTGGACTGTGACGCGCACACGACACGCGTGTATAACGCGTCGCAGGAGACAGTGTGGTCGTGTGCGGTGCGCCCGGAGATGCTGACGGCGGGAGGGTATGTGCCGCAGGTGGGGATGGTGCAGGAGTGGTTGAGGTTGGGGGGTTCGCCGCGAGGGTGGGATCTGTTTCCGCATGTGATGCGGGGCACGGATGTGTGGCTGCGTGTACGCCAACACACCGGACTCAAGTGAACCGGCACCGATACCTGTCGAGTGTCGAACACCAATAAACGCCACACACAAGATCCAGTGCGTATCGCCGTGCCGGCGTGCTGCAGTGGCGCGCGCACTGGCAGTGGGTTCGCCGCGGATCTGCCGTGCTGGCACGTGTCGCAGTGTTATGTCGCTGATCATGCTGCGTTCGCTGCCGTTGGCGCCGATGGGGCGACCGGCGCGCCTGTAGATCCGAGGGGTGGGAGCCGTCGCGTTCCCCGTGACGTGCGCGACCCGCGGGCGGCCGGAGAATTGCTGGCGGAGTATGTGACGCGGCGAGGGCGGGCAGCACTAGAGGAGTGGGGTATCGGAAACACCGGGGATGCCGGTTTCGTTTCTCGTGGGGCGGCGTTGATGCTGTCCGGTGGGGTGGATTCGATTGCGGTGGCGGGCGCGCTGCGGCGGGTCGCGCCGGATATGCCGATCACGGCGGTGACCGTGACGACGCAGGCTGCCGCAGAGACGCAGGGTAAGGCGGAGGAGCGCGCTGAAGTGCAGCGGGCGCGCGAGGCGGCGGAGATATTCGAATTAGATCACCAGGTTGTTGCGTTGTCTGCGGGTGAAGTAGAGCAAGCGGCGGGGGAAGCGATGCGGCTACTGCCGACGCGGGAGTTATGGGAGATTGCCGCGGCAGTCACGATCCTGGCGACGTACATCCGGCTCGATGAATGCGCCACAAATGATGTCCGGTTCACCGGTCCGGTGTTTACCGGTGGTGGGGCGGATGTGTTGCTTGCCGGCTTCACCCTCGTCGAACTGCTCGTCGTGATTGTGGTGATCGGAATTCTCGCCGCGATCGCTGTCCCGGTGGCGGTGGTGGTGGCGCGGGCACCCGCGGCGACGGCGGTTCTGGTGGCGACGGTGCTGACGGTGTGGTGATTCTCCGCTGGGAGGTGTGACGTCTTCCCGGTAGTGGGCGACGGTAGTGAGCGGAGTTCGCGAGATGGCGGGTGAGGAATTGCTGGTGGGGTGCCGATATGTCAAGCGGCGCGCCACGCCGGGTGTGCTGTAAGGAGTCGTGATGCTGACGAATGCCGTGGTGCCTATTCGCGGGCGCATCCACTCCCCCGGCTTCACGCTCGTGGAACTACTCGTGGTGATTGTCGTGGTTGGGATCCTCGCGGCGATCGCTATCCCGGTATTCCTCAGCCAGGCGGATAAAGCCAGCGACACCGCACTCAAATCCGACCTGACGAATGCGGCGAAACTGTTGCAGGTTGCGGAAGCCAGCGGAGAAACCCTGCCGTCCGAGTTCGCCGCAGGTGAGATAGTCGAACTAGGTTCCGCTGGTTCGTTCACCGCATCACAAACCCTCACTGTGACCGGCAGCGGGGAAACCCTCTGCATCGAAGGCACCTCCGACTCCGGGAAAACCTTCTCCGCCGACCTCGCCAACGGGCTGCGGAACTACGACTGCGGCGGGCGAGAAAACGGCGCAGGCAAACCTCTCATTTTCACCGTTAATGTCAGTGCTCCCGGGGAAACCGTCACCCTCGCCTCGACCGGTACGAACGTGACGCTCGTGGACTGGGGCGACAGCACCGACCCGCAACCCGCCGACCTCACCCACACTTACAACACCCCCGGAGACTACACAATCGAAATCAACCCAGACTTCGACACCTCGGCGGACGGTCCATGGTTGAGTTCCTGGCGATACATGGACACCTCCACCGCCACCCTCACCGGAGTGACGTCTTTCGGGAGCCTCGGGATTACCAGCCTCGCGAATGCGTTCCGCGATCTGCCTGGGAACTTCAGTGTGCCCGCAGTCCTCCCCAGCACTGTGACAAACCTAGGGGAAACATTCCGGGGATCCAACCAGTTCAATCAAGACATCGGTTCGTGGGACACGTCATCCGTAACGGATATGGGTTTCATGTTCCGCAACGCTTCATCGTTTAATCAAGACATCGGTTCGTGGGACACGTCATCCGTGACGGATATGAGTTACATGTTCCGTGGCACGCCTTTCAATCAAGACATCGGTTCGTGGGATACATCATCCGTGGCGAATATGGGTGACATGTTCCGCAATGCTTCGTCGTTCAATCAAGATATCGGTTCGTGGGACACGTCATCCGTGACGAGTATGAGTTCGATGTTCCTCGACTCAAGCGCCTTCAATCAAGACATCGGTTCGTGGGACACGTCATCCGTGACGAATATGTCCCGCATGTTCTACGCCGCTTCCTCGTTCAATCAAGACATCGGTTCGTGGGATACATCGTCTGTGACGGATATGTATGGCATGTTCTACTTTGCTTCATCGTTCAATCAACCCATTGTTTCTTGGGATGTTTCATCCGTTACAAATATGTATTTGATGTTCCGCGGCGCTTCGTCGTTCAATCAAGACATCGGTTCGTGGGATACATCATCCGTGACGAATATGGAGCGAATGTTTGACGCCACATTTGCACTATCGGTCTTTAACCAAGACCTTGGGTCGTGGAACATTAGCAATGTTACAAACATGACCAATATGTTCGGTAGTGTCACTCTTTCTACTGCAAATTACGATGGCATCTTGCAGGGCTGGTCTTCTCAATCAGTACAGTCAGGCGTGACGTTCCACGGCGGTAACAGTCAATACTCCGCTGGCGCAGCAACCACGGCACGCGGGGTACTTACAGGCGCACCAAACAATTGGACGATCACAGATGGAGGTCAGGTGCAGTAGTCGCGGCTTGGTTGATTTCCCTGCCAACGCGGTTGCTGCTCGCATCAAAACGTCGCCTACCTGAGTCGTGGTTTCGTGTTTTTCAGGCCGATATCCCTGCCGTACCCCCCACCGCGGGTGGGTTCTATTCCGGGAAGGTCGGTAGCGGGAATGTTGAGCATGATGCGTGCGATGCGGCGAGGCACTAGAGCATGGGGCACGCCACAGCAGGTGCCAGGCGCCGCCCCCACCCACGGTTTCACCCTCGCGGAGTTGCTCGTAGTGATTGTGGTGATCGGGATACTCGCGGCGATCGCGATACCGGTGTTTCTGTCGCAGGCGGATAAAGCGAGCGACACTGCGCTGAAGTCT
>AACY020307856.1_pt1 | contig 18982 bp, 17 predicted proteins | sample 267378 | NCBI WGS metagenome assembly AACY02 (sample SAMN02954345, study PRJNA13694) | marine metagenome | biome: aquatic; feature: ocean; material: water; isolation source: isolated as part of a large dataset composed predominantly from surface... | reverse complement strand
CATTTCGCAGAAATTGGGTCTGAAATTTCTGTTGCGTCAGTGGCAATTGTACCAGGCGCGACGAAACCGGGAGGCTTTCACCACCGCGCTGGTGGGTTTGGCCGGTAAGCTTGCGGCCACCGATGGCCATGTAAGCCAGGTTGAACGCGATGTGTTTCGGGGCATGCTGCGAATTGATGAGCGTCAGTGGCGGTTGGTGGAACGCCAATTTGATTTGGTTTCCTCATCGCTCACTGGTGCTGACTCCTATGCCAAATGGCTTGCCCGTCTCACCAAGGGTAAGCGAAGCAGGAAACTTGACATTCTGATGGGCCTCTCGGACGTGGCCCGGGCTGATGGTGTGTTTGATGAGCAAGAGCAGGAATTCCTCATGTCATCAGGGGCGCTTTTGGGCCTGGCGGAAGATGATGTGCGCTGGGCGATTGGTTTGTGTCAGAGCAACATAACATCCTGCTGGGCTTGCTTGGGGTTCTCTGGGCCGGTTTCATGTCGGCAGGTGAAGGAGCGTTATTATTTGCTTGCCAAGCAGTTTCATCCCGACATGGTGACCGCACGCGGCGTGCCGGACGGGATGCGGCAGCAATATGCGGAGCGATTTAAGCTTATCACCGCGGCCCATCAGGAGGCCCTCGAATTATGCCCGAATATCTGAGTCCGAATTTTGGCCCAAGGCGGGGCGGCGCCTCACCAAAATTTGTGATGATCCATTACACGGACATGGCCACCAACAAACGCGCTTTGGATAGATTATGTGACCCCGGCGCCGAGGTGAGTGCGCATTACCTGATCAGCCGATGGGGCCAGTTATTTCATCTGGTGCCAGAAGACATGCGGGCATGGCATGCCGGGGTGGGGTCGTATGCCGGTATTGCCGACATGAACAGTCATTCTATTGGCATAGAATTGGACCATCCGGGAGGGGCATGGCCGACAATGTGCTATGCGCCAGCCCAACTTCAAATTTTGCTATCTTTGGTGCGCACCATCACGATGAAATGGTCCATTCCCAGGCAAAACATCATTGGTCATTCCGATTTTGCCCCAGGCAGAAAAATGGATCCCGGCCCAAATTTTCCATGGGACATGCTTGCCCATCATGGATTTGGTTTTCTGTTGCCAGGGCAGTTCGATCGGGATTTGCAGGCGGAACCTGATGATCTGTCTTTTCTGGGTTATGATGTCGCCATTCATGGGGCCGAGGCTTGCATGGAGGCCTACGCGCAGCATTTTATGGGCCTCATGTCGGCGCCGAGGGATTTGTTGCTAAGCCATTTGGCGGCCACCCTTGCTTGCAACGGCACGCTTTTGAGATAACGCATCTGTCAGGTGGCTGGATGGCCGCTGTCGGCTTGCCGGCAGAGGAAAGTCCGGGCTCCATGGAAATACGGTGCCGGGTAACGCCCGGCGAGGGAAACCTTAGGGAAAGTGCCACAGAAAGCAAACCGCCCCGCATGCGGGGTAAGGGTGAAAGGGTGTGGTAAGAGCACACCGCAGGGTCAGTAATGAGCCTGGCATGGTAAACCCCACCGGGAGCAAGACCAAGTAGGGACGACAGGCATTGCCAGGCATATTTCCATGTCGTCGTCCGGGTCGGTTGCATGAGGCCGTCAGTAATGGCGGTCCCAGATGAATGGCCATCACGCTTAGCGCACAGAACCCGGCTTATAGGCCACCTGACACTTATACCCCCAAATCCAACAGCCGAGCCGTCCCAATGTGTCGGCCGAGATTCTTTATGGGATGTTTTCCCAATAATTTCCCGTAATTTCCATATAACTCCATTGAAAACCATAAAAATCCATACTATACCATAATGGAGCGCGTTTCTTATTTTTTGGGGTTTTGGGCATGGTGCTGTTCCTGTCGACAGTGACCAATCGGGTGGACAAAAAGGGACGGGTTTCCGTTCCTGCAGGATTCCGCACGAAACTGTCCGAGGCTGGGCATCAATCCATCGTTTGTTATGAATCCCTGGGCGATCATGCCTGCATTGACGGTTGTTCTTTGGATCGAATGGCCCGATTGGCGGAATCCTTTGACGAAATGGATCCCTTCAATGAAGAGCGGAATGCATTTGCTGCCCATATCCTTGGTGGCGCGAAGGAGTTGCCCATCGATGGGGATGGTCGGATCGTGCTGCCAGGCGAGTTCATGGAATTTGCCAATATTGACGGTGAGGCTGCCTTTGTTGGGCTGGGCCAAACATTTCAGATTTGGAACCCTGAGCAGTTCGCATCTTACCGTGCGGGCGCAAGGAAATTGGCCCGTGCCTCCCGTGGAAGCATTCCATGGTCGGGGCGTGGCCAAGGTGGTGGGCAATGAGTTTTTCCGCCGAGCCGCATGTTCCGGTTTTGATTGACCCCATCATTAAGGCCCTTGGGTCGCTTGATGGGTTGGTTGTTGTCGATGCAACCTTTGGTGCGGGTGGTTACAGCCAACGCTTTCTGGATGCTGGGGCAAAGCTTGTGGTGGCCTTGGATCGTGACCCTCATGTTCAGCCAACGGCTGAAAAATTTGCTGCTGATTATCCCGATAGGTTTCGGTTTTTTGCAGTATGTTTTTCTCAAGCTCACGAGTTGCTGGCAGAAGCCGGCATTGCACCTGTTGATGTGTTGGTTGCTGATCTTGGCGTTTCCTCCATGCAGCTTGATCAGGCCGAACGTGGCTTTTCCTTTATGCGCGATGGTCCGTTGGATATGCGGATGGGCGCCCATGGTGTCAGTGCCGCGGACTTGGTCAATGAGCTTGATGAAGAAGAGCTTGCCAACTTGATCTATCAATTTGGCGAGGAGCGGGCGTCGCGTCGTATTGCGGCGGCCATCGTTGCTAGGCGTGCGGAGCAAAGCTTCACACGGACATCTGAGCTCGCTTCTTTGGTGGAGAAGGTGGTCCGTTCGCGCCCGGGCCATCACGGGGCCACACGCACCTTCCAAGCCTTGCGCATTGCCGTGAATAGGGAATTTGACGAGCTGGCCCGTTTGCTGGTTCAGTCCCAGCATATGCTTCAAGCCGGTGGGTGCCTTTGTGTTGTGGCGTTCCATTCGCTCGAAGACAGGATGGTCAAAACCTTCTTCAAGGCCTCTGCAGGGGAAGATGGTCAGGGATCCCGTTACCAGCCAGCCCCCACCATCATACCTGGTTCTTTTGGCCGTTTTTCAAAAGCCATCAAGGCCCATGATGAGGAGATTTCACGAAACCCGCGTGCGCGTTCCGCGGTGCTCCGTATGGCCATGAGGACCCAGCATCCTGTTCTTGTCGCAGCAACGCCAGAACTGGATGCATTGCGTGGCCGTTGGAGGTTGGCGGCATGAGTTGGGTCAATATTGTTTTGGCAATCGTTGCTGCGCTGGCTGCCTTGGTTACCTACCAGGTGAAGAATGAGGTGAGCAGCTTGAACCAAAAGGCCGCAAAGTTGGAGCGCCTGATGGTCCATGAGCGGGAGCGCATTGAGGTTCAGCGCGCTGAGTGGGCCTACCTCAACACGCCTGCAAGGCTTGAGCGGTTGGCATCCCAGCATTTGGGCTTGCAAACGCTCGCCACCGTGCAGACAACCTCGGCTCGGTTGATTCCAAAGCGTCCGGCATCTGCCGATGAAGCATCGCAACGGACAACTCTTTTGCGCATGTCTGGGAAAATACCTTTGCCTGTGTCTCGTTCGCTCTGGGTGCTGCCATGATAGCCGTGGTCAAATCCATCAAATTGGAAGCCCAGGCTCGTCGGAGGCGCATCCCGCAACGTCTAAGCCTGGCTGCGGCTGTCTTCTGCATGTTGTTTGCCGCATTGTTGGGCCGTGCCGCAGAAATTTCCATGACCAATGAGCCCCAAGAGGCTGGGCCAGCCAAGGTGGAGCGTGTGTTCACGCCGCGCCGTGATGTGGTGGACCGGAATGGCTTCGTTTTAGCCACCTCAGTTCCCCTGGCGTCTCTTTATGCAGATCCTTTTTTTATTCTCGACCCAACGGATGCCGCGCATAAGCTCCACAGCGTCTTTCCGCATCTCGATCCGGTGAAACTGGCGGCAGATCTTGCTTCTGACCGCAGGTTTGTTTGGGTTGAGCGTCATTTGAGCCCTGAGCAGCAAGAGCAAGTCCACCAGCTTTATTTGCCCGGTGTCAGCTTTGCAAAGGAATATCGACGTATTTATCCACAGGGGAGCTTGGCGAGTCACGTGCTTGGTCATGTGGACGCCGACGGCAATGGCCTTGCCGGCGTCGAACTTGCCATGAATGAAGAGCTGGTGGATGAGGCTGCCGCCGGCCCATTGGCCCTAAGTATCGATGTGACCATCCAGCATGCGCTGGAGGCTGAGCTGGCGCAAGGAATTAAAGAATTTAGGGCCAGGGCTGGATCTGGCGTGGTCTTGGATTCCCTGACCGGGGAAGTGTTGGCCTTGGCGTCCGCCCCGACCTTTGATGCCAATAGGCCCGTGCCAGGTGATCAAGAACGTTATTTCAATCGGCCGGTGTCTGGCGTCTATGAGTTGGGGTCAGTGTTCAAAATTTTTAACTCAGCGATCGCGTTGGAGACCAATTCGGCAACCCATGATATGCCAGTTGATGCACGAAAGCCGCTTAAAATTGGCAAGCATATGATCAAGGACTTCCATGCCAAAAATCGTGTTCTTACGGTCTCAGAGGTGTTTAAATATTCATCAAATATTGGATCAACGCGTTTGGCGCTTGATTTTGGAAAAGAACAGCAGCGTGCCTATTTTGAAAAATTCGGCCTCATGGACCGAAGCCCGATTGAGCTGCGTGAGGCGGCGAGACCGCTTACGCCGAGCAAATGGGGCGATATCACCACCGCCACATTATCCTATGGTTATGGGCTTTCAGTTTCACCACTTCAGTTGGCCGAAGCCATTATTCCTGTGGTTAATGGTGGGCTCAAGATGAAAGCGTCGCTGCGTAAAGGTGGACGGGCGAGCAATCCGGAGCGGGTTCTTTCCCCGGAAACTTCCCATCACATGCGCAACATGATGCGCATGGTGGTGGAAGATGGAACAGGCAAACGGGCTGATGTCCCAGGCATTGGTGTCATTGGCAAAACAGGGACCGCGGAGCGCGCAGGACGTCGTGGCTATGCAGAGCGAGAGCTCATCTCTTCCTTTATTGGCGCCTTTCCAGCAGCCGCGCCAAGATATGTTGTCTACATGGTCCTTGAGGGACCCAAGGGAAATAAGGAAACCCATGGGCATGCGACCGCCGGTTGGGTGGCGGCCCCGCTGGTGTCTCGCGTCATCTCCCGAATGGCGCCTATTTTGGGCATCAGGCCACAATTTCCTGACGAACAAGATGATGGCTTGATGCTAGCGTCCCAAAAGGTGAATTGAGGTGGAGCTATCGCGCTTCATTGAGTTCATGCAGGCCAAAAAGGCCGATGTGACATGCCATGGTGATGACCGTGTTTCCGTGTCTGGGTTGGCATCAAACACCAAGGACATGAAGCACCAAGATCTATTTGTTGCGATTGAAGGCGCGCGGTTTGATCCGCTCAATCATCTTGACCACATGGCGTCAGCAGGCATTGGCGTCATCATGTCGGAGAGACCTATCCATGATGATCGTTTTGTCTGGTTGGAAGTGTCAAATGCCCGACATGCCCTCGCAATGGCCGCAAGCATCTTCTATCCAGGTCAGCCAAAGCATTGCGTCGGTATCACGGGAACCAATGGCAAAACATCCACCGTTGATCTTCTGCGTCAAATTTGGATGGCCACCGACATCGATGCCGCGAGCCTTGGAACCTTAGGTCTTATTCGCACCGGCTTAGAGCCGCAGGCGGGAATGACCACGCCGGATCAGGTGAAATTGCATCAGATGCTCGATCACCTAGCCCAAGATGGCTGTGATCATTTGGCGATGGAGGTTTCAAGTCATGGCCTGCATCAGCATCGGGTTGATGGGGTTTCCTTCACCGCAGGTGCCTTTACCAATTTAAGCCGGGATCATTTGGATTATCATGGAAACATGGAGGATTACCTCCAGGCCAAACTCGAATTGGTTCGTCGTTGTGTGAGGAAAGATGGGCTTTTTGCCATGACGGCCACCGATGATGTCGCCCTGGCAATTCGTCATGCCTGCGAAGAAGCAGGTTTAAGGCTTTGGGACTACCGCCAACAGGATCAAGAATTTTTTGGCTTTGAGGTGGGAGCGATATCGGCTGCGGGGGCAAAGATCCAAATTTCTGCCGGTGAACGGCGGCAATGCGTGAACGTGCCATTCATTGCTCGTTTTCAATTGGAGAATTTGGCACTAGCTGCGGTTTTGGCTTTTGATGCGGGTTTGGATTTGGGGCATCTTGCACTCGCCATGTCAGGCCTCCAGCCCGTTCCGGGTCGGATGGAATTTGTCGGTCGGGTTGCAAATGGCGGCGCCATATATGTTGATTACGCCCATACGCCAGACGCGTTAGAAATGGCGATTAAGTCTCTTCGGCAAACAGGTCAGTTTGAACAGATTGGTGTGGTTTTTGGCTGCGGGGGCGATAGAGATCGCGGCAAACGTCCCATCATGGGGCAAGTGGCCGAAATTCATGCCGATTTTTCTGTCGTGACAGATGACAACCCACGCTCAGAAGATGCGTCAATGATCCGACGTGATATTCTGCAAGCCCATCCCGGTGGTGTTGAATGTGGCGACAGAAGGCAGGCGATCCAAATGGGCATGGAGATGCTTGCGCCCCAAGGTGCGTTGTTGGTGGCTGGTAAGGGGCATGAGCAGGGACAAATTTGTGGCGATGTCACCTTGCCCTTTGACGACAGGCAGGTCGTGCGCGCTTTGAACAATGAGCAAGGATGATTGGGGCATGCTGTGGACCTTGTCACAAATTGCCGAATTGACACATGCTAGGCTAGATGGGGATGATCGTCAGATATTTCACGTCACCCAGGACAGTCGTGAGGTGCGGGATGGAAGCCTTTTTGTTCCATTAAAGGCAGCGCGTGATGGTCACGAATTTGCTTCCCTAGCCCATGAGGCGGGCGCAGCCGGGTCTTTTTGGGCCAGCAACCAACAAGGCCCTGAGGGTTTAAGCCTAATTCATGTTGATGATGGTTTGCGTGCATTGCAGATGCTTGGTGCCGCTGCGGCCAAGCGCCATCGGGGCAGGCGAATTGCGATCACAGGATCGGTCGGCAAAACAACGACCAAGGACATGTTGGCCCATATTTTGTCCCATCATCATGTGCTTCACGCCGCAAGAAATTCCTTTAACAACCATATCGGTGTGCCCCTAACGCTTGCGAACATGGCTGCCGATGCTGAGATCGGGGTGTTCGAGCTCGGCATGAGTAATGCAGGTGAAATCGCACCCCTGTCGCGGATGGTGGCGCCGCATATTGCGATGGTGACGGCGATTGCCCCAGCGCATATTGCCCAATTGGGGAGCCTCGAGGCAATTGCGAGGGAAAAAGCGTCAATTTTTGAGGGTTTGGGCGGCGAGGGGTTGGCCCTTGTTCCCGATGACGCTGAATATTCCGAATTGATTGAGCAAGAGGCATGTAAACATGCCCAAAAGGTTGTTCGCTTTGGCAGCAAGCCAACAGCAGATTATGTTTGTTCATTGGCCCAGGTAAATGAACTTGGCATGCATTTGCATGTGAAAGGACCAACCAATTCTGGCGAAATAAATGTGGGCTTTGTGGCGCCACAATTATGTGGCAGCATTGCTGCGTCCTACGCCATCAGCGAATGTTTGGGCATGACGTTCTCGGATTTTGCCGCCGCCATGGCAAGTTTTGCCTTGCCTGCGGGCCGGGGGCGGTTGGTGAGGATGGACCGACCGGTGCCATTTTCCCTTCTTGATGATTCCTACAATGCAAACCCTTCCTCCATGAGGGCCGCGATCGATGCGCTTGGCCTTCATCACGGGCGCAAGTTGGTTGTGCTGGGTGACATGCTCGAGCTGGGTGAGCATGAGGAAGCAGCGCATCAGGAAGTGGTTCACCGAATCATCGAAATTGGTGTTGATGTTGTGGTTGCGGTGGGGCCAGCAATGTCACAGGCTTTTGAGGCAAAAAAATTACCAAACAAGGTAATATGCGTTGATAGCATTGATGATGCGTTGGCGGCTGTTTGCGATCTCGTCCAGCCATCTGATTTGGTGTTGGCGAAAGGCTCCCATGGCAGCGGAATTTATCGGATTGTTGCCCAGCTTTTGGATGGTGGGCAGGACGGAGTTGCCACAACATGATCCCAGAAATTTTTCTTCCCTTTGCGGATGAATTCGGGGCGTTCAACGTTCTTCGCTACATCACCTTCAGGACTGGTGGCGCCATTCTTACCGCCCTCCTGATCGCCTTTGTCTTTGGGCCACGTCTCATCAACGTCCTTCGGATGCGCCAGGGCAAAGGTCAGCCTATTCGTGAAGATGGCCCCAAGCGCCATATCGTGGAAAAGCAAGGCACGCCGACCATGGGTGGTTTGTTGATCTTGGGTAGTGCGTTGATTTCCACCCTGCTGTGGATGGACCTTTCAAATGTTTATGTTTGGGTGGTGATCATGGTTACCCTGGCATTTGGTCTTTTGGGCTTTGTTGATGATTACCAAAAGGTGACCAAGCGCCATGCTGGCGGGCTGTCGGGAAAGTTGCGGCTTGCAATCGGTGCTGGTGTCTCTCTGGTTGCCGCATTGATTGTGTCTTACATGGCGCCGCCTGAACTAGATCAGAGCCTTGCATTGCCATTTTTGAAGGACACGCTCTTGCCGCTGGGTATGTTCTTCTTTCCTTTTGCGGTGCTCGTCATCCTAGGCTCTGCCAATGCGGTAAATCTCACCGATGGCCTTGATGGCCTTGCCATTGTTCCCGTCATGATTGCCGCGGCCAGCTTTGGCATGATCAGCTACTTGGTCGGCAATGCCGTGTTTTCTGGCTATTTGCAGGTTCACTACGTGCCCGGTTCCGGTGAATTGGCGGTCTTCTGCGGCGCGCTTATTGGTGCGGGCCTCGGTTTTCTTTGGTTTAATGCCCCGCCAGCCATGATTTTCATGGGGGACACAGGATCCCTGGCATTGGGCGGCTCTCTCGGCTCGATCGCGGTGGTGACGCGCCATGAAATCGTTCTTGCGGTCATTGGTGGTTTGTTTGTGCTTGAGGCAGTATCGGTGATGATCCAGGTGGCAAGTTTTAAATTGACAGGCAAGCGCGTGTTCAAGATGGCACCAATCCACCATCATTTCGAACAGCTCGGCTGGAAAGAGCCAACTGTTGTCATCCGCTTTTGGATTATTGCCGTCATCCTTGCCTTGATCGGGCTTTCAACATTGAAGTTGCGCTGATGCAGGTGGACCCCCTCCATAACCGTGGCTTTTATGTTTACGGGCTCGGTTTGTCGGGTAGGGCTGTTGTTGGGTATCTTGAAGATAACATGGCCCGCATTTTCGTTGGGGATGATAAGCTTGAGCAGGAATGCGACGGTCACATCCCGCAACAAGTCGATGATGTTGACTGGTCCCTTGTGGATGTTTTCGTCCCGGCCCCTGGTCTGCCAGGGACCCACCCGGCCTATGAGCGGGCGCGGGTCGAGCATTGTGAAATCCTCGGTGAGCTTGAGCTCTATGCTTGGCGGTTGATGCTGGCCGAGGAGGCCCCGCGGGTTATCGCGGTCACCGGCACCAATGGCAAGTCAACCACCACGGCCCTGATCGCCCATTTGTTGGCGCATGTGGACGCGGGCAAGATTGTGGCCGGTGGCAATCTTGGCTTGCCGCTTCTTAATATGCCCTTGGGTGCCAGCTGGCATGTTGTGGAATTGTCGTCATACCAGCTTGACCTGCAATCAAGCTTCGCCGCCGATGTGGCGGTGCTGACAAATCTTGGCATTGATCATTTGGATCGCCATGGCAGCATCGCGTCGTATCATCAGGCCAAGAAAAAGCTTTTTGACCAAACCTGTGACCATGGGGGGAGATTGGTCTTAGGGGTGGATGATGAGGCGACTGCTTCCTGGCATCAGGAATTTGCAAGCCTTACGCCCAGGTTGACCTCCGTTGGTCTTTGCAGCCACGCCCAAATTCACATTGATGGCCAAAACTTGCATGTCAGTTCGGGCACATATCAGCTTGATATCCCAAAGTCCCTGCAGGGTCAGCATAATGGCCAAAATATTGCCTCCGCGATTGGTGCTTGCTTGGCAGCAGGCTTTGAATTGGAGGAATTGCTGCCTGCTTTATCAAGCTTTCCCGGCCTTCCCCATCGTTTGGAGCATGTCCGCGGCCATGGTTCGTTCGAGTTTGTGAATGATTCAAAGGCCACCAATGCGGCATCGGCATGCCATGCCCTGCGTGCCTGGCCGAACGCATATTGGTTGGTGGGCGGTTTGTCGAAGCGGGAAGATCTATCAATCTTGGTGCGAGCCGCCCAAGAAACCTCTGCAAAAGCATATTGTTTCGGCAAGGATGCAAAGGTTTTTGCTGAAGCATTGCGTGGTGCAGTGCCGGTCATGGAATTTTCCGATTTGCCAGAGGCTTTTCGGGCTGCGGTTGCGGATGCCTCAAAAGCAGGTGGCGGTGCGATTGTTCTGTCGCCGGCCAGCGCATCTTTTGATGCCTACCCAAATTTTATGGCCCGTGGCGATCATTTTCGTGAATTGGCGGAGGCTTGGGTGTCATGAATATTCTGTCCCGTGCCCATGATGGCATGATTGCCCGATGGTGGTGGTCCGTGGATCGTTGGGGTCTGGGCTGCATCATTTTCCTGATGGTGGTGGGCATCATCATGGGGCTTGCGGCCTCTCCTGCCGTGGCCTCTAAGCTGGGTTTGGAGCAATATCATTTTGTGAAAAGGCAGCTTTTTTTTGTTGGTCTTTCCAGCATCATTATTGTGGTCTGCTCACTGCTTTCCCCGGTGGGGGTTCGAAGGGCGGCCTATGTGTTGTTGGGTCTTGCTGCCCTTGCGCTCTTGGCAACCTTGGGGTTGGGTGTTGAGATTAAGGGGGCGCGCCGCTGGATCTATTTTGGTGGCCTGTCCATACAGCCATCTGAATTTCTGAAGCCTGCCTTAATGGTGGTCACCGCGGATCTGATGAGCCGCCAAGAAAAGATTTTTGGCCGCATTGATGGAACATTGCTTGCTTTTTTCGGGCTTGTGACCTGCCTGGGTATTTTGGTGCTTCAACCAGATATCGGCCAAACAATTCTTATTGGGGCGGCATGGGTTGGCATATTATTTTTGTCTGGCGTCAGGTTGCTGTGGGCAGCCATTTTTGCCCCTGTTGGCGGTCTGGGTGTGCTTCTTGCTTATTTTACCTTGCCCCATGTGGCCAAAAGAATTGATGCATTTCTTGACCCGCAGCGCGCGGAAAACTTCCAGGTCAATAAGGCGCTTGATGCGGCTGTTCATGGTGGCATCATTGGCGTTGGTCCCGGCGAAGGCGAGCTGAAGCGGACACTTCCTGATGCCCATACCGATTTTATTTTTGCGGTGGCCTTGGAAGAATATGGGCTCATTGCCTGCACGCTGATCGTGGGCACGTTTGCTATTCTTGTTCTTCGCTCCATGGCCCGGGCCCGTCATCATGACAGCAGCTTTAGCCAGCTAGCAGTGGGTGGCTTGGTGATTGTGATCGGTCTTCAGGCCTTTTTGAACATGGCGGTAAGTCTTGGCATGGTGCCCACCACGGGCATGACACTTCCCTTCATTTCCTATGGCGGCACCAGCTTGATGGCCATGGCCGTGTCAGCGGGGTTCCTTTTGGCCATGACCCGTCGTCGACCTGGAATGATGAGGGGGATCTCATGACCAAGGTGTTTCTTGTTGCCGGTGGGACCGGTGGTCATGTCTTCCCCGCCCTGGCCACAGCAGAAGCTTTAAAAAACATCGGCGCCGAGGTGATGATGCTTACCGATGAGCGGGGCCAGCGTTATCTTGGCGGTCACGAAGTCCCCTATTTGGTGCTGCCAGCATCAACGCCCACCGGTGCGTCTGGGCTGGCCAAACTGGAGGCTCTTATCTCTGTGGCATATTCGGTCGCTCATGCTGTTTTTTGCCTGTTGCGAAACAGGCCTGATGTGCTGGTTGGTTTTGGTGGTTATCCGGCTTTTGCTCCTTGTAAAGCGGCGCAGATGTTGGGTGTCCCGGTGGTGCTCCATGAGCAGAATGCTATTTTTGGTCGGGCCAACCGCAGGCTTGCACCAGGTGCCAAGGCTGTTGCCTTGTCATTTGCAAAAACCAAGAATTTGCCCGAGGGCGTCACGGCCCATGTGGTGGGTAACCCAGTTCGACCTATGGAAGAGATAGAAAAACCCTCGGATGCCAAACGGCGTCTGACGATTTTTGCCGGTTCCCAAGGCGCAACATTTTTCGGGCCTGAACTTACCAAAGCATTGATGCCGCTTTTCCAGGAGCGAAAGGGTAACCTTGATATTTGGCACCAGGTGCGTGACGAGGATTTGGAGGAAGTCACCAAATTATACCAACGCGCAGGGGTTGAGGCCACGGTGGCGAGCTTCTTTGAAGGGCTTCCGCAGCGGCTGATGGTGACTGATATCGCCATTGCCCGGGCCGGGGCCTCCACAGTTGCCGAATTAACTCTTTTTGGCGTTCCCTCCGTCTTTGTTCCTTTGCCCGGCGGCCTCGATGGCCAGCAATCCATTAATGCCGAGGCCTTGGTTGCCCAGGCAGGGGCCTTGATGATCGACCAAGCGGCTTTTGACCAAGAGGCCCTGTTGCATCACCTGCGTAAACTTTTGGAAGAGCCAGCCCATCTACGTGAGGTGCGCGCCGCCATGAAAAATATGGCGAAACCAGATGCTGGGAAAGAAATGGCCGAACTAATCCTCTCACAAATTGGAGAAAAATAATGAATGCGTTTCCTCTTGAAATTGGCATTATCCATTTCGTCGGGATCGGCGGCATTGGCATGTCAGGTATCGCTGAGGTGATGCATAATTTGGGGTATCAGGTCCAGGGTTCTGATCTTTCAGAGAGTGCCAATGTGCTCCGCCTGCGTGGGCTTGGTATTGACGTGGTGGTTGGCCAAAAACGTGAAAATGTGGTCGAAGCTGAAGTTGTGGTGGTGTCATCGGCAATTAAGGACAACAACCCGGAATTGCTGGAAGCCCGTGCGCGATTTATTCCTGTGGTCCGTCGTGCCGAGATGCTCGCAGAACTTATGAGGTTGCGTCAGGCCATTGCCGTGGGTGGCACCCATGGCAAAACCACCACCACCTCCATTATTGCCACGCTCCTGGATGGGGGTGGTATGGACCCCACCGTGATCAATGGTGGTATTATCAATGCCTATGGGACCAATGCGCGTCTTGGGACTGGTGCCTGGGTTGTTGCGGAGGCCGATGAATCCGACGGAACTTTTATCAAACTTCCGGCCACTATTGCCGTGGTGACCAATATCGACCCTGAACATCTTGATCATTACGGGACCTTTGAGCAGGTTCGGTCAGCCTTCCAGCAATTTGTGGAAAATGTGCCCTTTTACGGTTGCGCGGTGATGTGCACCGATCATCCGGAGGTGATCAAGTTGGTGGGCAATGTGACCGACCGCCGGATCATCACCTATGGTTTCAACCCCCAGGCCGATATCAGGGCAAGCAATGCGTTATGGCGGGAAGGTCAGATGAATTTTGACGTCCGCATCTCCGACCGGCGCAGCCGACAGGTCGAAGAAATGAAAGGCCTATCCATCCCGATGCCAGGATTGCATAATGTGCAAAATGCCTTGGCCGCCATTGCCGTGGCGTTGGAGGTTGGTATTTCGCCATCGGAGATCAGGGAAGCCTTGTCCAAATTTGGCGGTGTTAACCGACGTTTTACCCATGTTGGTCGCTGGAATGATATCGATATCATCGATGATTACGGGCACCATCCCGTGGAGATTTCTGCCGTGTTGCAGGCCGCGCGCCAATCATCCACCGGTCGGGTGATGGCTGTTGTTCAACCCCACCGTTATTCGCGTTTGAAGGCCCTATTTGAAGACTTTTGTATTGCCCTTTCCGAGGCAGATGAAGTTGTGGTTGCTGACGTGTTTGCTGCAGGTGAGCAGCCCATTCCAGGTGCCTCAAAGGATGACCTTGTGCGGGCCCTGGAGGAGCGTGGTCATCGTTCCGTTGTTGCCTTGGAAGGCCCTGATGATTTGCCAAGCTTGATCCGTAGCCGTGCCCGGCCTGGTGATGTGGTGATGTGTCTTGGTGCTGGCTCCATCAGCCAGTGGGCCCGCAAATTGCCAGATCAATTGGCTGATTGGGCTGGTGCCGACGCATGATGGATTTGCACGACATGCTTCTGCAGGAGCGTCCGGGTGTGAAGCTCACGGAGCATGCAGACCTCGCAGGCTATTCTTGGTTTCGGCTTGCCGGCAGGGCACGGTTGTTGGCGGTGCTTGATGATGATCAGGCATTGTCTCAATTTTTGGCTGGCCTGCCCGATGAGACGCCGCTGCATGTTCTTGGTGTGGGGTCAAATGTGATCATCCGCGATGGAGGGATCTCTGGCGTGGTGCTGAAGCTAGGGCGTGGTTTCCGTTTCCTGGAGCGGCGTGAGGGTGACAGAATTCGTGTGGGTGCGGGTTGTTTGGATGCGCAGGTTGCTCGGTTTGCCGAAACTGAAGCACTCACTGGTTTTGAGTTTTTGTCCACCATACCCGGCACCATCGGCGGTGCCGCGGTCATGAATGCTGGCGCCCATGGCGGGGCTTTCCACGACCGCTTGGTTCATTTGGAAGCCATTGACCGCCATGGGCGTTTCATCACGCTAAAGCCGGAGCAAATTGGTGCCACTTATCGGCAAACAAATATAGATCAAGGACTGATTGTGACGGGGGCTTTGTTGCAGGGTAGCCCCGCCAGCCAAGCCGATATCACGAAGACCATGACGTTGTTTCAAGAAGAGCGGCGTCAAAGCCAGCCCAGCCGCGAGAAAACAGGCGGGTCAACCTTCAAGAACCCAAAAGACGCCAAGGCATGGAAATTGATTGATGAGGCTGGTTGCCGTGGCTTGTTTCATGACGGGGTTCGGGTTTCCCAGAAACATTGCAATTTTTTGATTAATGAAAGCGCCCAGAGGGCCAATGCCATCGAGGAACTTGGTGAGATGGTGCGTGAGAAAGTTTATGCCCATTCAGGCGTTTCCCTTGAATGGGAAATCAGACGGTTGGGTTCCCTGGCATGATGGGTAAGAAGGCAAAACAAGTTGTGGTCCTTCTTGGGGGAACGTCCAACGAACGTGAGGTCTCCTTGGTGGGGGGTGAGGCTTGTGCAAAGGCCTTGGAAAAACTTGGCCATGATGTGGTGCGCCTAGACCCCAAATTGGATGGGTATGGCCAGCTTTTCGATCTTCACAATGTTACGGTGTTCAATGGCCTTCATGGCGTGCCAGGTGAAGATGGGGCGGTTCAAGGATTGTTGGAAAGCTTAGGGCTTCCCTACACACATTCCGGCGTGAATGCCTCCAGCGTGGCCATGAACAAGCAACAATCAAGAATATTATTTGCCGAGGCTGGCCTTCCGGTCGCGGCTGGCAGGCAGGACTCCTGGGGCGTGTTGACCGATGAACCTGCCATGGAATTCCCATTTGTCCTCAAGCCATTGTGTGATGGTTCAAGTGTGGGTGTCTACATCGTCATGAATGGTGACGACTGGCAAAGATTGCCGCGCCACGCCCATGCGGCGGATCAGTTATTCTTGTGTGAGGCCTTTATTGATGGCCCGGAATATACCGTGGCCGTCATGGATGGCCGGCCTTTGACCGTCACCGAAATCCAGGTTCCGCAAGGATTTTATGACTATAAGGCTAAGTATGAACAGGGTGGCTCAACGCATATATGCCCCGCGGACATGCCTGAGGATCTAAAAATTGAATGCATGGGCCTCGCGGCAGAAGCCCACCGGGTGCTTGGTTGTCGGGGGGTAAGCCGGACGGATTTTCGGTTGGATCAGCATGACGGATCTCTATATATTCTTGAGACCAACACACAGCCGGGCATGACGCCCACATCTCTTGTGCCCGAACAGGCTGAGGCAGTGGGGTTTGCGTTTGAGGATCTTATTTCTTGGATCTTGGAGGATGCGTCATGCGACAGATAGGTCCAAGCAATAATTCAGGCACATTTTCAGGGTTGCGGCGGACATTACGCCGTCCGGTTTATTATTGGGGCCTACGTGCGGGTTTGCTTGTGGCCATGGTGGGGCTTTTTTATGCCGTTGTGTATCTACCGCCGTGGGCCGTTTATTACGAAGAAAAACTCGGTCAATTCGAGGATTATCTGGCCCGCGAACACGACATGAAATTGCAAAAAATCCTTGTGGCGGGTCGTCGTGGTCTGGAGCATGATGAGTTGCTTGATTTGATGGGTGTTATTGAAAACGAGCCCATGTTGCGGCTGGATTTGCATGCCATTCGCGACCGGCTCATGGCCCATCCGGCAATCAGGGATGCTTCGGTGCGGTACATGGAGCCGGACACATTGATGGTCACCTTGGAAGAGCGTTTGCCCATGGGCATTTGGATCGATGAGGGCTTGCCCAAGCTGTTTTCCCATGATGGCCATGAGCTTGGTGTGATGGAAATCGATCACGAGGATCTGCCACGTTTTGCAGGTGCGGGTGCGCCTGAGGCTGCCTCTGAATTGATGAATATGCTTCTTGATTACCCTGAAATTGGCAAAAGACTTTCCCTGGCTATTCGCATTGGCCATCGGCGTTGGAACCTGCGCCTGGATTCTGGCTTGGAAATTCTCTTGCCAGAAAGTCGGATGGCCGAGGCCTTGGCACGCATCACCAGCATGCAGGAAGACGAGTACATTTTGGACCGAGATTTGTCATCCATTGATGCGCGCTTGAAGGACCGATGGTTTCTGAGGTTAAGCCCAAGAATTCTTCAGCAGTTGCAGAATAAGGAACGCGCTTAAATAATGGCCCAAGGAACCAAAAATGGCGTGGTGGCTGTGGTGGATGTTGGCTCCACCCATGTTGCTTGTTTGGTGGCGCGCGTGACGCCATCGGCGGATGCCCAGGCGCCAGAGATTTACGTGACCGGGGCATCCCATGTCAAAAGCGAGGGTGTTGGTGCTGCAGGCGTGACTGATTTGAAGGCGGCAGAGAAGGCCATCAGAACCGCCATTGATGCCGCCGAGCAGCGCGCCGGTGTGACCCTGGAACGCGTGGTGGTTGCCTCCAATGCGGGCAAACCAAAGGCCAGACTCATCACCACAGAATTGGAATTGGGTGGGGGGGCGGCCTCACCCAGAGAAGTACGTCTTCTGGATGCCCATGCCCGCCGCAGTGCCGGGGATGAAGGCAGCGTGTTGATGCATTTTATCAGGCGCTTTTATTGTGGTGATGATGGTGAGCGTCTTGAGGACCCTGAAGGCATGCGGCTTTCCACCTTATCGGCAGATTACTGCCTTGTGGAGGCAGATCAGCATGCCTGGGCCAACCTCTCTGCCTGCGTGGAAGCTTCCCACGTCAAAATTGCCAAACGTGTGGTGTCCCCACTTGCCGCGGCCATTGCATGCTTGTCTTCCGATGAAGTCCATCAGGGCGTTGTTTGTGTGGATATCGGTGGATCTGCAACCTCATATTCCGTATTTGAAGATGGCGCCTTAAGTGATGTTGGGCTTATCAGGATTGGCTCCCAACATATCACCAGCGATATTGCCATGGGCCTCAACATCACCATGGAAGATGCTGAGCATCATAAAATGCTCAATGGCAATGCCATGGCAGCATCGGATTTTGTCGATGAAGCCGATGGTGATTTGCTGGATAGTCGTCCCGCCGGCGGTGGTGGTCGACAAATTTCCATCAGACGGGGCGATCTGAACATGATCCTTCGCGCCCGTGTTGATGAAATCCTCGACATGGTTGAGCAAAAAATTGGTGCCAATGCTTTTGGTGGCCGCATTCGCAATATTGTCTTGAGTGGTGGCGGGAGCAGGCTCCATGGTTTGGAGTTGTTGGTGCAAAGTCGCTTTGGCTTGCCCGTTCGTCTTGGCCGTCCCGAAGTGATTCGTGGTATGCCCGAAGTATTGAACGGTCCCACCGGTTGTGTGCTGGCCGGCCTTTTGCTGGTCGCGGCCGATGCGCCGCAGTCAAAATATGCTGGTATGGCCAGCGGTGCTGAGTCAGGCTTCTGGACACGTGTTGGTCATTGGTGGTCTGAAAACTTTTATTAGTCTGGGGCGGATGTTCCCTGACACGCATGTTGGAGTCGAATGATGGTAAATCTTAATGTTGTCCAGCCCCAGGAATTGCAGCCACGTATCACCGTGTTTGGTGTGGGTGGCGCCGGTGGGAACGCGGTTAACAACATGATCCGATCCCAGTTGCAGGGTGTTGAATTTGTGGTGGCAAACACCGACGCTCAGGCGCTTTCACTCTCGGAATCGAACAACCGCATCCAATTAGGCCGGGAGGTAACCCAGGGCCTAGGTGCCGGCTCCAAACCAGAACTTGGTGCATCTGCTGCGGAGGAATCCCTGGATCAAATTGAGGGTTTTTTGGACGGCATCCATATGTGCTTCATCACCGCCGGCATGGGTGGCGGTACAGGTACTGGTGCGGCGCCGGTTATTGCCAGGTCTGCCAGAGAACGTGGAATTCTGACCGTGGCCGTGGTCACCAAACCTTTCATGTTTGAAGGGAAGAGAAGGATGGCCACAGCCGAACAAGGCTTGGCAGAACTTCATGGTGTGGTGGACATCCTGGTGGTGATTCCCAACCAGAATTTGTTCCGCGTCGCCAACGCCCAAACATCACTTTTGGAAGCCTTCAAGCTTGCCGATGACGTGCTTCATGCTGGTGTCCGATCCATCACCGACCTTATGATCATGCCGGGCTTGATCAATTTGGACTTTAATGACGTGCGTACCATCATGGAGGGCATGGGCAAGGCCATGATGGGGACCGGTGAGGCTGAGGGCGAGGGACGTGCCAGAAAAGCAGCCGAAGCTGCCGTGTCCAACCCGCTGCTTGATGATATTTCCCTCATGGGGGCCAAGGGCGTGCTGATCAACATCACAGGTGGCGAGG
>AACY020290382.1_pt1 | contig 18984 bp, 15 predicted proteins | sample 267378 | NCBI WGS metagenome assembly AACY02 (sample SAMN02954345, study PRJNA13694) | marine metagenome | biome: aquatic; feature: ocean; material: water; isolation source: isolated as part of a large dataset composed predominantly from surface... | reverse complement strand
TCAATACGCACAGCCCTCAACCTTATTGACAAACGCTCTCTATCCGAAAAGGAACTTTCCAACCTTTCAGTAAACGACCAAAGAATTATCGAATTCATTAAAGGATTGCACATCCTTGGAAAGGAGCTTTACGTTTCAGGTAGTGATCCTCCAAAAATAAACGGCGAGGTCCTAGTAGCAATCTTAAAAATGCAAGCAGCACAAGCGTGTGCTAAGAGCCTAAAGACCCTATCTATGAGTTCTCTTTCTACAGAGGAACTTCAAGGGGTTCGGGAAGCTTTTATTCAGTCAGCTACAGAACATAACGACAATTATTGTAAAAACTTTATTGAAATTTTTGACAATGACAAATTTAACAGAAACGCCCATCAGATACTCGCCAATGACATTTTCACAAAAATTGAGAGTGAATTGGATCATTTCAACAAAACAGGTACTGCCTCTAATCGAGAATTTAACTTTTCGCTGGGTGCAGGCGTTGCTGGAGTTGGAAAACTTAGTGTAGATTTTACCGCAGGAATAACAGTCTTTACAGAAGGCGATACAACCATTCAGTTCCAACAATCCAAGGGTATGGGCGGAAGTATTTCAGGAAATGCTCTCGTTGCTAAAGGAAAAGGGAGCGTGAGCGGAACGAGAATCTTCAATCAAGTTTTTGGAAGTCAGCGCGATTTTTCAAGGTGGGTAGCAACACAACTAGCTGCTGGGATCGTAGTTCGTGGAGCCTCCAACATCAAGAATATTAGCCAAGATAAAAGGCAAATTCAACAATACCAAAAAAGTTCGCAAATGGCGCTGGCTGGACACGCCTACATCACCAACGAACTTCGCATGCATATTCCCCACGTCATCAAGAGAGAGGATACGGTCGCTGCTGAAGAAAATTTACAACCAGTCAATATCGAAGAGCAAAACATTACAACAGCCGAAGCAAAAGCTAAGGGAGAAGCAATTATCGTCTCTGGTAGCACCTCTGGATCCTTGACTCATGTGGTTTTTAAGCAACACGAAAATCGAATGGCTTCAGGATATACCTTCTTACACCTTGGCGACCGGTAATCCGGCATCACCACATGGCATTAATGCTGAAGGGTTAAAGCGTCGCGGCTTCTCTCCGGAATCGATTCGTGCACTTAAAAACGCCTACAAAACGATCTACCGTAAAAACCTTACTCTCGCTGATGCGCTTACTCAACTTGAGTCGCTTGAGTCTGACGAGTCAGCTCTGACGCCATTGATCGAGTCACTACGTAACTCCTCTCGTGGAATCATCCGTTAATACTACTAGACCCTTGAAGATTGCTATTGTTGCTGGGGAAGAGTCCGGCGACATTCTTGGCGCAGGGTTGATGTGTTCGTTAAAAAAACGCTATCCGAATGCCATTTTTGAGGGGGTCGGTGGCCGTCGCATGATTGCTCAAGGCCTGATTTCAGATTTCCCGATGGAGCGGCTTTCAGTAATGGGCCTGGTGGAAGTGTTGAAACGGCTTCGTGAGCTTCTAAAACGTCGCAAGAAGTTAATAGAAAAGTGGTTGCAGACGCCCCCTGATCTATTTATCGGAATTGATGCCCCTGACTTTAACTTAGGTCTTGAAAGGGCATTAAAAGAGCGCACTATCCCAACAGTTCACTATGTCAGCCCATCGGTCTGGGCTTGGCGTGAGAAGCGTCTTAAAAAGATTGAGCAGTCGGTGGATTTGATGCTCTGCTTTCTCCCTTTTGAGGCGAAGTATTACAAAGATACCCAGGTGAAGGCGGAATTTATCGGTCACCCATTAGCTACTCAGCTACCTCTCTCTATCAGTCAAAACCAAGCTAAAACTGGGCTGGGTCTGAGTGATACAAAGCCTGTGTTGGCTTTGATGCCAGGTAGTCGCAGCTCTGAAGTGACTAAGTTGGCACGCCCTTTCATTGAAACGGCACTGGCTCTTGGTAATAAAATTCCTAATCTTCAGGTCATCCTTCCAGCCGCTAATGAAGCTCGTTATCAGCAGATAGAGTCGTTAATTGATGAGTATCATGCTGAGGGTAAAATTAATGTTGTCCAGGGCTCTTCTCAGGAGTGCCTGATGGCAGCAGACTCTGTTCTGATTGCGTCGGGAACGGCAACGCTGGAAGCGATGCTCTGTTCAACACCTATGGTGGTTGCCTACAAGATGGCTCCCCTCAGTTATGCAATTATCTCTCGAATGCTGAAAACCCCCTATGTATCTCTGCCCAATCTTCTCGCCAGTAGGGCCTTAGTTCCCGAGATTTTCCAGTCGGATGTTAGAGTTGAAGTGTTGGAACCACTGGTTATGAAGAGTTTAGTTGATAGTGATTACATCCAATCTGTGCAACATGAATTTTCCAATCTGGCCGGGTTGCTTCGCCAAGACGCAGATGAAAAAGCAGCAGAAGCTGTAACCTCGCTGTTGGAGTCCAGAAACTAATGCAACCTCAAGAGCTCAATTTTGGCAGATACACTCTCTGTGCTGGTGTGGATGAAGTAGGTCGAGGCCCGCTTGTTGGCGATGTGGTTGCCGCAGCTGTGATTCTTGATCCTAATCGCCCAATAGAGGGGTTGATGGATTCTAAGAAGTTATCTGAGAAGCGCCGCGAAGCCCTATCGATAGAGATTAAGGAGCGAGCGTTGTGTTGGTCAATCGCGGTTGCAACTCCTCAGGAGATTGATGAGCTCAATATTTTGCACGCGACTATGTTGGCGATGAAGCGTGCTGTGTTGGGTCTATCCCGCCCCCCAGAACATGTCTATGTGGATGGTAATCGTTGCCCTGACATTCCCTACACAGTTGAGGCCGTGGTTAAAGGTGACTCTAAAGTTGCAGAGATCAGTGCAGCTTCTATCATTGCTAAGGTACATCGGGATCACCAAATGCTAGAATTGGATGCACAGTTTCCGCAGTATCAATTTGCTAAACACAAAGGTTACCCTACCCCTGCTCATCTTCAGCTGATAAAAGTGCACGGGGTATTACCAGATTATCGTCGTTCATTTGCGCCAGTTAGGCGTCTACTAGAGGAGCAAGAACAGAATGTCTGACGCACCGTTTGTCCATCTTCGTGCTCACTCTGAGTTCTCACTCTATGACGGCCTAGTTCGCGTTAAAGAGCTTGTAAAGCATGCTGCTCAGGAGCAGATGCCGGCCGTTGCACTCACCGATCAGACCAACTTTTATGCGTTGGTGAAATTCTTCAAAGCAGCAACTGCTGCGGGTGTAAAACCGATCTGTGGGGTCGATTTTTGGGTGGTTGATGATGCTGATCCAGAAGCGCCACCGACACAATTAACGTTATTAGTTAAGAATGGCCTAGGCTACCGAAATCTAACTGAACTGGTCTCTAGGGCTTATGCCGAAGGCCAATCACTAGACCCCGAACGGGCGCTTATTTATAAAAGTTGGATTGCTGAAAAGTCTGACGGAGTGATCGCGCTTTCTGGTGGTCGTCGTGGTGAGATCGGCCAGGCGATCCTGTCCGGTCAGGCTGATTTAGACTCCCGTTTGAAGTTTTGGATGGATCTTTTTCCAGATGCATTCTATTTGGAGCTGGTCAGAACCGGACGTTCTGATGAAGAGGCTGTCATCCACAAGAGTATTGAGCTGGCTCAGTCATTGGGTTGCCCTGTCGTTGCGACCAACGAAGTGATGTTTGTGCGTGAAGATGATTTTGATGCTCATGAGGCTCGGGTCTGTATCAACCAGGGGCGAACACTTGATGATCCGACACGTCCGAGAGATTACTCTGATCAGCAGTATTTCAAATCCTCAGAGGAGATGATTGAGCTCTTCTCTGATATCCCATCTGCTATTGAAAACACCGTAGAAATTGCGAAACGATGCAATATCGAGATTGAGCTCGGAACATACTATCTACCAAGGTTCCCAATTCCCGAAGGTGTATTGATGGATGACTACTTCAGAAAAGTATCTGAAGTGGGCTTAGAGGAACGTCTCGATTTTCTGTTTGATCGACACTCTGAAGAATTTGCTGAAATCCGCAAAGCTTACGATGAGCGCCTGAAGTTTGAGCTGGATATCATCATCCAGATGGGTTTCCCAGGTTACTTCCTGATCGTCATGGACTTCATTAAATGGGCCAAAGAGAACGGTATTCCTGTGGGGCCAGGTCGTGGTTCGGGTGCGGGCTCATTGGTCGCATACGTTCTCAAAATTACCGACCTTGATCCACTTGAGTACGACCTACTTTTCGAACGTTTCCTTAACCCAGAGCGTGTCTCGATGCCTGACTTCGATATCGATTTCTGTATGGATAATCGAGATCAAGTTATTGACTACGTAGCACAGACCTATGGTCGTGATGCCGTTTCACAAATCATTACGTTCGGTACCATGGCGGCTAAAGCGGTGGTTCGCGATGTGGCGCGTGTTCAAGGGAAACCTTTCGGTCTGGCCGATCGCCTCTCTAAGTTGATCCCGTTTGAAGTGGGCATGACGCTTAACAAAGCATGGGAGCAGGAGGATGCACTTCGCGAGTTTGTTGATGGTAGTGAAGAGGCCCAAGAGATTATGGAGATGGCCTACAAGCTCGAGGGTGTTACCCGAAATGTAGGTAAACACGCCGGTGGTGTTGTCATCTCTCCAACCAAACTGACCGATTTCTCGGCCACCTATTGTGATGCTGAAGGTCATGGCCTGGTGACCCAGTTTGATAAAAATGATGTTGAAGAAGCGGGTCTTGTTAAGTTCGACTTCTTGGGGCTTAGAACCCTAACAATCATCGACTGGGCACTGGAGACGATCAACAAGCAGAAAGAGATTGAGGGTGAAGAGCCGCTGCGCATTGAGGCGATCGATCTAGAAGACCCTGAAGTTTATGCCTTACTTAAACGTGCTGAGACAACCGCTGTATTCCAGCTCGAGTCCAGTGGTATGAAAGATTTGATCCGTCGTCTATTACCATCACGTTTTGAGGATATCGTCGCACTGGTGGCGCTTTTCCGCCCCGGCCCTCTGCAATCCGGCATGGTCGACGACTTTATCAATCGTAAGCATGGACGTGCTGAGATGGCGTGGCCACACCCGGATTACCAGCTTGATTCTCTTCAGCCGGTTTTGGAGCCGACCTACGGTATTATTCTCTACCAAGAGCAGGTTATGCAGATTGCTCAGGTGATGGCGGGCTATACGCTTGGCGGTGCGGATATGCTGCGTCGAGCGATGGGTAAGAAAAAGCCAGAGGAGATGGCCAAGCAGCGTCACCTATTTATTGAAGGCTCAAATGCTCAGGGCATTGATGAAAAGCTGTCCGGTAATATCTTTGACCTGGTCGAAAAATTCGCGGGCTATGGCTTTAATAAATCTCACTCTGCTGCCTATGCACTGGTCTCTTACCAAACAGCTTGGCTAAAAACCTACTACCCGGCGCCATTCATGGCTGCTGTAATGTCCTCTGATATGCAGAATACCGATAAAGTGGTGATCTTCATTGAAGAGTGTCGCCAGATGAAGCTTAAAGTTCTGCTCCCGGACGTAAACTTGAGTGAGTTCAAGTTTACGGTCGGACCTAATCAAGAGGTTGTATACGGACTTGGGGCGGTCAAAGGGGTCGGTGAAGGTCCAGTTGAAGCGATCATGGAAGCCCGTAAAGAGGGGCCATTTAAAGATCTGTTCGACTTCTGTAAGCGAGTAGGGTCTAAAAAACTGAATAAGCGTGTACTTGAATCGTTGGTTCGTTCAGGGGCGGTCGATGCCCTAGGTCCTAATCGAGCAGTTTTATGGGCGTCTATTTCGGCGGCTCTGCAGTCAGCTGATCAGGATGCACGTAATCAGGATGCGGGTATGTTCGATCTGTTTGGTGAGTCTGAAGAGGTCGTTGACGCTGATCCATTTGAGCAGTTCATGAATGCTCGTGAGTGGAGTGATAAAGAGCGTCTTAATGGCGAGAAAGACACTCTGGGTCTGTACGTCACTGGTCACCCTATTGATGAGTACGAGCCTGAGCTAAAACACTTTGTCTCGCGGAAACTGCAAGAGCTTCAGCCGGCCAGAGGGCGTGCCCAAAAAATGGCCGGTTTGGTAGTCGATCTTCGTGTCAAAAAGACCAAGCGAGGCGAGAATCTCTGCTTTGTTACCTTGGATGATCGATCCGCTCGTATCGATGTGAGTCTGTTTGGTGAAACCTATGATGAAGCTCGTCGCCTGATTCAAAAAGATCAGGTTATCGTAGTGGAAGGCGAGGTGGCCCAAGATGACTACAATGGTGGTCTCAAGGTGCGTGGTCAGCAGGTGTTAAGCGTTGCTGATGCCCGTATTCGTTATGCGAAATCATTAACGATTAAAGCGGATGCGAAAGCCTTGAGCCAGCAAAACCTCAGGGTGTTGCAAGAGTCTTTGAAAAAAGCGCGTGCTTATCAGCAGGGTATGCCTGTAGTAATTGACTATAGCTGCGCAGAGGCGAAGGGCTTGGTTGAGCTTGGTTCAGAGTGGATTGTCTCTCCTGATGATGACCTTATGCAATCACTACGAGAGCAATTTGGTAACCAAAGCGTCGCTCTTATTTACTAGGTCTCCTAAGAGTATTTGACCGTCTAGGGTGGCTACTTTTTTGCACGCGCGGTAGAATTCGTCAAATAGATTTATCTTTTAGAAGCGAATTGTATGAACCCCAACTACCTTGACTTTGAACAGCCAATTGCTGATCTGGAAGCAAAGATTAACGAACTTAAACACGTTGGCGAAGATAACGAGAGTATCAATCTTTCTGACGAGGTATCGCGCCTTCGTGAAAAAAGTTACTCGCTGACTCGTTCAATTTTTTCAGACTTGAGTGCTTGGCAGGTTTCACAATTAGCTCGTCATCCCCAACGTCCATACACTTTGGACTACATCAAATACATCATTGATGAGTTCGAAGAGATTCATGGTGATCGTCACTTTGCGGATGATCAGGCAATTGTCTGTGGTATTGGTCGTTTAGATGGTCAGCCTGTTGCCGTCATTGGCCATCAGAAAGGCCGTGAAGTCAAAGAGAAAGTTCGTCGCAACTTTGGTATGCCACGTCCTGAAGGCTACCGTAAAGCACTCCGCGTGATGGAGATGGCTGAACGTTTCAATATGCCAATTCTTACCTTCATTGATACTCCTGGGGCTTACCCTGGTATCGATGCAGAGGAGCGCGGTCAATCGGAAGCGATTGCCTTCAACCTTGCGAAAATGTCTAAGTTGAAGACACCCATTATTGCTACAGTAATTGGTGAAGGTGGTTCTGGTGGTGCATTGGCTATCGGTATTTGTGATGAGCTGTTAATGCTTCAGTACTCAACTTACTCAGTGATCTCTCCAGAGGGGTGTGCTTCAATCCTATGGAAGAGCGCAGAGCGAGCTTCAGATGCCGCTAAAGCGATGGGTATCACGTCTGAACGACTTCACGAACTGGGTCTGGTTGATCAAATTGTTGCTGAACCGCTAGGTGGGGCGCACCGTGATCCAGCCTTGATGGCTGCCAGTCTAAAGCAGCAGTTACAAGCGTCATTGCAAAAGCTGACGGGCCTAGCTGATCAAGAGTTGCTTGATCAACGTTATAAACGAATTCTCTCTTACGGCGCAATCGGTCGATAATGAGCAGTAAAACGGCCGCAGATATTCGAGAGAGTCTGCGGCTTTTTTTTCTTCAAAATCCTCATATAGAGCGCTGGATCGTTGCCTACAGCGGCGGTCTAGACTCAAGTCTACTTCTTAAACTCTGTTCAGAAATACTCCCCTCTGATCGATTGTCGACACTGCACATTAATCACCAGCTGCAGTCTGCCTCGGACCAGTGGGAAAGCTTTTGTGCAGAATGTTCTGCTCAATGGGGTGTGCCTTTTGAGTCACAAAAAGTGACCTGTGACTCTTCGTCTGAAGAGAGTGCAAGGCAGGCGCGATACGACGCCTTTATCCAACGACTCAATCCTAATGAGGGTTTGCTGTTAGCCCATCATCTTGATGATCAAGCCGAAACCGTTCTCTTTAATCTTTTTAGAGGCTCAGGTGTTAACGGGCTTTCCGGAATGGTGTCAAATAGAACGGTAGGGAAAGGAGAGCTTTTCCGTCCTCTGTTGAATAGATCTAAACAAGAGATAGAGTCGGCCGCACGCGAGCTACACATTGCTTGGGTGGATGATCCTAGTAATCTCGATACAGGCTACACCAGAAATTGGATTCGTAATGAGCTGGCAGGTGTTCTTAGTGATCAGTGGCCTGACTGGAAAACCAAGTTAGCCAAAACAGCTGTCCGAATGAGTGAGGCGAGTGAGTTGGTTGAGACACTAGCGCAAATCGATCTTGGTCGTTGTCAGCTTGAAAAGGATATCCTATCGTTAACGGCTCTTTCGCAGCTCTCTTTGGCACGTAAGAAAAATGTTATATACCACTGGCTAAACTTGGCTGGTCATAGGGTGGGATCTGAAAAACAGCTTGAAGCGATTGCTATGCTGGACCTAAAAACAAGAGGTGAATGGCAGTTTTCAAAAGTGATTTTGCGCGCTTATGACGAAAAGCTTTACCTGTCACCTGTGGTTGAAATTCAACAATTGGAGCCCCTTAACTGGGCTCTATCCGATGATTACGTCATTTTCGGCAGTGGCCAGTTGAGGGCTTGTCGTGCTGAGATGGGTCTGCCTCCTAATATGCAGCTAACCATCCGAACCCGTATCCCTGGGGAGTCTGTCTACATTGAATCTCGAGGGGGGCATGTCAGTGTTAAAAAACTGATGAATGAGCATCGAATCCCCCCTTGGTTAAGAGAGTCTTGGCCAATTGTCTGTTCGTTGGACCAGGTGGTTGCGATCCCTGGAATATGGTTGGATGAAAAAGTCTCTGTTAAAGACGGAATTTTACTAAATTGGGTCGTTTGATGTTTGTTACCAAAGCGCTCTTTTGGTAGACTGATTTCCCATCTTGAGTTCGCTAGAACTCCCTACAAACTCTATCTGACAGGTTCTGCATGACGCGCTATATTTTCGTCACCGGTGGTGTTGTTTCCTCATTGGGCAAAGGCATTGCTTCGGCCTCTCTCGCGGCAATTTTGGAAGCGCGTGGTCTTAAAGTCACCATGCTTAAACTCGATCCCTACATCAACGTGGATCCGGGTACCATGAGTCCATTTCAGCACGGTGAAGTTTTTGTCACCGAAGATGGTGCTGAAACCGATTTGGACCTTGGTCACTATGAGCGTTTTATTCGTACAACCATGGGCAAACGCAACAATTTTACGACAGGTCGTGTCTATCAACACGTGCTTCGTAAAGAGCGCCGTGGCGACTACCTAGGCGGTACAGTTCAGGTTATTCCACACATTACCGATGAGATTAAGCGTCGTGTTATCGAAGGTGCTGGAGATGCGGATATCGCACTGTGTGAAATTGGCGGTACCGTGGGTGATATCGAATCCTTACCGTTCTTGGAAGCTGTTCGTCAGTTGAAAGTGGAGCTTGGTTCTAACCGCGCAATGTTCATGCACCTTACCCTAGTGCCTTACATTGCCACTGCCGGTGAGATTAAAACTAAGCCGTCACAGCACTCTGTGAAAGAGCTTCGCTCTATCGGTATTCAGCCTGATATTTTGGTCTGTCGTTCTGATTTTGCCCTGCCTGAGTCACAAGCTAAAAAGCTCTCTATGTTTACCAACGTAGAAGAGCGAGCGGTTATCTCCTTGCCGGATGCGAATACCATCTACAAAATCCCTGCAATGCTAGAAGCTCAAGGATTGGATCAAATCGTTGTTGAGCGATTCAACTTGGATTGCCCTAAGGCTGATCTAGGCGAGTGGAATGCGGTTGCGGACGCATTTTTGAATCCAGAAGGTGAAGTGACCATCGCGATGGTGGGCAAATACATGGAGCTGCTAGATGCCTACAAGTCTCTTATCGAGGCGATTTCACACGCGGGCATCTCTCATCGCAAGAAAGTTAAAATTGAATACATCGATTCAGAGCGTGTTGAACGAGAAGGTGTCGAGATCCTTAAGGACTTCAGTGCGATTCTGGTTCCAGGCGGTTTTGGTGAGCGTGGTGTTGAGGGTAAGATCGAAGCCGTTCGTTACGCTCGTGAAAACAAGGTTCCTTACCTTGGTATCTGTTTAGGTATGCAGGTGGCTGTCATTGAGTATGCACGTAACGTTGCTGGCTTGGTGGGTGCGACCTCTTCAGAGTTCAATACAGAAGCTGAACACCCAGTAATCGGTCTGATTACTGAGTGGACAGACCATACAGGTGAAGTGGAACAGCGTACTGATGATTCGGATCTGGGCGGTACTATGCGTCTTGGCGCTCAGCTGTGTCATCTTAAAGCGGGTACGCATGTTGCTGAAGCTTACGGTGCAACCGAGGTTGTCGAGCGTCACCGTCACCGTTATGAAGTGAATAACAACTACGTTGCGCAGCTTGAAGCAGCGGGACTTGTTATCTCGGGTCGTTCAACGGATGGTGAACTAGTCGAGGTTGTGGAAGCACCGGATCATCCATGGTTTGTGGCGTGTCAGTTCCACCCAGAGTTCACCTCTACACCACGTGATGGACACGGACTATTTAAAGGATTTATTGGTGCTGCGCTTGAGTACCAAGCGAACAGCTAATTAGGAGTTAGGGAAATGACTACAATTGCAAACATCAAGGCGCGTGAGGTTTTAGATTCACGTGGTAACCCAACCGTTGAAGCAGATGTTGTCCTAGACAATGGCATTATGGGTTCTGCTTGTGCACCATCAGGCGCATCAACCGGTTCACGTGAAGCACTAGAGCTTCGTGATGGTGACAAATCTCGTTACCTTGGCAAAGGTGTACTTAAGGCTGTCGCTGCCGTGAACGGCGAAATCAAAGATGCACTTATTGGCATGGATGTGGCTGACCAGCGCGCTCTTGATAACAAAATGCTTGAGCTGGATGGTACTGAGAATAAGAGCAAATTTGGTGCGAATGCCATTCTTGCTGTATCACTAGCCGCTGCAAAAGCCGCTGCACAAGCTAAAAACATTCCACTTTACCAGCACATCGCAGAGATCAATGGCACACCGGGTCGCTACTCTATGCCAGTGCCGATGATGAATATCCTAAACGGTGGTGAGCACGCGGATAACAATGTAGATATCCAAGAGTTCATGGTACAGCCAGTTGGTGTATCAAGCTTTGCAGAAGCGCTTCGTTGTGGCGCTGAAATTTTCCACGCGTTGAAAGCTGTTCTTAAGGCGAAAGGTCTTAATACCGCGGTGGGTGATGAAGGTGGTTTTGCACCAAACCTTGCGTCTAACGAAGAGGCGCTGGTTGTCATCAAAGAGGCGATCGCTAATGCGGGTTATGAATTAGGTAAGGACGTTACCCTAGCTCTAGACTGTGCATCATCTGAGTTCTACAAAGAGGGGATGTACGATCTAGCCGGTGAAGGTAAGAAATTTGATTCTGAAGGGTTCGGCGACTACCTGAAAGCACTGACTGAAAACTACCCTATCGTCTCTATTGAAGATGGTATGGATGAGTCTGATTGGGAAGGTTGGGCGAGCTTAACAAGCAAGATCGGTGATAAGGTTCAGCTTGTGGGCGACGATCTATTCGTAACGAACACCAAGATCCTATCTCGTGGTATTGAGCAGAGCATTGGTAACTCGATCCTAATTAAGTTTAACCAGATCGGCTCACTTTCTGAAACGTTGGACGCGATCAAGATGGCGCAAGATGCTGGCTTCACTGCCGTGATCTCTCACCGTTCTGGCGAAACTGAAGATACAACTATTGCTGATCTTGCTGTTGGTACAGCAGCAGGGCAAATCAAGACGGGTTCACTCTGTCGATCAGACCGTGTTGCGAAGTACAACCGCCTCATTCGTATCGAAGAGGAGTTGGGTGCTGCCGCTGCATACCGAGGCCTGGTTGAGATTAAGGGTCAAGGTTAATAGAAACATGATATAAAAGGGCCTTAGGCCCTTTTTTTGTGGAGAAAAATAGCGTGCGTTGGTTTTGGTTGATTCTGCTGTTGATGGCGGTAGCACTTCAGTATCGCCTCTGGTTTGGAGAGCCAAGCTTGCCTCAAATTTGGCAGGTGCAGAGAGATATTGAAGAACAGCGTCAGATTAACCAAAATCTATTGGAGCGGAACTCGGAGCTTGAGGCAGAAGTTCAAGATCTAAAACGCGGTTTGTCAGCCCTTGAAGAGAGAGCTCGATCTGAGATGGGGATGATTGGTAAAGAGGAGACTTTTTATCAGGTGGTTAAGCCTTTAACGCCATCGGAGATGGATAGTGACTGAATTTGTTGTAGAGCCTTTCAGCTATTTGACTGGCGAGCCTGATGTGAGTGCTAAGCTACGTTCCTCACCTGAAGACTTTCGAGTGGTTGAAGAATTAGGCTATGAGCCCGAGGGCGAAGGAGAGCATCACTATCTCTATATACAGAAGAGTGGGGAAAACACCGATTGGGTGGCGCGTCAGCTAGCCAACTTCTGTCAGGTCAGTCCGAAAGAGGTTGCCTATGCAGGGAAAAAAGATCGTCATGCTGTGACAGAGCAGTGGTTCAGTGTGCATCTACCTGGTTCAAGACGAGTACTCAACTGGGCGCTGTTTGGCGGTGATACGATCAATGTTCTTAAGTCGAGTAAGCATCGTCGTAAGATTAAGCTGGGTAATCTTAAAGGGAACCGTTTTGAGATTACTTTAAGAGACGTATCTGATGTGAATCGACTGCTTCATAGAGCGGCTGCTCTCGAGTCCGGTGTCCCCAACTATTTTGGTGAACAGCGATTTGGCCAGTCGTTCGGTAATCTTCACTCTGGATTGGCTGTCTTATCGGGTGAGCTAGTGGAGCGTCAGCGCAACAAACGCAGTATGTACATCTCTGCACTGCGCTCTTACCTGTTTAATCGTGTGATCTCCTCGCGATTGGATGAAGTTACTTGGCATCATCCATTAGCGGGAGACGTTTTAATCGAGGACTTTACTCAAAAAGTTCAGCGTTACGATGCTGAGGATCTTACCCAAAAAGCTCTTTTTGACCAATGTGATCTACATTTGACAGCGCCGATGTGGGGTAAAGGTGAATTATACTCGTCGGATAAGGCTCAGAAGATAGAAAAGTCGGTCGTCGCGGGGTATCCTCAAATAACTGAGGGGCTAGAAGGACTTGGGCTTAGACAAGAGCGTCGCAGCATGCGCTTAGTCCCTAGAGATTTGAAAGTGGAAGTGCTTGATGAGCAAGTGGTCAAACTGAGCTTTTCTCTTCCATCAGGCTCTTTTGCCACGAGCGTGTTGCGTGAGCTGTGTGTCTGGTGACCCTTTCCACTCAGGATTGAGCCAATAATAGATAAGAGATAATTAGATGCATATTTTGGTTTCTAATGATGATGGTGTTTACGCGCCGGGGTTACGAGTTCTTGCTGAGCGACTTAAAGAGGCCGGTCATCGCTGTACGGTTGTGGCGCCTGATCGAAATAGAAGTGGCGCGAGTAACTCTTTAACCTTGGATCGCCCTCTTGATGCTATTTTGCACAGCAGTGGCTACTTTGGTGTCGATGGAACGCCTACAGACTGTGTGCATCTAGGCGTTTCTGGAATCTTTTCTGATGGTGATATCCCCGATATCGTCGTATCTGGTATCAATGCAGGTGCCAACTTAGGTGACGATATTGTCTACTCAGGTACTGTCGCTGCAGCAACCGAGGGTCGCCATCTATCGCTTCCCCCAATAGCGGTGTCGACCTGTAATTTTCACCCTAAACACTATGAAACAGCCGCACAGGTAGTGACTGATCTTGTCGCGAATATTGAGTCCCTAAAGGTTGCACCCAGAACGGTCATTAATGTTAATGTTCCTGACCTCGCTTTGGATCAATTAAAAGGTGTTCAGATTACCCGTTTAGGCCACCGCAGTGCTGGCGAGCCGCCACTTCCTACTCAGGATCCTAGAGGCCGCACTCGCTATTGGATAGCAGCGGTCGGCGAAGCCAAAGATCGTGTCGAAGGAACCGATTTTTATGCCGTTGAAAATGGCTATGTAGCAGTGACTCCTTTGCAACTGGATATGACTCGCTACTCAGATCTTGATCAGGTTGCGGATTGGTTGGAGCAGTCTTAGTGTCCCATCAACTTTTGCGTGAAGGTATCGGTATGACCTCACGCCGAACTCGAGAAAGATTGCTCAATCGTCTCCAAGATCAAGGGATCAACGATGAGGCTGTGTTAGAGACAATCGTTGAAACACCACGCCATCTATTCATTGATGAAGCCCTATCTCATAAAGCTTATGAAGATACCGCACTGCCGATTGGTTACAACCAAACCATCTCTCAACCCTATACCGTTGCTAGAATGAGCGAGTTGCTGTTGGAGTTTGGTGCGAAAGATAAAGTGTTAGAGGTTGGGACGGGGTCGGGTTATCAAACCGCGGTTCTTGCTCAGCTCTGTCAGCAGGTATTCAGTGTCGAGAGAATTCTTCCTCTTCAAGAACGTGCCGCTTCTGTCTTAGGGTATCTGGGGTTGAGCAATGTCTCGCTATTTCATACTGACGGTGGAATGGGTCTAGAGCATGAGGCTCCCTTTGACGCCATTATGGTGACGGCAGCCCCTACGGTTATTCCAGAGTCACTAAAAAAACAGTTGAAGGTCGGTGGAGTTCTAGTTGCCCCAGTTGGTGATGAGGAACAGAAACTAGTTCGCATTTTGCGACGCAGTGATTCGCATTTCGAAACAAAAGTGATAGAGCCGGTTAAGTTTGTACCGCTACTCGATGGATTGGTAAGTTAATAGACAATGGAACAATTACACAAAGCTCGAACCGCTTTTCAATATTTTAAGCTATTACTAAAAGGAATCTTGATGGGCGCCGCTGACGCTGTGCCTGGTGTCTCTGGTGGTACTATTGCTTTTATTACCGGCATCTATGAAGAGCTCATCCACTCCATTCGTCGCTTTGATCTAAAAGCACTTTCTGTCCTGTTAAAGGGAGGTCCATTGGCAGCATGGAACCATGTGAACGGAACCTTCCTATTGGTACTTTTAACGGGCATCGCGCTCAGTATCCTCTTACTGGCTAAGACCGTTCTATTTCTCTTAGCAGAGTACCCGGTTCTGTTGTGGTCTTTCTTTTTCGGTCTGATTCTAGCGTCAACCTGGAGTGTGGCTCGTCATGTGGCAGGTTGGGATGGCAATAGAATGTCGGTTTTCGTGCTCGGAACCGTGTTGGCTTACCTGTTAACGTCAATGTCCCCCAGTAGTGTGCCTGACTCCGCGCTGATGGTCTTTTTTGCAGGAATGATAGCGATCTGCGCCATGATTCTTCCAGGTATCTCCGGTAGCTTTATTCTTCTATTGCTTGGGATGTACACGACCATTTTGACGGCGATTAAAGAGTTTGATTTTGCGGTGATAGCGCTTTTTGCTGCTGGTGCTGCATCGGGTTTGCTGGCTTTTTCACGTGTGCTGAGTTGGGCATTTAGTCACTATCGCTCAATGACATTGGCGCTGTTGTCTGGTTTCTTGCTCGGTTCTCTGAATAAAGTATGGCCATGGAAGTACACTCTCTCCTACACCATTAATTCTAAAGGGCATCAGGTGCCACTGGTGGAACAGAATGTGACACCTGTTGCTTTTACCGATCTTACCGGTGAGCCATCCCAACTGGCCCCAGCCATTCTTCTGATGCTGGTTGGTTTAGCGGTTGTGCTGTTGATTGATAGACTCCCTTCAAGAGGCTAGCCGTTTGCGTCTATCTATTTTCTTAACAGTAGCGCTAATGCTGTCGGCTTGCAGTACAGGATACGCGCCGGTTTCAGATCAGTCGTTAGGTCTTCAGCGGCCGACCCTTGGCGCGGGAGAGTACCGTGTACGATCGGGAGATACGCTTATTGGTATTGCCTTTAAGTTGGGTATTGATCACCGCAGACTGGCCGCGATAAATGGCATTGAAGATAAAGATCTTATCTACGCTGGTCAGGTTCTTAAAACTCAAGGAAGCCCTGTCACTAACCCTTCAAAGTCGACAGCCAAAGCGGTTTCTAAACGTTTGAACAATAAAGCCACCCCCCCTAAGAAGACAGTTGCGCCAGTCGTGACAAATTTTTCTTGGGATTGGCCGCATTCTGGCAAGGTTCTTGCTAAGTATTCTAGCAAAGAGGGTGGCAATAAAGGTTTGGACATCTCGGGCAAGCTGGGTGAAGCCGTAAAAGCGGCAGCGCCTGGGCAGGTGGTATATGCCGGCAGTGGTTTGCTTGGATATGGAAATCTTGTCATTATCAGTCATAGCCAAGAGTTTTTGAGTGCCTATGCGCACAACAGCAAAATTCTGGTTAAAGAGAATCAGCAAGTAAAAGCTGGGCAGGTAATTGCCGAGCTTGGAAGCAGTGGTGCAACAGTTCCGATGCTTCATTTTGAGATTCGTAAAGACGGTAAGCCGGTTGATCCGTTACGCTTTCTACCCAAACGATAGCCTGAACGTTTCAACAAGCCCTCATCCAGTGGCTTGATGAAGTGAGTAAAGTATGAATTCAGACAGCAAGATTGAGTTCAATGACGAGTCATCTGAAGATCTCGATCTATTAGATGATGAACAGAATGAGAATCAAAATGAGCAAGAGACAATCATCGACTCTCGTCGTGGTAAAGATGGTGCTGCTCATGAAGATTTAATTACAGCCAGTCAGCTCGACTCAACTCAACTCTACCTCAATGAAATTGGTGCAGCCTCGCTGTTGACTCCCGATGAAGAGAAAACATTAGGCAGAGCGATTCAACAAAAAGGGTGTATGAAATCGCGTGCACGAATGATAGAGGCTAACCTTAGGTTGGTGGTTAACATCGCGCGGCGCTATCAAAATCGTGGTTTATCACTGATGGACCTCGTTGAAGAGGGAAATCTGGGTTTAATCCGTGCGGTTGAAAAATTTGACCCTGAAAAGGGCTTTCGTTTTTCCACCTATGCAACTTGGTGGATTCGTCAGGCAGTTGAACGTGGGGTAATGAACCAGACACGTACCATACGACTACCGATTCATATCCTTAAAGAGTTGAATAACTATCTTCGAGTCGCTCGCGAACTCGCGCTGACTTTGGATCGTGAACCGACCCCTGAAGATGTTGCTCGTCATCTAAAAGAACCGCTTGAGAATGTCGAAAAGATTATGCGTTTGAATCAGCGCGTAGGCTCTTTGGACATTGTCGCTACAGAGGATGGTCGTTCATTAACAGAGGTGATTTCTGATGAAAACGTGAAATCTCCGGACGACCATAATGCCGATGAAGAGCTCAACAAGAATCTAGAGTATTGGATAGGGACGCTTCCAGAAAAACACTGCGAAGTTATTTCTCGACGCTTTGGTCTGCGTGGTTTTGATGCTCAGACATTGGAGATGGTTGGTAGTGAAATTGGTCTTACTCGAGAAAGAGTTCGCCAGATTCAAGTGGAAGGACTTAAAAAGCTTAGGGCGATCTGCCAAGAGAATGGTCTTAACGTTGATTCGCTATTTAGGCTTTAACTAACGTTCTAGTAATGCCAATTTATCGATTTTTCCATTCCACTCCTCGGCATCCGCAAGTGGTGCTTTGCGGTAGCGGATATTAGGCCACTGTTCACTTAGTTCGGCATTTAGTTTGTAATAGATATCCTCCTGCGGCAGAAGTTCATCCTCATGTTTAATCGCTTGAGCCGGACATTCGGGCTCGCATAGAGCACAATCGATGCACTCGTCAGGGTGTATCACTAAAAAGTTAGGACCCTCGTAAAAGCAATCCACCGGGCAGACATCTACACAATCTGTGTACTTACACTTGATACAGTTTTCGGTCACGATAAATGTCATGTGCCACCTCCAAACAGCTTTTCATTGAGTATAGATTAAGCTGATCAGTATTTCTCAACTAACTGTTTAAGTTCATAGATTAGGTCGAGTGCTTCCCTTGGTGAGAGTGAATCAGGATCTAATGATTTTAATTTTAGGTCGCTTTCAGAGGGTGCTGGGGCGATAAACAGATCATTCTGTTGCGGTGATTCCGTTCGATTACTATTCAAACTTGTCGGTTTGAATGTTTGGGATTGACTCCCCTCTTCAAGCTGAATCAGTTTAGTGCGGGCACTTTGGATCACCGAGCGAGGTACGCCTGCCAGCTGGGCAACCTGCAGACCGTAGCTTTGACTCGCAGGTCCCTCTTGGACCTCATGCATAAAAACAATATGGTCATTATGTTCGACAGCGGTTAGATGTACGTTGACGACGCCCTCAATAAGGTCTGAGAGTTGAGTGAGTTCAAAATAGTGAGTAGCAAACAGAGTTAGTGCTTTACACTCTTTAGCTAAAAATTCAGCGGCGGACCACGCAAGAGATAAGCCATCAAAGGTGCTTGTCCCTCTTCCAACTTCATCCATAAGAACTAAAGATCGTTCGGTCGCGTTATGCAGAATATTGGCGGTTTCAGTCATCTCAACCATGAAGGTGGAACGCCCGCCAGCTAAATCATCAGAGCTACCCATGCGAGTGAAGATTTGATCAACAATTCCGATCTCTGCGCTGCTCGCCGGAACATAAGAACCAATCTGAGCCATTAAGGTAATGATAGCTATCTGTCGCATATAGGTTGATTTACCACCCATATTTGGCCCGGTCACCATTAGCATCTGTCGTTCTGTATTAAGTTCAGCGCTGTTGGCAACAAACGGAGAGTCTAAAACCTGTTCAACGACTGGGTGGCGACCCTCAGTTATTTTTAGACTTGCCGAGTTCATTAAAGTAGGGCAGTTGTACTCTAAAGTAGAAGCTCGTTCAGCTAGATTGCGAAGTAGATCCAATTCCGCTAGTGCCTCTGCAGAGGCGCGAAGAGGTGTTAGCTGTTCGGCAAGCAGTTCGAGTAGTTCATCGTATAGGGCTTTTTCGCGCGCCAAAGCTCTGCTCTTAGCGCTCAGCGCTTTATCCTCAAACTCCTTTAGCTCAGGTGTAATGAAGCGTTCGGCATTTTTAAGGGTTTGACGACGTTGATACTCTGCTGGGGGTTCAAACTGCTGTGCTTTGCCTA
>AACY020557346.1_pt1 | contig 18995 bp, 15 predicted proteins | sample 267378 | NCBI WGS metagenome assembly AACY02 (sample SAMN02954345, study PRJNA13694) | marine metagenome | biome: aquatic; feature: ocean; material: water; isolation source: isolated as part of a large dataset composed predominantly from surface... | reverse complement strand
GGCCGACGTGTTAGTTGAAGCTTGTATGGCGCGTTACGGCGCCGAGAGCCATAGCGTGTTAGGTAAAGTTAAAGGTGCAACACTTGAGCTGGTTCGCTTTAAGCATCCATTCTTAGCCTTTGACGTTCCTGCTATTTTAGGCGACCACGTGACGACTGACGCGGGTACGGGTGTGGTTCACACGGCACCTGGCCATGGTCAAGACGACTTCGTGGTAGGTCAAAAATACGGTTTAGAAGTGGCAAACCCAGTTGGTGATAACGGTGTTTACAAACCAGATACTGAGTTCTTTGCTGGCCAACACGTATTTAAAGCAAACGACAATGTGGTTGCACTGTTGAAAGAAAAAGGTGCGCTATTACACCATGTTGCGTACCGTCACAGCTATCCACACTGCTGGCGCCATAAAACGCCCATTATCTTCCGTGCTACGCCGCAATGGTTTATCTCAATGGATAACCAAAACCTGCGCAAGCAAGCATTAAGCGAAATTGAGCAGACTCAGTGGATCCCTGATTGGGGCCAAAGCCGCATCGAAAAGATGGTTGAGAATCGCCCTGACTGGTGTATCTCCCGTCAACGTACTTGGGGCGTGCCAATTACATTATTCGTACACCGCGAAACCGAAGAGCTGCACCCAGACAGCGTGTCGTTAATGGCGCGTGTAGCCAACCGCATTGAGCAGGAAGGCATTCAAGCTTGGTGGGATCTCGATGCTGCCGAATTACTGGGCGAAGAAGCCGAACAATACCGCAAAGTGACCGATACCTTAGACGTATGGTACGACTCAGGTTCAACCTTTGCTTCTGTGGTTGGTGCGCGTCCAGAGTTTCATGGTCATGGTGTCGATTTGTACCTCGAAGGTAGCGACCAACACCGCGGCTGGTTTATGTCATCATTGATGATTTCTACAGCCATCACTGGTAAAGCACCTTACAAGCAAGTGCTGACCCACGGCTTTACCGTTGATGGTAAAGGTCGCAAGATGTCGAAATCTATCGGTAACGTCATTGCGCCGCAGCAAGTCACCAACAAGTTAGGTGCAGACATTCTGCGTCTTTGGGTTGCTGCGACCGACTACAGCGGTGAAATGACGGTATCGGATGAAATCTTAAACCGTAGCGCCGATGCTTATCGCCGTATTCGTAACACCGCTCGTTTCTTACTAGCTAACCTTAATGGCTTCGATCCTGCTAAGGACTTAGTGGCAGTAGAAGATATGGTAGCGTTAGACCGTTGGGCGGTGCGCCGCGCGGCATCGCTGCAGCAAGAAATCATCGAAGCTTACGAGCAATATAACTTCCATATTGTGACGCAAAAGCTGATGCAGTTCTGCTCGGTTGAGCTAGGTAGCTTCTACTTAGACATCATCAAAGACCGTCAGTACACCGCTAAGCAAGAGGGTCATGCTCGCCGTAGCTGCCAATCGGCACTGTTCCACATTGCTGAGGCCATGGTGCGTTGGATTGCGCCAATCCTGAGCTTTACTGCCGATGAAGTGTGGCAATTACTGCCAGGCCAGCGTGATGCTTACGTGTTTACCCAAGAATGGTATCAAGGCCTGCAATCTATTACTTTAGATACAGATCTCAGCGATGCGTACTGGGAAAATCTGCTGACTGTGCGTAACGAAGTCAACAAGGTCATCGAGCAAGCGCGCCGTGATAAACGTATTGGTGGCTCCTTAGAAGCCGAAGTCACGCTGTTTGCTGATGCGGCTTTAACTGAACAGTTAACGCACATTGGTGATGAGCTGCGCTTCGTCCTGTTGACCTCAGAAGCCAAAGTATTGCCATTGGCAGATGCAACAAGTGATGCCGTTGACACCGAACTGGCGTCGTTGAAGTTAGTGGTCGGTGCGACAACCGCTGAAAAATGCGAACGTTGTTGGCACCACAGGGAAGAAGTGGGCACGATTGAGGCTCACCCAACGCTGTGCCATCGCTGCGTAACCAATATTGAAGGTGACGGCGAAGTTCGTCTGTTTGCGTAAAGGATCTGTATGCCATTAACTTGGAAAGACAGTGGCTTACGTTGGTATTGGGTAGTTGTATTGGTGTTTTTGGCCGATCAACTATCCAAACAATGGGTCTTAGCCAATTTTGATTTGTTCGAATCGGTGAAGTTATTACCTTTTTTTAATTTCACCTATGTGCGTAACTATGGTGCCGCATTTAGCTTTTTAAGTGAAGCGGGCGGTTGGCAACGTTGGTTATTTACCCTAGTGGCCGTTGGTTTCAGTACCTTGTTGACTGTGTGGTTGCGCAAGCAATCGGCATCCCTGTGGAAGTTAAATTTGGCTTACACCTTAGTGATTGGTGGCGCCCTAGGTAACTTAATCGATCGATTGATGCATGGTTTTGTGGTGGATTTTATCGATTTTTATTGGGGTAAGAGCCATTATCCTGCCTTTAATATCGCTGATTCCGCGATCTTTATCGGCGCAGTGCTGATCATTTGGGATTCGTTTTTTAACAGCAAATCCGAACAAGATAAAACCGAAGAGGTGAAGTAGTGACTGTGACACGTTCGTTATTGTGCCATATGAATATTGTGCTTGAAGATGGTTCGACCGCCGATAGCACTAAAGCCTCGGGTAAGCCTGCACGTTTAAATATCGGTGATGGTACTTTAAGCCCTGCATTTGAAGCGCAGCTTGCTTCCTTAAATGAAGGCGACAAGCACAGCTTTACGCTTGAAGCCGTTGATGCGTTTGGTGAGTCAAATCCCGATGCGATTCATTATATGGACAGAACCCGCTTCCCAGCCGATATGGAGCTAGAAGTGGGTGTTATCGTGAGTTTCGCTGGTCCTGGTGGTAGTGAGATCCCCGGAATTGTGCGTGAGGTTGCGGGCGATTCTATTACAGTCGATCTCAATCACCCTCTAGCGGGACGAAAAGTCACATTTGAACTCGACGTGGTGAAGGTACTGTAAGATGAAATTAGATCCTACCAGCCCAAGTTTAAATATTATGCTGGCTAATCCTCGCGGCTTTTGTGCTGGTGTGGACAGAGCCATTAGCATTGTTGAGCGCGCACTCGAGTTATTTTCGCCGCCGATTTATGTTCGCCATGAAGTCGTGCATAACCGCTATGTGGTGCAAAACCTGAAGGACCGCGGTGCCGTTTTTGTTGAAGAGTTAGACCAAGTGCCTGATAACAATATTGTTATCTTCAGTGCGCATGGGGTTTCTCAGGCGGTACGTGCAGAGGCTAAGGCACGTGGTTTGCGAGTATTCGATGCGACTTGTCCGTTAGTCACCAAAGTGCATTTGCAGGTCACCCGTGCGAGTCGCAAGGGGATTGAATGTATTTTGATTGGCCATGCGGGGCATCCTGAAGTTGAAGGCACCATGGGACAATACGATAACCCCAATGGTGGTGTGTATCTGATTGAGTCCCCTGCAGATGTCGAGACTTTAGAAGTTCGCGATCCTAATAACCTCTGCTTCGTGACTCAAACGACGCTTTCGGTGGATGATACGCTCGATATCATCAGCGCCTTATTGAAGCGCTTCCCGTCCATCGAAGGTCCACGTAAGGATGATATTTGTTATGCGACGCAAAACCGTCAGGATGCGGTGCGTAACTTATCGGCCGATGTGGATCTGTTAATTGTGGTCGGTTCGAAAAACAGCTCTAACTCTAATCGCTTGCGTGAATTGGCATTAAAAACTGGAACTCAATCTTATTTGGTTGATACCGCAGATGATATCGATTCATCTTGGTTTGAAAATGTGACGAAAGTTGCAGTGACCGCTGGCGCATCGGCACCAGAAGTGCTGGTTCAGCAAGTGGTTCAAGCGATTGCAAAATTAGCACCGAGTGTCGTCACCGAAGTTGAAGGGCGTAAAGAAGATACCGTCTTTGCCGTACCTGCAGAATTACGCTAGTTCATTCTAATCAATGTGATGAATAAAAAGAGGCCAATGGCCTCTTTTTTTATTATCAAAATTCACCAAATACAAACAAGGCATAATGGAATTAACGCTTATATGCTATTGTTACTGGCTACTTACATTTTACTCATCTATTATTAACTGCTAGCAATGTTTTTATCGTAAGATTAAGATTTAAAAGGGTAAATGGCTGAAAAGCTTGTCAAAAATATGACTAAATTCGATCGATTGACGCATAACAGAATTCAACGGGGCTTCTCTTTAATTGAAGTGCTTGTCGCATTGGTGATTCTAGTCATTGGCTTGATCGGGATTTTTAATTTACACATAGTGGCCAAGCGCGGCAGCTTTGAATCTTTTCAGCAAACACAAGCCTCTTATTACGCCAATGATATTATCAACCGCATCAAGCTAAATCGAACGCAGCTTGCTAGCTATGCAGGAGAATACACTGGCGCGCCAAGTTCCGTCGCAAAGGTGTGTGAAAACGCAACACTTTGTAATCCAGCAGAATTAAAGTTGTGGGATATTTTTGAATGGCAATCTTCGTTAACCGGAGAGTCTGAGACTGTTGGCACTCAAAACGTTGGGGGATTGGATTCTCCTACAGCTTGTATTGAAGTGAATAATCGTGATGTTCTAGTTGTGATTACTTGGCGAGGCATACGTGAGACCAACATTGATACTTCAGCCGTTGCGGATGCAGCAGACACTTGTGGTGCTGACACTGAAAATAGGCGCATTTTTTCACTTAAGACAGTGATTATTTAGATGAAAAAATCATTTCGTATGAAGTTAAGTAAATCCGCGGAACGGGGAATGTCACTCGTTGAGTTGATGGTCGCTATGGTCATCGGGCTTTTTTTGACTGCCGGCGTTTTTACTATGTTTAGTATGTCGTCTTCAAACGTGACGACAACAAGTCAGTTTAATCAGCTGCAAGAGAATGGTCGTATAGCTTTGGCTATTATGGAAAGAGATATTAGCCAGTTAGGTTTTATGGGGGATTTAACGGGGACTGATTTTATCGTCGGGACAAATACCAACATCGAGGTCACTACCATAACCGCTGATTGTGTTGGGGATGGGTTGAATAACGCGACGCTGCCTAATAATCAGCCGGCTCATTTTAGGCGTTTGTGGGGGTATGAGAATACTGCAACAAGTACTCATCTTAGTTGTTTAGGGAACAGTGATGTTAATGCGGATACAGATGTTTTACAGCTAAAACGCTTTATTGGACCCAATGTCGCAGCGGGGAACTCAAGCTCTGTGTACGTTGCTGCTAACTCCTCTCAGGCGGTGTTTTTTGTTGGTACTACTCCAACTACGACGCTTGAAAATCCGAGAACATGGGAATATCAACACCATGTGTATTTTATTGCAAATGATGCAAATCAAATTCCTATCCTAAGACGTAAAACCTTAACCAGCACTGGCATGAGTAACGATGAACAGTTAGTCGAAGGCATTGAGAATATTCGTTTCTTATATGGTTTTGATAATGATGGGGATAGCACTCCTGACAGCTTTATGCCTGCAGAGGATGTCACATCATTGATGTGGGATAACGAAGGCTTTCAACGTTTGGTAGCGATAAAAGCGTTTGTACTGGTGAGATCGATTAACGAAGACAAGAGCTATACCAACGAGACTGAATATTTGTTAGGGGACAAAACCATTACTATTCCTACGAATGATCATTACCGCCGTAAGGTATTATCGACAACAATAGTATTGGAAAATCCTGTGCTTATACGCAGTTAATTGAGGACATGTGTGATGAGAAAGCAGAAAGGGATAGTGTTATTTTTTGCATTAATTGTCTTGGTTCTCATGACAGTTATTGGTGTTGCATTGGCGGTTAACTCTACACAATCGTTGCGAATGTCAGGGGCGGGTGCAGAAAGAATAGAAGCCAAAGCCATTGCTGATGGTGGTTTAGAAGCTGCGATCGAGGCTAATAAAGGAACAAGTTTGGCAACGTTATCAAATATAGCAACTACAGCTGAATTTGGTGCTCAACAGATATTAACCCCCATTCCATTCGAAGTTGATGCAAGTGGTAATATCGTTATTGGTGCTAAAGATGTGGGATGTCAACGGAGTTCGAGAGCTAATGGTGGAAATCTCATTAATTGCCGACGAGTGGAAATTAACAGTACAGTTAATTTTGGTCGTGATAATTTAGGACGGCTAACTGTTGTTACGTTGGTGGAACAAGAAGTAATAGCTGGGAGTTAAGATATGTTAATCAAACCACTCACTTTTTGTACATTGTTTGCATTGATTGCAGCGCCAGTTTCAACCTTTGGCGATGATACAGAATTATATGTTAAAGAGTCGACAACTCGCACGGGAGCTAGGCCTAAAGTCTTGGTTATTTTTGACAACTCAGGGAGTATGTCAACCGAAGAGATTACTCAAGTGGTTGATTATGATCCTAGTTATGATTATCCCCCTGTAAGTGGCTCTGGTTACAGCGACAGCCGGATTTATTACACAGTTGGTGGTGGCGCATTACCAACACCTGATACAAATTCTGATAGACGAAATTTCAGTGCCAGTATTAACGGCTGTAATCAAAGTAAAGCAGCATTGGATCAATATGGGCGTTTTACAGGTTATATTCGTGAGTTTACATCGAGCGGTACGACTGGTGTATGGAAAGAACTTCCCGAAACAGATGGACGCAACATCACTATCGTGGATTGTTGGGAAGATATTACTAAAGTAGATCCTAATAACTCATCTTCTTATAATGATGGGTTTCCTGCTAATGGTTTAACTACTGGTTCTGGCAAGAAAAAGAAGGCATATCCATATTTCACTTCATCCTCTCCTAGTAGCACATGGGGGGATGCCTTAGCAGCAGCGAAAAATACGGATTTTGGTGTTGGTCAGCCAGTTACTTTTTATAGTGACAATTATTTAAGATGGTATTGGTTATCTAAGGCTGGAAAATTACCAACTATGAAAGTTGCTCGATTAGATATCGCAAAAAAAGCGATATCTAATATTATTAGCTCTACACCCACGGTTGATTTTGGACTAGCTGTTTTTAATTACAATTATCCTAATGAGGGTAATCGGGATGGTGGCCGGATAGTTTCTGGTATTACACAAATGACGGATGCTGCTCGAGACAGCTTGCTCTTAACTATTGATAAGTTACCGGCAAAAACTAATACACCTTTGTGTGAGACTATGTATGAAGCCTATCGTTACTTTGCAGGTCAAGGAGTGAAGTATGGGCATGGCGATACCGATTACGGTTCTTATGTAGGAAACCGCCCTCCGTATGACACTTCTGTTGAAAAAGGAGGGACTTATAGTAGCCCGTTTAAGGTTTGTACAGATATTGCCTATGTTATTTATGTAACTGATGGTTCGCCAACTGTCGATAAAAGTGCTAACAATGATGTTATAAGCTTAACTTCGACAGGAAGTAAAGATGGAGATTATTCTTCATTTTCTAAAAATTTAGATACACCAAGCTATTTACCAGCACTAGCAAGTTATATGTTCAATAATGATTTGATCAATAAGCTGGATAGCTCTAACACTGAACAAATGCAAAATGTACGCACTTATACTATTGGTTTTAGTAAAGGTGCTGAAGATGCTGCTCCTTTATTAGCTGAAACAGCTAAACGTGGTGGGGGGTTATATTTTGCGGCTCAGAATAGTTTAGAGTTACAAAACGCACTTAATGATGCATTATCAAATATTCTGAATATCGACTCTAGTTTTACCTCTCCAAGCATTGCCAGTAATAACTTTGATAGAACTCAAACTTTTGATGCTGCTTACTATGCGATGTTTTTACCTGGCAAAGGCCCTCGTTGGAGTGGTAACTTAAAAAAACTTAAGGTAACAGGCGATGGAACCTTAGTGGATAGTCAAGGAAATGCTGCTATTGCTGATAATGGTAATATTAAAGATACGGCTTGTACTATTTGGTCTGACTGTGCAAGTCAAAAAGATGGAAATAAGGTAGAGGTTGGTGGTGCTTCTGCTCAAATAAAGAGCCAAGCGAACCGAACTATTTTAAGTAATTTAGGAGGGGCTAGTAGTTTGTCTCCTCTGACATTATCAAATGCACAAAATGCCGCAGGTGGCGATCAAGCTTTAGCGACCTTTATGAGAACCAGTATCGATGAAGTCGCTAATACTTTGGACTGGCTGAAAGGTATTGATGTTGACGATGACAATAAAAATGGTAGCACAACTGATAAACGTAATGATGTAATGGGCGATCCTTTGCATTCAAAACCACTTGCATTGAATTTTGGTAGTAAAACGGCAACAGATATCAGAATTATTCTTGGTACTAACCAAGGTGTTTTACATATGTTTAAGGATGGTGGAGAGGCAGTATCCGAAACATGGGGATTTATTCCTTATGAGCTTCTACCTAATTTATTTGAGCTTAGAACAAATGATCCATCCGGTGTACATACAGTTTATGGAATGGATTCCTCTCCAGTTGCATATACTGAGACCGATTCAACAGGTAAAGTAAACAAAGCGTGGGTTTTTGCAGGTATGCGCCGAGGTGGCTCATCTTATTATGCATTAAATGTGACTAATCCTGATAACCCCTCTCTGATGTGGACTATTAATCCTTCTACAGATGGTTTTGCCGATCTTGGTCAGACTTGGTCTGAGCCTATTGTCACTAAAATAGTGGGCTATGAAAAACCTGTTCTGATTTTTGGGGGAGGATATGATGTGAGCTTCGATGCTACTCCATCTAGTTCACCATCGGGACGAGCTGTCTATATTGTTGATGCTGAGAAGGGAATCTTAATACACTCCTTTGGTGGCTCAGCGAGTGGAGCTACTGTACTACCAGATATTCAAGGCAGTATTCCTAATTCTGTCGCTGTACTTGACAGCAACAATGATGGTTATACAGATCGAATTTATGCGTCAGATGTTACTGGTAACATTTGGCGGATGGATTTACCAAGTGCGAGTATTGATACTTGGACAGCGTTCAAATTCGCATCATTGGGGGGAACTAATAGTGATAATCGGCGGTTCTTCGCTGAGCCAGTTGTTGCACAAACGATGTTTACAAATTTATCTGAAGTATCAGTGACGACAGGAGGTGAGACTGTCACAACCAAGACATCTCAAAATGTTCCCTATGATGCAGTTGCTGTTGGTAGTGGTCTGAGGCCTAGTCCTTCAAGCACAAGCGTTAATGATATGTTTTTCATGCTTCAAGATCGTAATGTGGTCACTAAGAGTTTTACTGGTAGTAACATTCCTTCAGCTATTACTATCAACAATTTGTATGATGTTTCATCAAGTGCCCCCACTTCAGAGACAGATAATATTAGCTTTAGTACTAAGTTAGGTTGGTTTTATGATTTTTCAGGAGTCGGTGAGAAAAGTTTAACCGCTGCACTAATTATTGATGGTAAGGTGTATTTCACATCTTATTCTCCTCCAGCGGACTCTGTTGCTGATAATGTATGTGTTGTTTCTGGTAGTGGTAAACTTTATGCGTTTGATTTACATAAAGGGACAAGAACATTTTCTCAACTGTACTACGAACTTGGAGAACGTGTGCCTGATACTCCACAAATAGTGATCCCTGCACCTGAAACAGGAAAAGATCCTTATATTTATATTATTGGTGTTGGCAAAGGTGATAAAAATGAAAATGGTGAGTACAGTGGCACGATAAATGTGGCTTCAGGTTTAGGGGTAAACAAAATTTATTATCATATTGATGAGTAAAAGCATTAATGAAAAAGAATAGACTGCTAGGGTTTACCTTAATTGAAGTCATGATCGCTGTTGTTATTGTGGGGATTTTGGCTTCGATAGCCTATCCCTCATACATTGATTACGTGGTTAAGAGTGGACGGTCTGAAGGTGTTGCGGCAGTGATGAAAGTTGCGAATCTTCAAGAGCAGTATTATTTGGATAACCGAGCCTATGCGACTGATATGACCAAGCTGGGGTTAGCCGCTAGTCCTTTTGTTACAGAGCATGGGCGTTATAGCTTAGCGTCAAGTGGTACCAGTTCATTCACTATCACTGCGACTGCACAAGGTTCGCAGGCTAGTCGAGACTCAACGTGTGCGACTATTACGATAACATCTGCTGGTGTAAAGGGGCCTTCTGCGGAGTGTTGGAAATGATAAGATATTGTATTGCTTTAGCATTAACTTTGCCTACATTTGTGTTTGCTGCGGAACCTACAGGTGTTATGCAGGATTACAAATGCCATGTCACCACGACAAATGGCGATAAAGTGCTGTTTTATCGATGGTGGGTTAAGGATGTCAATTTAAGTATGGCAAGTCTTCCTGGAACCCAAAAAGTCGGGGGGGATGAAAAGAAATTCTTTATTAAAGAGGTCGTCGAGTGTGTTGAGCTTAGCAAAGAGTTTACTAATGAAAACAGTAAAAAAATTGATGAGCTAACCTTGAGATAAGCTTATATGTGCGGAATATCTTCTGTCACGAACAGCTTTTACCATCTGCTCCGTAGGAGATTAGCCCACTAGAGCTTATGTTTACACTCTTGGAGTTTGTCGCGGAGCCGCCTGGGCAGTAGATGATTTCTACAGCACTGTTTGCTGATAACATGCCTTCAGAGCTAAAGGTAAAACTCGCCGAATTGCTTTTTACACTGTCATTTGTATTGAATGCGTCAATAACACGAATATCTTTATTATCAGGGCTGATAACTTTAATACCATTTCCCCAATTCGTACCACATGCACTGCCGTTTGATGCACAAACTTTAATTGTTGCGCCATAACTGATGGCTTGATTTCTGGCAAAAACCATAATGTCATGAATCTTGGCGATATTATTATTAACGCGCACACCTTCATAGACTGATATTAAAGATGGTACTCCGATGGTTAATAATATTGCGGCCACTGCAATCGTAACCATCAGTTCAATTAGTGTGAAACCAAGCAATTTATTTAGCATGCACTCAACCCTCACTTATACAAACTAAAGTATAAGCGAGAATAGGCGGGATTTCAGTATCTAAGTAGCATCCTTTGTGCTGTTTAGTTTCTAAAAGGTAGTCTCAATCCTGTTATGCTGTCAGTTGATAATGCCTTCAATCAATACGCGCCATTTATCCGCAGCGGATATTGGCATCGGTCGATAGTCTTGCCCTGCCAGCTTGATTTACCACAATCCCTCGCGAGTAAGGGCTCGTGGGACTTGATGGGCAATACTTCAATGTTCCATTAGTGCCAGAGGCAAGACCATCTGGTTGAAAACGAATTAAGGTTCGATTGTAGATAACTGTATCTCTTGCATTAAAAGCGTTAGTGGTAAAAATAGTCGTTTCATTGCTATCGAGTTGACTATTGCTGTTAACATCGATAAATACCGTCAAACCAAGCTGCCAGTTAGATATGCACTGATTGTTGCTTAAGGCGCAGACTGTCACTTTTCGATTGAAGGAAATGGCATGATTTCGGGCGAGCATCAGTGTTTGCTGGATGACTTTGATATTACTATCAGCTCTAAATCTCGTGTTGAAATCGCTTAACGAGGGAGCACCAATCGATAACAGAATGGTAGAAATGGATACCGTAGTGATGAGTTCAATCAAGCTAAAACCATGTGGTAGAGTTTTCATAACAGATCCTTTGTTATAAATGTCGCTCGCATCCTACGAGCCTCTGGAGCAAAACAGCTGTTGTTTAAGTATAGAAGCGTACCAATGAGCCTTTTAGATTTTTACGGACTAAGAATTGTTTTATAGAAACTGTGTTTTATGAGGAAAGCACCGCCTATACTTCAATAATCGCCTAACCCCGTGTAAGCTAATGGCATTCTATTTGATTATCTGTCAGCAAGTGCCGAGGAATGTTTGATGAAAAAAGTTGAAGCGATTATTAAGCCTTTTAAATTGGATGATGTACGCGAGTCACTTGCTGAGATAGGTATCACAGGAATGACAGTGCTTGAGGTAAAAGGTTTTGGCCGTCAAAAAGGGCATACCGAGCTTTATCGCGGTGCTGAGTATATGGTCGACTTTTTGCCAAAAGTTAAAATTGAACTCGTCATTCAGGATGATTTAGTCGACCAAGCCATTGATGTTATTGTTGAAACGGCACGCACAGGTAAGATCGGCGATGGCAAAATTTTTGTGACTGATGTGGAACGTGTTATCCGCATTCGAACTGGTGAAGAAAACGAAGAAGCTGTGTGATTTATCCGTTTCCAGAGGGGGCCGTTAGGCCCTTTTTTGTTGCTTAAAATTTATGAATGATGGGACTAAGTCTTTCTGTTCCTGAAATATCTTTAATGCAAAATAGCCTGTTTAGTTAGACTAAAGTAGTTATCTCTTATCTGTTCCATGGTATAACTTAGCCACTTAAATAGGCTTGTTGAGGTTGTTATTTTGGCTACGAAACGAATCGTGATAGTAGGTGGTGGGGCGGCAGGTTTAGCGCTAGCCTCTAAATTAGGCCGCAAGATGGGCGGTAGTGATGTCGTCGATGTTTGCTTAATTGATAAAAGCCCAATCCATATTTGGAAGCCAAAATTACACGAAGTCGCAGTTGGGGTTATTGACCAGTCTATAGAGGGATTACTGTATCGAGATCATGGCCTTAAGAATGGTTATCGATACATTCGTGGCGAAATTGAGCAATGTGAGCCCGATGCCAAAACAATCCAACTTGCTGCGGTTTATAGTGACTCGGGTGAATTGCTGCTTGAGCCCCGTCAAATTGAATACGATTACTTAGTACTAGCCTTAGGTGGGGTCTCTAATAGTTTTAATACCCTAGGTGCTGAGAAACATTGTATTTTCCTTGATAGTTTAGATAACGCTAACTTATTCCATCAAAAGTTATTAGATGCATTACTGCAACTCAATGAAACACAAGAGAAAGTCAGCATAGGTATTGTTGGCGCTGGCGCCACAGGTGTCGAATTAGCCGCTGAGCTTCACCATGTCATTGAATCGGTGAAAGAGTATGGCTACCTCAATATCTCTAAGCATCATCTTGATGTACACCTTATTGAAGCATCACCAAAAATTCTCCCACAGTTACCCGAGCGTGTGAGTGCAAGAGCTCAAGCTGTATTGGATAAAATTGGCATCCGTTTGCATATCGGGGTGCAGGTTAAAGAAGTCACCCGCGATGGCTTTATTACACAGGATGGTGATGTTATCGAAGCGGGGCTTAAAGTGTGGGCGGCTGGTGTAAAAGGTCCAAAAGCGTTTCAGAACTTCTCTAAGTTGCCCATTACGCCGCGCAATCAAGTGGAAGTTGATGCTTGTATGCGAGTAAAAGGTCATCAAGATATTTATGCGCTTGGGGATTGCGCTTTATTAATTCTCGAGTCCGGTCAACCTGTGCCACCTCGCGCTCAAGCGGCTGCACAAATGGCGGATACCCTGTATGAGAATATTGTGAGCCGTTTGCAAGGGAAGGCGGAAAAACCTTTTGTGTATAAAGACTATGGTTCTCTGGTGTCTTTAAGCCGTTTTTCTGCGGTTGGTAATCTAATGGGGAATTTGCGTTCAGGGACTTTCTTCGTGGAAGGACATATCGCAAGGATCATGTATATCTCGTTATACCAAAGACACTTAGCGAGTCTTTATGGCTGGTTCTCTGCGATTATCTATCGCATTGCACAAAAGCTACTGAAATGGCAAAGGCCAAAGCTGAAATTGCATTAACTCATTAATTGAAAAACAAAACAGAGAGCCAAGGCTCTCTGTTTTGTTTTAGTCTTACTGGGCTGGAGATTAATGTTTGGGAGAGGCTGAAGAGTCTCGGATCACAGGCTCTGGCGTAAATGTTTTTGCAAACTTGGCATCTTGTTCGCGGCGTTTCGCGATTAACAATTCTGTTGCCACTTGGGCAATTTCAGCGTTAGGTTGATGCACTGTTGTCAGTTTCGGCCAGGTTTGGCGTGAGAATGGGCTGTCTTCGAAGCCGACAATGGATAGATCGCCCGGGATATCTAGCCCTGCTAAACGAGCAGCAAAAAGCGCCCCTGCTGCAATTTCGTCGTTACAGGCAACAATTGCAGTTGGACGGTTCTTTTGTTTGATCAGAGTGTTAGCGCCTTCAACGCCCGACTCAAATGAGTATTTTCCTTCAATTATGTAATCTTCATTCAGAAGCAGGCGATTTTTTGTTAATGCTTGTTTATAACCAAGTAACCGCTCTTTGGTGGACTCGTGGTGTAGATCGCCACTTAAAAAGGCAATTTCTTTATGGCCTAAGTCGATTAGATGTTGGGTAATTTCCACTGCACCAAATTTGTCATTGACTAAAATCGTCAGTCCATCCTGCTCTTTATCACCTTCGCCGGCAATAATTCGCACATAGTTAGCGTCAATATCACTTAAGGCTTTAAGGACTTTAGGATCTTCAGAAAGAGGCGGTGTTAACACTAAACCTGCCAGTCGCGAATGTTTCACGAGTTGAGTCAGTTCATCGCAAATGGTGTCAGATTTGGCGTTACAAGGATGAATAACCAGCTCATAGCCTTTATCTTTACAGGCCGACAAAATCCCGTTTTGCATATCAATAATGTAATAAGCGTTGGGATTATCATAAATAAAACCAATAGCATAGGATTTTGTGCCGGCAAGATTTCTGGCCGCGAGATTGGGTTGGTAGTTTAATGCCTTGATGGCCTCGTTCACTTTATCAACCGTGGCTTGTTTTACCGAAGGTTCGTTATTGGTTACGCGGGAAACTGTCTTGATTGACACACCAGCATATTTAGCGACGTCGTTGATAGTGACTTTCATTGATCTACAAACTCTTTATTCAAATGTGCGAAGGGCAAGCTAATTGATGAACCTAAATCCTTTAGGTGCAATTTACAAGCCGACAGTGTTGTCAGCTTACTTTTTATTATGCTTCTTATAGTGCGAGCATTTACCGCGTATAGCAATGCTGAATTGTTACAAACTGAGGCATTTTCCAACTGTTAACACTCGGTTATAAGTTGTAATTTTACATCAAAATACCTAAGTGATTATTTTTGCTTGATTATATTGATTTTTCTCTTCTCAACACTTCGCTTTATGACATTTTTTTTCGTCCAGAGTTATTTTGTTGTGGCAAGGCTGTTAATTATTGTGTAATGTTTGCACTAGACATGACAGCGTTGTCATTCCATCGGAATGGTTATGAATACTAAAACGATAATAAAGTTATGGAAGGGAAACGAGATGCGACCATCATCCTTTAAGAAAAGTGTACTAGCTACAAACATTGCTATCCTACTCGGCAGCGCTGTTTCAATCGGAGCTGTTGCTGCAGAGGCTGAAGCAGCCGCTGCGGCAGTGCCAGAAAACATTGAGAAAATTGAAGTTCGTGGAATGAGAGCTTCGATGAAAGCTTCTGTTAACGACAAACGTTTTTCTGACTCTGTCGTTGATGCTGTGACTGCTGAAGATATCGGTAAATTCCCTGATGGTGACGTAGGGGAGTCTTTAGGTCGTATTCCTGGCGTTGCAGTAAACCGTCAGTTTGGTCAAGGACAGCAAGTTTCTATCCGTGGCGCTTCAAGCCAATTAACGAGCACCTTACTGAACGGCCATTCAGTTGCTTCTACTGGTTGGTTTGACCAGCAAGCGATCGACCGTAGCTTTAACTACAGTTTACTGCCTCCAGAAATGGTTGGTGGTATTCAAGTTTACAAATCATCTCAAGCAGATATCGCTGAAGGTGGTATCGGCGGTACCGTAATTGTTAAAACTCGTAAACCTTTAGATTTAGAAGCAAACTCAGTATTCCTGAGTGCGAAAGGGGATTACGGAACCGTTTCAGAAGAAATTGATCCACAAACTTCAGGTTTGTACAGCTGGAAAACGGAAGATGAGAAGTTCGGTTTCCTAGTGGCTGGTTCTCTGGATCAGACAGAATATCAACGTAACGGTATTGAAACTCTGTTAGGTTGGGGGGAAATTGTTCCTACGACTTTCCAGCAAGACCGTGAGCGCACTGCTTTAAATGCCGCGTTCCAATACAGACCAACTGATAATCTCGAATTCGGTCTGAATTTAATGAGCTTACAGCTCGATGCTAACAACGCTAACACATCAATTTTCTTATTCCCAACCCAGCAAGGTGAGAATACTTGTCTTAAGAAAAATGCTGCGGGCGTATGTACTTTAGTTGAACACACAGGTAACGGCGGATTTGCTTGGGCACAAACATGGGCTCGTAAAGCAAGTATGTCATCAGATACTGTGGATTTAGATTTCGCGTATCAGGCAGATAACTTCAAATTAGAAGGCCGTATCGGTAAAACTAAAGCTGAAGGTGGTACCGATCTTACTTCTAACTACGGTCAATCAATTGGTAAACCAGAAGATTTCGCAGGGACTTACGATGCAACTGGTGATGTTATTGACATCAACATTGCAAACAACTCATTTGATGCTGGTGACTTCAACGGTCAATTAGAAACGGCTGGTTGGGCACTGAAAAAACAACCTAACACAGACGAAGAATCATTTGCGACCTTCGATATTACAGTTCCGGTTGAATTTGGCGTTATTACCTCAATTAAATCAGGTATTAGCTATGCGGACCACGACGTAACCCAAACGACGGAAGCTGCACAATCATCTAATATCGTCGCAAAAGATGCCTCAGAATATTACTCGGGCACTATGTCATCTGGCGCAGGTTTTACCTTACCTAAGCCAATATTTGACAATATGATCAGAGATGCTTATGGCGCGATCGATGGCTTTACTTTAGATAAGTCTGGTTACGGTACTCTGCAAGAGAAAAATTTAGCCCTGTACACTATGGCTACTTTTGCTGGTGAAGGCGTACGCGGTAACTTCGGTTTAAGATATATCTCTACCGATGTTGAGTCTGACTACTACGCGTTTAGCCAAACTGGTACCTATGCTGATGATTTAAGTACTGATAAAGCAAGCTATCACGATGTCTTACCAAGCATGAACATTGCGTTTGACTTGGCAAGTGACTTAATTTTAAGAGCATCAGCTGCGCAAGTTATTTCTCGTCCTAACTATGCAGATCTCTTCGCCACGTCTAAGTTACCAGGTTTTAACGATGGTACGCCTGGCAACGAGAAGAAAGTGACTGGTAGCGTGAATCTGCAGCCGTTCAAAGCCTCTCAGGCGGATCTGAGCTTAGAATGGTACTTCAGCGGTGAAGGCTTATTTGCTGTTACTTACTTCATTAAAGATGTTAACTCTTTCATTTCGACTAGAGAAAAGCTGAACCAACAGATTGGTATTGATGACCCTAACTTAGTTGCTCAAGGTGGCAGTTCTTGTGGTGCTGGCATCTATGACTGCTGGACCGTCAGTGAAAACTATAATGCTAACGGTGGCTCTATCGATGGTATTGAGTTGCAGTTGCAAGACTCATTTGACAATGGTTTTGGTTACTCAGCTAACTACACCTTTGCAGATGCTTCATCTCCAGCTGAAAACTATGCGGACCGCGTAGGTGTGTTCTCAGACTCATCTAAGCATACCGTTAACTTAGTGGGTTACTATGAAATTGATGATTTCTCTGCTCGTGTAGCTTATAACTGGCGTTCTGAGTACATGATGCGTGAATTACCAGGCTTCTATGGTAACCGCGAGCACCAAGCTTACGGCACGCTAGATTTAAGTGCTAACTACGATGTAACTGATTACTTATCTGTGACATTTGAAGTGGTTAACTTACTTGAAGAAGATAGCATTCAGAAAGGTGTATCACCTGTTGATGCTGAAGGCGTTATCAGTGAGTTTAAAGATAACTACCCAGTGTGGAGCTTCGATGGTGAAGCTCGCTACAAACTTGGTGTAGCACTGCGCTTCTAATTCAATTCAGTGACGAAAAAGCCTAGCAATCGCTAGGCTTTTTATTATCAAAAACACCAACAATAAACTCAGCTTACGCAATTTTAGAGGCGCGTTATGACAATCAGAAAAATAGCCATTATAGGGGGCGGGACTTCAGGTTGGTTAGCGGCGAATCATTTAGGACGAGTGTTGCAGGGGCGCTCTGAACTATCCATCACGCTGATTGAATCTCCTGATATTCCTATCATCGGTGTTGGTGAAGGTACTGTTCCGTCCATTCGGAAATCACTACAGAGTTTTGGGATCAGTGAATCAGAGTTTATTCGCTCATGCGATGTGACGTTTAAGCAGTCAATTAAATTTGTAAATTGGTTAGATAAAGCGCGACATGGTAAGGATAATTTCTACCACCATCTATTTGATATCATTAATTTACAAGGCATAGATACTGTTTCTGCTTGGTTGGCCGAGAAACAAGGTGATTTTGCTGATTATGTTTCTCCCCAGCATCTTGTTTGTGAGGCCGCAAAAGCGCCAAAGCTGATCACTACACCTGAATATGCCGGGGTGTTAGGCTATGCCTATCATCTTAATGCGGCGAAATTTGCCAAATTACTGGCGAAAAACGCGATTGAGAAATTCAACGTTGAGCACATTTTTGCCACGGTGGAGGATGTTTGTTTAGGCGATGATGGTGCAATTTCATCTTTGCTGACCGATCAAGGGACTCTCTCTTTCGATTTCTATATTGATTGCAGTGGCTTTGAATCTATTTTGTTAGCTAAGGCACTAAAAGTGCCATTTATCAGTAAAGCGCATCAACTGTTTATTGATACTGCATTAGTCGCGCAAATCCCAACGCAAACTACGGATATCATCCCTCCTTATACTCAAGCGACGGCCCATCAAGCGGGTTGGATTTGGGATATTGCATTGACCCAGCGCCGAGGCACGGGATTTGTCTATTCGTCCGCTCATATGACGCCGTCAGAGGCAGAGCGAAAGTTTGACCATTATCTCGGTGGCAAACTTGCCGATGTTCCGCATCGTAAAATTCCAATGACAGTGGGCCATCGTCAACAGTTTTGGGTAAAAAACTGTGTCGCTTTAGGGTTAGCTCAAGGATTTTTAGAGCCGATTGAAGCGACATCCATATTATTAACGGATTTCTCCGCGCGTTTTCTGGCAGAACGTTTCCCTGCACATACAGATGATGTTGATTACTTAGCAAAGCGGTTTAATGATACCGTGGGCTACGCATGGGAGCGGGTCGTAGAATTTG
>AACY020565107.1_pt1 | contig 19004 bp, 15 predicted proteins | sample 267378 | NCBI WGS metagenome assembly AACY02 (sample SAMN02954345, study PRJNA13694) | marine metagenome | biome: aquatic; feature: ocean; material: water; isolation source: isolated as part of a large dataset composed predominantly from surface... | reverse complement strand
ACAATTTGGATTAAAAGTTTTTAAATCGTATATCAATTGAGCTAAATCCTCAATTGAATATATATCATGATGAGGCGGTGGAGAAATTAAAGTTACACCCTCTGTTGTATGTCTTAATTTTGCGATATGTGAATCAACCTTAAACCCTGGTAATTGTCCTCCTTCACCTGGTTTTGAGCCTTGAGCCATTTTTATTTGAAACTCTTCAGCAGAAGCTAGGTAATCTGGAGTTACACCAAAACGTCCTGATGCAATTTGTTTTATTTTAGAATTTTTTTCTGTACCAAATCTCTTAGGATCCTCTCCTCCTTCACCAGAACCTGATTTTCCTCCTAATTTATTAATTCCAATTGCAAGAGCCTGGTGTGCCTCTTCAGAAAGTGCTCCAAGAGACATTGAACTGATTGTAAATCTTTTATAAATATCATTTAATAACTCTGGATCTTGTTTATTAGTTATCTCACTAATACCTTCAGGAAGTGTAAATAAATCTCTTATTTGCACTTCATCCCTGTCTTCTAAAGATTCAATATAATTATTCCATTCATCTCTGTCTCCAGATTTAACAGCTTTTTGTAGTTTTAAAACATTGGTTGGTGAGGCAATGTGAGTTTCAGCTCCTCTTTTATGTTTATAAAATCCTCCTATGTCGGATAAGTTATGTTCAATACTTGATGAATAAACAGATAAATTATCATTAAGCTCTTCTAAACCAATTCCCTCAGTTCTTATTTTTGAAAATTTGAATGATTTTTCAACTAATTTCTTATTTAATCCAATTATTTCGAAAAGCTCTGAACCTCTGTATGAAGCAACAGTGCAAATTCCCATTTTTGACATTATTTTTAACAAACCATTGTTTAAAGCATCTCTGTAGTTTTCTTGTGCTTCTGATGGGGTTATTTCTAATTCTGGATTATTTACTGCTAATAATCTTGATTTTTCTAAAGCTAAATATGGCCAGACAGCTGAGGCGCCATATGAAATATGACAAGCTAAATCATGAGCATCTCTAATTTCTCCTGAGACCATTACTAAGGATGCTTTTAGTCGAATGCCTTTTTCGATTAGGTAGTGATGAATTAATCCTACAACAAGTAACGAAGGAGCTACAGAATCCCCTTCTTTAATATTCCTATCTGTGAATATAATAATTGACTTCTTTTTTTCAGTTATTGCAAGCTCAACTTCCTTGCATAAGTTATCAAGAAATTCTTCAAGATTTTTTTCAGACTTGTTAAATGTTGTATTAAATTCTTTAGATTTTTTTCCAGTAAAATCTTTTGAAATTAATTTATCATAAATACCTTTACTTAAAATAGGGGACTTAAGGTCTATCAAGCTTGCCTGTTGTGCTGTTTCTTTTAATATTGAACCTCTTTTTCCAAGGTATGATTTAGTAGACATTACAAGTCTTTCCCTAATTGGATCTATTGGTGGATTTGTAACCTGCGCAAACATTTGATGAAAATACCTAGTTAATCTTGGGTTATTTTTACTTAATATAGCAAGAGGTGAATCATTACCCATTGATCCAGTTGGTGTTTCTCCTTTGATCATAGGTTGTAAAATAAGTCTTTCTTCTTCTGGTGTGTACTCAAAGAAGTTTCCTAACTTTTCTTCATCAATTCCTTCATCTCCTAAATCATTAAATTCAACATCGACCTTTAAAGGTTTAGATTTTACCCATTCTTTATATGGATTTTTTTCACTAAGTTTTTTTATAACATCTTTCTCTTCAAGTAGTTCATCATTTTTAATTCTGTATCTAATTGTTTGGCCTGGTTCTAATTGAGCAGTCTTGTATGCCCCTGCCTCTACAGATGGGCAAATTCCAACTTCAGATGCTGCAAGAACATATCTATCAGAAACCATCCATCTCATTGGTCTCAAACCACTTCTATCTAATCCAGCAATAATATCTTTTCCGTCTGAAGCTATAATCGCAGCTGGCCCATCCCATGGTTCTGAAAGAAATGAGTGATACTGATAAAATGCTTTTTCTTTTTCGTTAAATCTTGGGTTATTTTCCCATGCTGATGGCATCAACATCTCCTGTGCGTGAGCAAGTTTTCTTCCAGATTGTACAAGTAACTCTATTGCATTATCAAATTGACCAGAGTCAGAAAGACTCTCATCTATAAATGGTTTTATTACTTCTATATCTTCTTTCCATTCATTTGATGTAGCATCAACTTCTCTTGCTCTCATCCAGGAATAGTTTGAACCAATTGTATTGATCTCACCATTATGAGCGATCATCCTAAAAGGTTGTGCTTTATCCCAAGTTGAAGAGGTATTTGTTGAAAACCTTTGGTGAAAAATACCAAATCTAGTTTTAAATAAAGGATTTCTTAAATCCCAATAAAAATCTGATGTTTGTGAAGCTGTAAACAAACCTTTGTAAACAACTGTTCTGCTTGAACATGAATTTATATGAACATTTAAATATTCATGTTTTTGTATTTCTTTTTCTAATGATTTTCTAAATAAATAAAGATACTTTTCAAAGCCTTTTTTATTTTTTTCTTTAGAAGAAATTATTCCTTGATAAATAGCTGGCTTAGAATTTTGAGCCATAGTTCCAAGAATACTTTTATCTGTTGGAACTTTTCTCCAATAAAGAATCTCCATCTCAAATTTTTTTATTTTTTTATTAATTAAATTTATTGATTCATCAACATTCTTGTGTTCAAAAAAGCATGAAATAATTCCTAGCTTTTGGTCAACCTCGTAAGAAATTTCTCTTTCTTTTAATTCAGCTTCTATAAGTTCAGAAGGTATTTCAGTTAGGACTCCTGCTCCATCACCGGTTCCATCGGCAAATTTTGCCCCTCTATGATCTAGATTTGCAAGGCATTCAAGTATTTTTAATGTCATCCCATGAGTTGGTGGCAAGGCTCTAGAAGCAATGAAACCTACACCACAAGCATCTTTTTCTTTAATTTCAAAGTTCATAAGTGAAAGTTATTTTAATAGCTTATAGAGGTTATTAAAAATAAATATTTTTTCAAAATTCTAAACCTAAAAGTTGAAATAATTCACTTTATTTGACTAATATTTAAACAATGTTAAAAATAAATAACTGGAATTGGTGGAACTTACATAGGTAAGTGCCTCGTCCTATTATTTAATTTGACCGGGCATAGCCCGGTTTTTTTATTACTGTCACTGAAATTAAATCTCCGGGCAAAGCCGAAAAAAGATTAAACTTATCTACTTTTTATTTAAGAAATAGTTAATTTATTTAAAGCAAGTTTATGTAGATCTTTAGAAGCTGATGCGAGAACATAAACATTTTTTGCATCAAATCCTAGCTTATTACCATCCCAGTCTGTTATAACTCCACCAGCACCCTGAACAATATTTATTAAAGGTAAGTAATCATGAGGAGCAGTTAATCGTTCTGCGACAATATCGATATATCCACTTGCTAAAAGGCCATAATTATAACAATCACTACCTGTGGTAGTTACTTTAACCGACTGTTCTAAAGATTGATATGCTTTCCATTTTGCCATACCAAATTCATGACTTGATGTAGTAGCCATAACTGCATCCTCAAGGTCATTTACTGATCTGCATGAAGTCTTATTTCCATTTACAAGAGTTGAACCATTAGTAAACGATACCCATCTTTCTTCTAGTGCCGGACAATCTATAGCTCCGCTAAGTAATTCGTTACTTTTTCTTAAAGCTATTAGTGTCCCAAAATCATGTTTACCAGCAATAAAACTTCTTGTTCCATCAATTGGATCTAGATACCAAGTATATTCCGATGAAGTATGAGGTGTCTCGAACTCTTCACCTATTATTGTGTGATCAGGGTATTGACTGTTTATTCTTTCTCTAATATAACTTTCAATATTTTTGTCAGCTTCTGTAACAGGACTGTAATCTCCCTTCAAGGTTAGATCTTTTACTTGTCGGAAATATTTCATTGCTATTTTTCCTGATTCATCTAAAACATCATTAATGAAATGTGAATATTCTTTAATATCAATTAAATTATCACTCATCTTCTAGCCTGTGTTTCTTAATCCAGCGGCCAGTCCATTTATTGACAATAAGAGTGAGGTCTTTTCTTCTTCAGTAATTTCTTTTTTAACTAATTTTTTCATTAATAGTATTTGAATTAATGAAAGTGGGTCTAAATATGTATTTCTTATTTTCAATGTTGTCTTTAGTATTTCATTGCTGTCTAATAATTCACGATTTCTGGTAATTTGTTTTACAGACTCCCTTACCTTGTTTGCTTCCTCAGAAATATCTTCAAATATATATTTCATATCTTCAGTTAATAATTCGTTTATATAAATTTCTGATATCTTGAGGTCAGATTTAACTATAGTCATTTCAATATTGCTTAATAAATCTCTAAAAAAAGATGAAGTTTTGTATTGTTTTCTTAAAAAATTAATTCCATATTTATCAATTAGCTCTAATAAAGCAGTACCCGAACCATACCAACCAGTGATAGTTTGTCTTGTCTGAGCCCATCCAAAAACCCAGGGAATTGCTCTATAGCTTTGTGAAGTGCTTTCCTTAGTTCTCTTTGCAGGCCTAGATCCGATATTTAAGATCGATAAAAGATTTACAGGTGTCACTGTTTCGAAATATCGAAATAAATTTGGATCATTAATCAAGTTTTTGTATTTTTTAGTGGATATATCTGATAATTCCTCGATGAATTTATATTCATCTTTATTATTTATTATCTTTCCTTTTCTTGCTTTTAAAAAAGCATAAGCTCCTAATTTAAGATTTTCTTTAGCAAGATTTGATGTTGAGTATTTATCAGAAATTACCTCTCCTTGTTCCGTGTATCTAATTTGATTAGTAATAGTCCCATCAGGTTGAGAAAGAATCGAATTATATGTAGGACCGCCACCCCTGCTTATTGTTCCCCCTCTACCATGAAAAAATATTGTATTAATTTGATTCTTCTTACCAGTTTTAAATAAAGAGATCTGAGCTTTATAAACATTCCATTGAGAAGATACAATCCCTCCATCTTTATTTGAATCTGAATAACCAAGCATTATCTCCTGAGTAGATTTAAAGTTTTTAATTAAATGATCTTTATATTGTTTACTGGATAGCAAACCATTAAGTATGGCATCACCTCTTTGCAAATCATCTATTTGTTCCAATAATGGAACCAACATTGGTATGTCTTGAACATTAACTATGTATTTCTTGCATAATTTAAATAAATTTAAAATATCTTCTTCATCTTTTGTCATAGATAAAATTATTGAATTTATTACTTTAGATCCGTATAGTGCTTTCCATTCTGGAATCTTTTTTAAAAGATTTATAAACTCTTTATATTCTTTAGAAGATGCATTTTTTAATACAGACGAATCTTCTCTAATATCCATGGAAACACCGTGAAATTCAAACTCATCTATATAATCAATAAATTTTAATATATTTTTATTTGGGGACTTATGTTTAAAACATTCAGAGACAGATTTATTAAATAATTCAATATCTTCTTTGAATTCTGTAAAGGACTTATATCCTGAAGCTGTGTTTTGAAAATTATCTAACCTGTGGAATATTAAAGATAAAAATATTCGAAATGGTTCATCAAAATTTATTAAAGAATAATGAGAGTGTTCTTTTTTTAAAATTGTAGAATATTCATTAATCCTATCATTAAGACCTTTTGGTATGTCTGTGTATTTATTTGAAATGCTAAATTCGTCAGAAAGTTTGATTATTTTTTCTTTATATATCCCAATAATTTGATTTGAATAAATTTTTAATGATTCCTCAGTGATCTTATTATTTACATTAGGATTACCATCTCTATCACCACCAACCCAAGTACCAAATCTTATGATATTTTTATCTATAAGATCTTCTTTCCTCAATTCTTCATTAATATCTTCATAAACATTCCTGTATAAAATATCAAGGTAATAAATTAACGACTTTACCTCATCTATTGGGTTTGGTTTATTAGATCTTATTTCTCTTGTGTACCAAAGTTTCGTAATCAAGTTGTTGATTTCATCAAGATCTTCTGATTCGTTTAAAGATACTATCTCTCCTATCCTGTAGATTTTCTTTAATGTAGACTGTCGGGCGCTCTCTGTAGGATGAGCAGTGAAAACTGGAAAGAAAAAAATATCTTCATTCTTAGAAATAGTATTCTTTCTATTTATCTTTATATCAAATGAGCCTCTAAATACTTGCTCAGCGATATTTGATAAATAAAAGAATAACGTAAACGACTTAGTAACAATTAGTATTTCACTAGGTTCTAAGTTTTTTAATTTTTTATATACCTTATTTAAATATTTAGAATTATTTGTTCTTCTATACTCTTTTGAACTTACTCTGATATCCTCAACTAGCTTAAAATATTTAACTCCAGCCTGTTCTTTGATAACATTTCCCAATTCACTAGCAAGGAGATTTATTGTTCCAGATAAAGTATTGAAATGTGGATAAATTTTAAATCCTTTCAACTACATATTATCAGTAGTTAAGGAAAATCAGCTAAAAACTTCTATCTTGTGGGGGGAGAACCCGATAATTTGCTTTGTAGCTGATTTCCCAATAATTAAATTAGTTCTTTAATGCAAAATCTCCATACGCTGTGGAATCATGCTCTGAAAGATCTAACCCTGCTATCTCTTCTTCCCTTGATACTCTTACTCCTATCAATGCATCAATTATCTTGAATGCAACAAAAGAAGTAACGTAAGCCCAAGTTCCAATAGAAATAGCTCCTATTAATTGCGGTACTAATAAAGATGTACCACCAAACACTAGGCCATCAGTCGTGTCAAATATCGCAACAGCTAGAACGCCCCATGTACCACATATACCGTGTACTGATACTGCGCCAACTGCATCATCTACTCCATTATTTTCGAAATAATTAGAGGCTGTTACAAGCAGGAAACCTGCTACTAAACCAATAATTACAGCTCCTAAGTTATTTACATTTGCACATCCTGCTGTAATTCCAACTAAACCACCCAAAGCACCATTCAATGTCATTCCAACATTTGGTTTTCCAGAAATCATTGAAGTTGACATTGCGCTTATTGAAGCTGCACATCCTGAAAGTAAAGTTGTAACAGCGATAGAAGCTAAATCAACATTTACAGCAGCTAATGCGGACCCAACGTTGAATCCAAACCAACCAAACCAAAGTATAAAGACTCCTAGTGCTCCAGCTACAATTGAGCTTCCACTAATATTTAAAGGATTTCCATTTTCATCGTATTTACCAAGCCTTGGTCCAACAACTTTAATCCCTGCTAAAGCTGCAAAACCACCAACCATGTGTACAACTCCTGAACCAGCAAAATCTATAAAACCAAGATCTCCTAACCAGCCTTGTCCACTCCAGACCCAGTGTGTAACAATTGGATAAATTATTCCACAAATAAATGGCATGAATAGTAAATAAGCACTGAATTTAGTTCTTTCTGCTACAGCACCTGAAACTATTGTTGCTGCAGTTGCTGCAAAAACGACTTGAAAAAAGTAAGTTAGTGATTCTCCTTCAAGGAAGAAGTTACCATAAGCTAGGAACCCTCCAAGTGATGTTCCTCCATATGCTAAAGCAAATCCAAAAGCCCAATAGGTAATTGAACCAACTGTGAAGCCCATAAAATTTTTCATTACGATATTTACTGAGTTTTTAGCTCTTGTGAAACCTGTCTCAACCAACATGAATCCAGGATGCATGAACATTACTAATATTCCAGCCATTAAAACCCATAAATTATCAACATAAGTAGTTATTTCCATATTTAAATCTCCTATTCGTTCTTATTTAAAATAACAAAGAAATTATTTAAGAAGAAACTTTAAAAATTAAATGATTATTAACGAAATGTTTCATAATTGTTTCGCTTAAGTCTATTCTTAGAGAGGCATGACAAAAAATATTTTAGTTTCTGTAGCCTGGCCATATGCCAGTGGTTCTAGACATCTAGGACATATTGGTGGTGCATATTTACCTGCAGATATCTTTGCTAGATATCACCGTATAGTTGGCAATAAAGTGTTGATGGTATCCGGTAGTGATGCTCATGGTACTCCTATCACTGTTCGAGCAGATGAAGAAGGGGTTACTCCAATAGATATAGTTGAAAAATATCATAAAGAATTTTTAGGATATTGGGATAAATTATCTATTTCATGGGATAACTACACAACAACAATGACAGAAAATCATAAAGAAGTCACTCATGACATATTTTTAAAATTGTTAGAAAAAGAATATATCTATAAAGCAAAAACTCTTCAGGCTTATGATCCAAGTGAAAATAGATTTTTACCGGATAGGTATGTAGAGGGCAAATGTCCAAAATGTGATTATGAATCTGCTCGTGGAGATCAGTGTGATAGTTGTAGTTCAACACTAGATCCAGAGGAGTTAATTGATCCTAAAAGTAAGATATCGGGAAATAAAGCCGAGTTTAAAGAAACTGAACATTTCTTTTTGAAGTTAAGTGCTTTAGGGGAAGACTTAATTCCATGGCTTGAGACAAAAGAAGATTGGAGACCGCATGTTATAAACTGGGCAAAATCTTTTGTTAAAGAAGGATTGCAGGATAGAGCCATTACGAGGGATCTCGATTGGGGTATAGATATACCTGTTGATGACCTAGGAGATGGAAAAAAGATTTATGTATGGTTTGAAGCAGTAATAGGTTATCTGTCAGCATCTATAGAGTGGTCAAACAATGATGAGTCAAGAAACTGGGAAGATTGGTGGAAAAATAAAGATGCAGAATCATATTATTTTATCGGAAAAGATAATGTTCCGTTTCATTCAGTAATTTGGCCGGCAATTTTAGCTGGATATGGTGACCTGAATTTACCAACCAATGTTCCTGCTAACCAGTACATATTAATAAAAGGTGAAAAAGCTTCTGCAAGTAGAAGCGTTGGTAAATCACTTTCCGAATATTTAGAAGAGTGGGAGCCAGATGCAATTAGATATACACTAGCTTCTGTCTTGCCAGAACAGGCTGATTCTGAACTTAGTGAGAGTGAAATGATTAGAAGAAACAATGAGGAACTTGTTGCTACATGGGGCAATTTAGTACAAAGAGTATTTACACAAATTGAAAATAATATTGATAATATCAACGAAGCCTCAGATGAGACTGAAGTAGATACCACTCTTCTAAAATCAGGAGAAGAAGCTTTTAATAATGTTGGGGAACATATAGAAAAAGTAGAACTAAAAGCAGCCCTACAAGAAGCAATGCGTTATGTATCAAAAGTAAATATTTATCTTAATGAAACAGAACCTTGGAAAATTATTGGAGAAGACAGTAAGAGAGCTTCCCGTATTTTATATACCTCATTGACTGCCATAGATGCATGTTCTAATTTACTCTCTCCATTTATGCCATCTACTAGTGAAAAAGTTAGTAATGCTATTCCAAAAGAGAGTAATAATCAATGGAGTTTGAATTCAATAAAAATAGGCACCCAAATAGAAACTATTGGGCACCTATTTAAAAAGTTTGATTAAGACTTAGAGTCTTGAAATACCTTATCTATTTCATCAATCATTGAAAGAAGCTCTTCACCAACTGCTGGGTCTTCTGTTTTTTTAGCTTCACCAGCTTTTTTTGTTGCATTCCAAAATAAGTCATGAAGATTTGGATATTTTTCTAAATGTTCTGGCTTAAAATAATCTGTCCAGAGAACCCATAAATGATGCTTTACTTCTTCTGCTCTTTCTTCTTTGATTGTGACACACCTTTGTTTAAAGCTTGGATCGTCTGATTCTTGATATTTTTTAGCAGCATTCAATACAGATTCAGCCTCAATCCTTGCTTGTGCCGGATCATAAACTCCACAAGGTAAATCACAATGGGCATAAGCAACATAAGATGGTTTAAATAACTTCATAAATCTCCTTTAATTATCTATTATTAATTTTAGTAATAAAAAATAAAAATGATTAAAAGTATATTTAGATTATTTAATTTTAAAACCATATTCATACTGGTTTTATATCTCATATTTAAAAATGAGAATAAAAGTATTAGAGCATATGAAATAAAAGAAGAAAGTATGAAGCCGGCATTGCTGCCTGACGAGTATGTACTTTCTGTAAAATTAAAAGAAGCTCCAAAACGTGGAGACATAGTTGTCTTTACAAACACCGAGAAGAATATCGATGTAGTTAAAAGAGTAATAGGACTACCAAATGAAAATGTTTCTTCATCAGATGGAGAAATTATCATCAACTCTGAAAAAATAGATGATGAATGGTCTAAAGATTTAACTGATGACTTTGTCTCTGTTGAGCTCGGAGATGATGAGATATTCGTACTTGGTGACCAAAGGAATATGTCCACAAGCGACTCTAGAACTCTTGGTCCAATTAAATACGAAGATTGCTGGAAACTGAAAGTAAGATACTGGCCATATCATAGGTTCAACATATATGAGTAGTCTCGTTTGTACTTGGTGTAGCTCTGAAATGGCTTATCTTCATGGTCATGCAGCTTGTATTAATAGTTCCTGTGCAATGTTTGGCTTAAATCAAGCAGAATGCTGTTCAGGAGAAAACATGGAAAACTGCATCGAAACGGAGAAAATCAAATCAACTTAATCAAACAAAGATTAATATAAGATTATGGACAATAAAGAACCTTCATTAGAGAATAAAACGGTAGAGTCTATTCCTGCAGTGACAATTAGATTTGCAGGTGACTCTGGTGATGGTATGCAGCTTGTAGGTACAAGATTTACAGATACTTCTGCTTTATTTGGAAACGATTTAGCTACTCTACCTTCATTCCCAGCAGAGATAAGAGCACCGCAAGGAACAATTGCTGGAGTGTCTTCATTCCAAGTCCAAATAGCAGACTTTGATATTTTAACTCCTGGTGATAATCCAGATGTATTAGTCGCAATGAACCCAGCAGCCCTAAAAGCTCACTTAGATGATTTAGCACCAAATGGAATGTTAATACTAAATGAAGATGCATTCGAAGAAAAAAATATACAAAAAGCTGGTTACAAAACTGATCCGAGAACATCCGGTGAGTTAGATGCGTATAGAGTTTTTCAAGTACCTATGGAGAAGTTAACAAAAGAGGCTTTAGAAGATAGTGAAATTACAGGTAGAGCTGTACTTAGATCAAAAAATATGATTGCATTAGGTTTAATCTCTTGGGTCTTTAATAGGCCTCTTGAGGATACTGAGAATTGGATTAATGATAAATTCAAAAAACTCCCTGAAGTAGCAGATGCAAACATAAAAGCACTAAAGGTTGGTTACAACTTTGGAATAACCGTAGAAGCATTTCATCATACATATGTTGTTGATAAAGCAAAGCTTCCTGAAGGAGAGTATACAAATATCAATGGAAATATTGGACTCAGTTGGGGTTTAATAGCAGGAGCGAGACAAGCTGGGCTTGAGTTGTTTTATGCAAGCTATCCTATTACTCCAGCATCAGACATATTACATGAACTCTCTAAACATAAAAATTTTGATACGATTACTTTTCAAGCTGAAGATGAGATAGCAGCAGCGGCCTCAGCTGTTGGTGCTTCTTTTACAGGAAAATTAGCAGTAACTGGTACTAGTGGACCAGGACTTGCACTGAAAAGTGAAACTATCTCCCTAGCAGTATCTACTGAGCTGCCTTTAGTTGTTGTAAATGTTCAAAGAGGTGGGCCTTCAACAGGTCTTCCAACAAAACCAGAACAATCAGACTTAATGTTTGCCTTGTACGGAAGACATGGAGAATCACCATTACCTGTTCTAGCTGTTAGATCTCCTTCTCATGCATTTACTACTGCAATTGAAGCAGCTAGAGTTGCATTGAAATATATGACCCCGGTTATCCTACTTTCTGATAATTATGTTGCTACAGGCTCAGAACCATGGAAACTACCGGCAATTGGAGATTTGCCAACAATTGAAACTAATCTTACAACAACAATCAACACTGAAGAAGGGTTCCTTCCATATCATAGAAATGTCGAAACTTTTGCAAGACCATGGGCTATTCCTGGAACGCCTGGACTAGAACATAGAATTGGTGGGCTTGAAAAAGAAGAAGGAACTGGAAATGTTTCTTACGAATCAGCTAATCATCAATATATGACAGACATGAGAGCTTGGAAGATAGCAAATATAGCTAACGATATCGAACCTTTAGAGGTTACAGGAGATGAAAAGGCTGATGTGCTTGTACTTGGCTGGGGTTCAACTTATGGAAGTATTACTCAGGCAGTCAATAGATTAAATGAAAACGGAACAAAGGTGGCAAGTGCTCATTTAACATTCCTAAATCCATTTCCTGATAACACTGGTGATGTACTCTCGAACTATAAGAAAGTCATCATCCCTGAATTAAATACAGGCCAATTAATAAAACTCGTTAGAGAGAGATACTTAATAGATGCTATAGGAATAAATAAAGTTAATGCCGAACCATTTACTGCTCAAGAATTATATGATGGGATTGAGGAAAGAATAAATGAGTAAAGTACCCATAAATTATAAAAGAAAAGATTTTCAGAGCGACCAAGAAGTTAAATGGTGTCCAGGCTGTGGTGACTATACACTTCTGGCTTCTGTACAAAGTTTTATGGCTGAAATGGGCATCAGTAAAGAGAAGATAGTTTTTGTTTCAGGGATTGGGTGTGCTGCAAGATTCCCGTACTACATGAATACTTATGGACTTCACTCAATTCACGGAAGAGCTCCAGCAGTTGCAACTGGTGTTTCTGTCTCTAATCCTGAACTCTCTGTTTGGATTGTATCTGGTGATGGAGACTCACTTTCAATTGGTGGAAATCATCTAATCCATGCTTTAAGAAAAAATGTTAATTTAAAAATCTTAATGTTTAATAACCAGATTTACGGTTTAACAAAAGGTCAATACTCTCCAACAAGTGAGGAAGGAAAGAAAACAAAATCTTCACCATTTGGCTCAGTTGAGATGCCTTTTAATCCAATGAGTGTCGCATTAGGAGCTGAAGCAAGCTTCGTAGCTCGATCAATAGACATGGATAGAGATCTTACAGCTCATGTTTTGGAGGAAGCTTCAAAGCATAAAGGTTCAGCATTTATAGAGATCTATCAAAACTGTAATGTATTTAACGATCATGCTTTTGAACAACTTACCTCAAAAGAAGGTCGTGTTGCAAACAGGATTAATTTAGTTCATGGTGAAAAGGTTATCTTTGGAGCAGAAGATGAACTTGCAGTAACTATAGAAGATGGTGAAGCCAAAATAGTTAAAAGAGCTGATATTGATGATTCTCAGATTTATGTTCATGACACAACTAAAAAGAATCCTTCAGTCGCATTTTCATTATCTAGACTATCTCATGGTCCTTATGGGCCCACTCCAGTTGGTGTCTTTAGACAAGTTGAGAGAGAGACTTATAACGAAGATGTTATAGGGCAAATCGAATCAGCAAAAGAAGCTAAGGGTGATGGAAAAATTGAACAATTGATTCGATCACTTGGAACCTGGGACGTTAATTAATTTCTACTTTATTCCTAATTGCGTTTAAATCTCTCTTGTTGTAAGTTTTCCATATTCAAAATATAAGAATCCTAAGTTCATGGAATGTAAACTTAAGCTATAGGAAAGTAAATTTCTGTTAAAGAACTATGTTTTAAAAAATTTAACTATAAACTTAGTACCTTCTCCGAGTTTACTTTTTAGCTGGATATCACCATTATTTCTTTCTACAGCATGTTTGACTAAAGATAAGCCAATTCCTGTACCACCAATTGACCTAGACCTACCTTTATCTACTCTGTAAAACCTCTCAAAAATTCTTTCTTGGTCTGTAGTTGCAATTCCTCTACCTTTATCAACAACACTCAAAACAACATTTGGCTCTTCTTTAAATAACTTTATATTTATTTCCTTATCTAATTCTGAGTAATTACAAGCATTCCTTAATAGATTTCTAATTATCATAGAAAAGTCATTAGGATCAATCAAAAATTCAATGTCTTCAGATTCAAAAACTACTCGATTTTTATTTTCATTAGATAAAAATCCAATTTCAGCATCAATGATTGAGTTCAAACTTACTAGTTCTTTCTCTGGATTGTTGACTTCAAGTTGTGAAAGATCCAAAAGGTCTGAGAGTAGTAGTGTCATTCTTTGACTATCTTGTAGAATTTGATTCATAAATCTTTTAGCATCTTCAATCTCAGAATTTTCTAATGCTGAAATAGCTGTCTCAACAGCTAATTGAATAGAAGTTACAGGTGTCTTTAGTTCATGTGAAGCATTGGCAATGAACTCTTGTTTTAGCTTATCTATGTCTTGGTTATCTTTATCCATCATTTACCAATTTATATCCAACTCCCCTAACAGTTATTAATCTTTTAGGTTTTTTTGGATCAACTTCAATTTTCTCTCTAATTCTTTGTATGTGTACATCAAGGGTTTTTGTATTTCCAATAAACGAATATCCCCATATTTCATCAAATATCTGTTCTCTTGACATTAAATTTCCTTGATTCTCGCAAAACGCGTACAACAGCTCAAACTCTCTTGGTGTTAAATTAATCTTATTATTGTCAACTTTTGCTTCATATTTCGATAAATTAATTTCAATATTGCCAGCTTTAACTGACTTTTCCTTTGTTGAGGTTTTAGAAGTTGTGCGTCTTAGGACCGCTCTCACTCTACTCATCAATTCACGCACTGAGAATGGTTTCGTAACATAGTCATCAGCGCCTAATTCTAATCCAGCTACTCTATCAGCCTCACTGTCTTTTGCAGTCACCATAATAATTGGTACATCAGAACTTTTTCTTATAGATCTACATATATCAAGTCCCGAAATCTGTGGAAGCATTAAATCTAAAATAATTAAATCAAAAGACTCTTCACCAAAAATCTCTAAAGCAATCGGTCCTTCATCAACATGTGTAACAGAAAAGCCTTCTTGTTTTAAGTTATAAATTACGGGTTCGGCAATGCTGTATTCATCTTCAACTAATAAAATTTTACCCGACATTAAAATTCTTCAAATTTACCAGTCACCAGGAAGTGAGTTAATTCACATATATCAACTGCGTGATCGCCACCTCTTTCTAATGTACGAATACAGGTGACAAGCCTGAATAATCCATTGAATAAATCTTCATTCCCAGCTATTTTTGGTGCTTCTTCTAGCATTGAGCTGTATAGTCTATTTACCTGTTTGTCTTTTTCGGCTGTTGCTAAAGCTAGGTCTTTATCTCTATTTTTTAAACTTTCCATTGCGGAGGAAGCCATATCAATTACTAAATCCCCCATTTCTACTACAGTTGCATGTACTGTCTCTGGTACTGGTGAATCAAAAATTTCTTGTGTTGTATTTCCAAGATAAACAGCCAAATCACCAAGGCGCTCTAAGTGTAAACTTGCTTGCAAAATAGATGTAGAAAGTCTTAAGTCTGTTGCTACAAGTTGCTCTGTGGCCATAAGCTCGACCCAGTCTTGGTCAATTTTAAGGTAAGCAGCATCGATTGCATCATCTTTTTCTATTGTTGCTATTGCTCTATTAACGTCTTTATCTTCTAAAGCCCTAACGCCATCTACTAGAGCATCTAAAACAAGCCTGCCCATTAAATGTAGATCTGTTTCAAGGTTTTCAATCTTTTCCTGTAAACTCATCCGAACCTTCCTGATATATATTGTTCTGTTAACTCCTGATCAGGAGTAGTAAACATAACACTTGTTTCATTGAACTCAACTAATTCTCCAGTTCTTCTTTTTCCATCATCAGAGATTTTAGTTGTAAAAAATGCGCAGTAATCAGAAGATCTTGAAGCTTGCTGCATGTTGTGTGTGACAATAAGTATTGAGAATTCTTTTACAAGCTCTTGCATGAGGTCTTCTATTTTTTTTGTTGCTACAGGGTCTAATGCAGAACAAGGCTCATCCATTAAAATTGTATCTGGCTCAACTGCAATTGTCCTGGCAATGCACAGTCTTTGTTGTTGACCACCAGATAACTCTAAAGCATTTTTGTCTAAATCATCTTTTACTTCATCCCATAATGCTGCTTGAGTTAATGCTTTCTCCACTCTTTCATCCATATTGTCAGTCATGTTATTGACTTTAAGTCCAAAGGTAATGTTTTCTTTTATAGTTTTTGGGAATGGATTAGGTTTTTGAAAAACCATTCCAATTCTTCTTCTGACCTGAACTGGGTCAACCATTTTGTCGTATAAATCAACTCCCTGATATGTTATTGTTCCATTAACTTTTGCACCTAATATAAGATCATTCATCCTGTTAAATGTTCTTATTAATGTGCTTTTTCCGCAACCTGAGGGCCCAATAAAAGCTGTAATTTTATTTTTAGTGATGTCCATATTTACATTTTTGATTGCGACAAAGTCTCCGTAACTTACAGATAGGTCTGATACATTAAATACGCTTTCGTTATTGACCTGAACTGTTTCTTTAGTTTCCACTATTTTGCTCCTTTATAAATATCACTATAAATCCTTCTCGTATCTGTTTCTAATAAATATTGCTAATGAGTTCATGATTAATAATAAACCCAAAAGTAAGATGATTCCAGCTGAAGCCGTTTCCTTCCATTCAGCCTGAGGGTATCCAATCCAGTTATAAACTTGGATTGGAATAGCAGTAAATCCACTTAAAGGTGTATCAGGAAAATAATTAACATAAGTCAAAGCACCCATAAAAATTAATGGAGCAGTCTCTCCAATTGCTCTGGAGAGTCCGAGAACCATCCCGGTTACCATTCCTGGAATTGCAGAAGGAACAACCTGTCTAAAAACTGCCTGAAATTTGGTAGCTCCGAGCGCTAAAGCACCCTGGCGTATTGTGTCTGGAACAGCTTTAAGAGCCTCTCTAGAAGCCACAATGACAACTGGAAGAATCAGTAGCGTTAATGTTAAACCACCTGAAAGAACAGATCTCCCAAATCCGGCTAAACGCACAAACACTGCAAGCCCCAGTAGACCATAAATAACCGAAGGGACTCCTGCTAAATTAGTTAAATTTAATTCAATAAACCTTGTTAATCTATTTTTTGGTGCAAATTCTTGAAGATATATTGCAGCTCCTGTACCGAAAGGAAATGTTACAGAAACAACTATTATCATAAGCCATACTGTCCCTGCAAAAGCAGGGCCGATACCAGCTCTATCTGGATAACGTGAGTCTAATGTTGTTAAAAAATCTACAGGATTATCAATTTGTATTTTTGTAATGAGGCCAACTTCGTAGTCTGATGTCAATCTTGTAGTCCCAGTTGAAAGAACATCATAGATTAAGGTCATCAAAGTTAAGATAGCAATCGTTACACAAATGTATAAAGTAAATAGGAATAAACTTTCTTTTATACCATTTTCAGCTTTCTTGCCAGTTATAAGTGTTTCGTTACTCATATTCTTTTCTGTACTTTCTGGCAACATAATCAGAACCTATATTCAAAATAAAAGTCATAATAAATAAAGTTATACCAAGTGCGAATAAAGCATTATAAGCCGTAGTGCCATGAGGTGTGTCACCAAGGGATACATTTACTATTGAAGAAGTTATCGTGTACATTGCACTTCTAGGATCTAAATTTAATTCAGGATACTGCCCTCCTGCAATGGTCACAATCATTGTCTCGCCTATAGCCCTTGAAAAACCTAATATAAACGAAGCAATAATTCCTGACAGAGCTGCAGGAAACATAATTTTAAGTGATGTAATTCTTCTAGTAGCACCAAGTGCTAATGACCCATTTCTCAAAGAATTTGGAACCGCATTGAGGGCGTCATCAGAGATAGAGGCGACTGTAGGAATTATCATGATACCAACAGCGATACCAGCAGACAAAGCATTAAATACTCCCGTACCAGGAATAAATCTCTGGATTATATTCGGAGTAATCCAGTTAAGTGCGAAGTAACCAAATACTACTGTAGGAACACCTGCTAATACTTCTAAGACTGGTTTGATTACTTTTCTAGTTCTTCTTGTTGCAAATTCAGATAAATATATAGCTGAAAATAACCCTAAAGGAAAAGAAATGAGACAAGCAATAACAGCTATGTAGAGAGTTGAGGAAATCAAAACAATAACACCATATTCGGGATTTTGGAAAGTAGGAGTCCACCTAGTTGCAGTGAAATACCCTTTAAAAGTTACTGCTGGATCTTGAAAAAAATTAATAGCTTCAGTTAATAATGTGAAAATAATTGAGATGGATATAAGTATTGCGGCAAATGCAGAGGCTGTAATAAATAATTTTACAATTTTTTCAATAGGACGTGTAATCGTTTCCGTAAGTTGGCTACGAAGGTTGTTTACATTTTCCATAATTTGATATTTTTATTGTAGTTTGTGAGGGCAATTCTGCCCTCACAAATTACTATTTTTTAATTAAAGTGACTATCCCCTACTAAATGCTGACCATGACATTAATGATGCCATTTTTTGTTCAGCTAACATAGGTACATAACCTACTGCAGGTACAATCGCGTCCATAGCTACAAAGTAGAAATCGACGAATTCTCTAACTGCAGACATTCCTTTTGCAGACTCAGCTATATAGATGAAAAGTGGTCTTGCTAAGAAATAATTTCCTTCAAATGCTGCTTCAGGTGGTTGACACCCATCTCCAGCATCTACTTGAACAGCAGTAAGCTTGTCTTTGTTCTCTTCATAATATGCGAGTCCAAAGTATCCTAAACCACCAGCTGATCCAGATACACCGTTCACAAGAACGTTGTCATCTTCGGATGCTGTGTAGTCGGAACGACTACCGCCATTATCTTCTGTTAACTCTTCATTGAAGAAATCAAAAGTTCCAGAGTCAGTACCAGGACCATAAAGGTCAAGTGCTACGTCTGGGAAGCCTGCTCTTACTTGGCTCCAGTTTGAAATAGTGCTGTCTGCACCCCAAATTGAAGTAAGTTCAGCAGTTGTAAGACATGTAGCCCAGTCATTTGATGTTGGAACAACAACTGAAAGTGCATCAATACCTACTTGTACTTCTAA